>Ga0308421_1000302_pt1 | contig 30722 bp, 32 predicted proteins | sample HotsprSampleMS60_FD_203673 | JGI IMG/M metagenome (GOLD analysis project Ga0308421, IMG submission 203673) | Hot spring phototrophic mat microbial communities from Mushroom Spring, Yellowstone National Park, Wyoming, United States - 20090730_MS60 ...
GCGCATAGCGGCAAGCCGGCTGGGCAGGTAGTTGCCAGCACGAAGAAAAATACCTCTTTGTGTCTCTGTGTCTTTGTGTGAGATAAAAGGATCAGGCGAACTCGGCGCCTTTGCGCAGCGCCTCTTTGTTCAGCGGCAGCCACTTCCGGTGGCGTTCCGCCAGATGGTTATCCAGTGCGGCCTCCAGCGCCTCCAGCGGCAGGACGCCCAGCGCCTTCACCAGTGCGCCCAGGCAGATCATATTCGCCACCCGGACGTTCCCCATCTCCGTCGCCAGGTCCGACGCCGGGACGTAGACGACGCGGATGTCGGTGCGCTCGCTCCTGCGGGGGATGAGGGACTGGTTCACCACCAGGACGCCGCCGGGTTTCACCATGGGCTCAAACGCTTCGTAGGAGGGAATGTTCATCACGATGGCCGCGCTGGGGCGGCGGACCAGCGGCGAACCGATTTCCTGGTCGGAGATGATGACGGTGCAACGGGCCTTCCCGCCCCGCATCTCCGGGCCGTAGGAAGGAATCCAGGTGACGTGAAAATCGGCATCCATCGCCGCGTAAGCCAGGACCTGTCCGGCGAAGAGGGTCCCCTGGCCGCCGAAGCCGGAGATGATGATTTCTTCCTGCATGGGTTGCCTCCCTCAATGCAGGCCTGTTGGCCTGCGCTACGATTTCTTGATTCAGGCCGATTGAAATCGTCCTCCCTGGGTACGCCTCACCCCTCCCGGCAGCGCAGCCGCCGGGGGTGGGGTGAGGTTGGCGAAGGCCGACTTCAGTCAGCGCAATTACGATTTCTCCATCAGCGCGCGCACGCTATCGGCCACTTTGGTGTCGCCCAGGGGATAGTAGGGCACCATATTCTGCTTTGCCCACTCCAGCGCTTCCAGGGGCGACACTCCCCAGTTGGTGCTGCAGGTGGATATGATTTCCACCATGGAGAAACCCAGGCCGGCCAGTTGGACCTGGAAGGCCAGTTTGATGGCCTTCTTGGTGCGCCGGATGCCGGGCACGTCCAGCACCGCCTGACGGGTGACGTAGGCCGCGCCGGGGAGCATGCCGATCAGTTCGGCCATCTTCATCGGCCAGCCGGCCGTCTCCACATCCCGCCCGCGCGGGGAGGACGTGGTGACCTGTCCGGGCAGGGTGGTGGGGGCCATCTGCCCGCCCGTCATCCCGTAGATGGCGTTGTTGACGAAGATGGTGGTGATGAGTTCCCCCCGGTTGGCGGTGTGGATGATCTCCGAGGTGCCGATGGCGGCCAGGTCGCCGTCGCCCTGGTAGGTGAAGACGACCTTATCGGGGCTGACCCGCTTGATGCCGGTGGCCATCGCCGGGGCCCGCCCGTGGGCCGCCTCGCAGAAGTCCATATTGAAGTACTCGTACGCCAGCACCGCGCACCCCACCGGCGCCACGCCGATGGTCCGTTCCCGAACCCCCAACTCGTCAATCACTTCGGCGATGAGCCGGTGGATGATGCCGTGGGTGCATCCGGGGCAGTAGTGGGTGAACTTCGGCGTCAGACTTTCCGGGTACTCGTAGACCAGTTCCATATCGGTAGGGATTTCGGTTGTCATTGGGTACCTCCTCGGTTCCGGCGTTAACCACAACCGATTGAAATCGTCCTCCATGGGCACTTCGTGCCATGTGTCGGCCTTCGCCGACACCTTGGGTGTCCCGAAAGAGAGGGTCGGCGGAGGCCGACCATCGGCCGCAGGCGCAGGAAGGGTGACTTCAGTCAGCGCGTTTACGGCGACGCCAGGACGGTTTCAAACTGAAACACCCGGAGTTTTTCCGGCGCGACCCTGGCGCTCAGATGGAGAATTTCTACTCCAACCACCTGATTCTCCGCGTTGAAGTCCAGAATGACGCCCGGATAAACCTCCTCAGATTCCACAATGGCCGACTCATCTATCCGGAGGTACAGGGCGTCGTTTTCCCGATCAATTTTTAACCTCATCGCTGCCTCCTCAGACGACGGTCAAAGAAGACCGTCACAATTCGTTTAGGCCTTGTCGTTGGATTCACAATCACCCGCAGGAACCGTCCGGCATGTTCGGGGATTGCTTTGATATAGTGAATATTCCCGCTTGCATCTATTTCCTGCCGATCTGGAGAGGAGAGAGCGCGCCATACCCACTCTTCAAGAATATGACGCTCCTGAAGCATGTCCTGCGCATGGGCGGAGAATTCAAATCCGGGGAGCATCGCAGCCCCTTGCCCTGTATCCTTGTCTTCTTGTCTACTTTTTTGTCTCCCTGTCTATTTTCTCCAACTCCGGCAGAATCTCATCCGGCAGGGGGATGATGCCGCCCATGCGGCCGTAGAAGCGAACGGGGCAGCGACCCTCCACGGCCAGCCGGACGTCCTCCACCATCTGCCCGGCGTTCATCTCCACCACCAGGATGCCCCGCACGCGCTCGGCCAGTTCGGCGATGCGGGCCGACGGGAACGGCCAGACGGTGATGGGGCGCAGGAGCCCGGCCTTCAGCCCCTTCTCCCGCGCCTCCCGCACCACGGTCTGGCAGACCCGGCCTACGGTGCCGAAGGCCACGATCAGCAGGTCCGCGTCCTCGGTGGAGTACTCCTTCCAGCGGACCTCGTTGGCGGCGATTTCCCGCAGTTTGGCCTGCAGGCGCAGGTTGACCTGTTCCAGGACCTCCTCTACCAGATAGAGGGAGGTGATGATGTTGGGCTGGCGGCCCCGGGCGCCGGTCAGGGCCCAGGATGGCCGTTCCTCAGGCTTGCGGACGGGGCGCATCGGCGGCATTTCGGCGGGCTCCATCATCTGGCCCAGGGAGCCGTCGGCCAGGACCATCGCGATGGTCCGGTACTTCTCGGCCAGATCAAAGGCCAGGACGGTCAGGTCTATCGCCTCCTGGATGTTGCCCGGGGCCAGGACAATAGGGTGAAAGTCGCCGTGACCGGCCATCTTCACGGCCTGGAAGTAGTCCCCCTGTGAGGGGGCCACGTTCCCCAGCCCGGGCCCGCCCCGCATGACGTTGATGATGACGGCGGGCACTTCGGAGCAGGCGATGTATGAGAACCCTTCCTGCATCAGGCTGATGCCGGGGCTGGAGGACGAGGTCATCACCCGCGCGCCTGCGCAGGCGGCGCCGTAGACCATATTGATGGAAGCCACTTCGCTCTCCGCCTGCAGAAAGACCCTGCCCAGTTCGGGCAGGCGACGGGAGAGGTGTTCCAGAATCTCCGTCTGAGGGGTGATGGGGTAACCGAAGAAAGCCTCCACTCCTGCCCGGACGGCGGCCTCAGCAATCGCGGCGTTGCCTTCCCAGAGTTCTTTCGCCATGGCGCTTCCTCCCGGTCACTCACTGGCCGCCGGAGCGGCGGCCGGTTGCTCCCGACGGGCCCTCCGGCGGTAGACGGTGAAGACCACGTCGGGGCAGATGGTGGCGCACATCGCGCATCCGGTGCAGGCCTCCGGGTCCGTCACCTCCACGGGCCGGTAGCCCCGGATGTTGAAGCGGCCGTCGGCCAGTTTCAGGATGTGCACCGGACAGACGGAAACGCAGAGTCCGCATCCCTTGCAGCGGTTTTCGTCTATAATGACCATGCCTTTTGCGGCCATGTTCCCTCCGGTTATTAGCCGTTAGTCGTTAGCCGGTAGCCGTTAGTAGCCGGTAGTCGTCAGTCGTTAGCGGGTGCGGTGGGAATTGCGGGTGACGGTGGATAGCAGGCCGAAGAGCATTTTGACGATTTCTTCCAGTTCGCTCTGGAGACTCTGGTAGACGGGCTCGGCCAGATAACCGATGTCTCGGGCAATCTCCAGTTGCGTGCTCAATTCGGCGGCGGAGCCCAGCGCGATGTCTATGTGCTGTGCGAAGACTTTGGGGGAGCGGCGGATATGCCCTTCGGCAATATTGGATGGGATGGAGACGGCGGCCCGGCGCATCTGGTCGGCCAGGCCGTACTGATCTTTCGGCGGAAAAGCGGCTGTGACCCGATAAATCTCCACGGCCAGGGCTTTGGACCGCTGCCAGACCTGGAGGTCCCGATAACTCCTGACCTTGCCCCTTTCCACGTTTTCCTCCTTACGGCTAACTGCTTACGGCTAACTGCTTACGGCTAACTGCTTACGGCTAACTGCTTACGGCTAACTGCTATAATACTCCTACCTGGCTGTAATCCCCCAGATTCATCTTGAATGCTTTGGGCTTCATCGGGGAGCGGGTCAGCACCACGTTGCGCCCGATCAGACTGTCCTGGAGACGGGCGGGGAGGTCGCGGATGACGCTGTGTTCCAGCACGATGGAGCGCTCAATCTCGCTGTTTTCCACCACCACGTCGTGGTAGATGGAAGTGAACGGGCCGATGTAAGAGTTGACGATGCGGGAGCGTTCGCCGATGATCGTCGGCCCCCGCACCACGCTGTTGATGATCTCCGCGCCCTTCTCCACCGTCACCCGACAATCCACCTCGGAGTCCCGGTCCACGTACCCCTCTATGACGGGGACCAGTTCCTGGAGCACCATACTGTTGGCTTCCAGCATATCCCCGGGTTTGCCGGTGTCAATCCACCAGCCGCGATGGATGTACGGGAAGACCTTGTAATCGTGCTCCACCAGCCACTGGATGGCGTCGGTGATTTCCAGTTCCCCCCGCCAGGACGGCTTGATTTCGTCCACGGCCTGGTGGATGTGATGGTCAAACATATAGATACCCACCAGGGCCAGGTCCGAGGGTGGCTCCTGAGGTTTTTCTATCAGCCGCACCACCCGGCCCTCGCCGTTGAGGACGGCGACGCCGTACTGCTCCGGGTGCTCCACTCGGGTCAGCACAATCTGCGCGTTCCAGTCCGATTCCTGGAACTGGCGGACCAGTTCGGTGATGCCGCCCTGGATGACGTTATCCCCCAGGAACATCACGAAGGGTTCGTCTCCCAGGTAGTCACGGCTCACCTTGACCGCGTGGGCCAGGCCCAGGGGCTGGGGCTGGTGGATGTAGGTGATCCGGATGCCCCAGCGGTTGCCCCGCCCGACGGTCGCCTTGATCTCCTCGGCGGTGTCGCCGACGACGATGCCGATGTCGGTGATGCCGGCGTCCCGGATGGCCTCAATGACGCGGAAGAGGATGGGCTTGTTGGCCACCGGGATCAGTTGCTTGGCACGCGTATAGGTCAGTGGGTAGAGACGGGTGCCTTTGCCACCGCTCAGAATCAGTCCTTTCAAGGTCACCTCCCTAAAAGAGTGACAGTCACCCTTGTGAGGTGACTGTCACCGGATGCTATGCCTGTCCCCGGGCGCCACCCAAAAGGCTCGCCAGGCGCCGGACATGGGCCTTTTCCTCGCGGATAATCTCGTTGACGACGGGGCGGTCGGCCTCACGCATCATTTCCCGCAGGTCGTAGTAGAAGAGCAGGGTGTCCTTCTCAAACCCCAGCGCCATACGCAGCGCCTCCTGGGGGTCGGCGATGGACTCCGCCAGCGCCAGCGCCTTGTCCGGACCGGCGAAGATGGCGTTATCCACGGCCACCTGCAGGTACTGCGCGTACTCCTCCCACTCCTGCTGGGAATGGGACGGTGGCTCCGAGATGTACCCGCTCAGTTTCATAAACGCGTTGTAGTGCCGCTGCTCCTGAACGGCCAGGTCCTCCAGCACTGCCTTGACCTGGGGGTCGCCGACTTTCCGGGCGACGTTCGTATAGAAGGCCTCTCCGGTCTGCTCAATCCGGAGCGCCATATTGACTGCCTCTGCTGCCGTAAATACTGCCATATCTCTCCTTTCACGTTTCACGTTTTACGTCTTCACGTTTCACGTTTCACTCTATCCTCACGAACCTCTCCCGCTTTGCCCCACAGACGGGGCACTCATCGGGGGGCTCACCTTCGGCCACATAGCCGCAGACGTCGCAGACGTAATAGGTGCAGGGCTCCTCCCGGAGCATGCAACTGATGGCCCGCTTGTAAAGGGCCGCGTGGGCCTCCTCCACGTCCCGTGCCCGGCTGAAGACCAGGGCCGCCCGCCGGTCCCCCTCTTCCTCTGCTTCCTGGATGAAGCGGGGGTAGGCGATGCCACTGGCGAACCGTTCCCGCTCAAAGGAGGATTGCAGGTTCTCCTCAGTGGAGCGGACGACGGCCTCCCCCATCAGCCGCAGGGCCATATCGGCGTGGATGCCCTCGGCGTAGGCGACGGCGCGAAACAGGCGGGCGACATCCGGGTATCCCTCCTCCTCCGCTTTGCGGGCGAAGGCCAGCAGCCGCCGGTGCGCTTTGGCCTCGCCGACGAAGGCTTCATAGAGGTTGCGCTGGGTCTTCTCTCCCATCGGTTCTCCTCAGGCGGCGATCAACCGGCTCCAGTTCGGGTTTTCCTCCATCAGGAGTTCGGTGTAGGCGGAAACGTCGGTGCCGCGCTCCATCAACTGCCGGATAGGGGAAGTGTGCTCCCGCTCATTGAGGAGAATGGCGCCGACGATGCGGCCGTCCCGCAGGGCCAGTTTGCGGTAGCGGCCGTTCTGCGGGTCGGCGCGCCGGAGTTGGACCAGGTCATTGCTTTCGGCCACGCACTCCCCCAGCGACGTCAACTCCGCGCCGACGACCTTGAGGGTGGTGGCGGGGAGCGTGCCGGAGTAGGTGGCGCTGCCGGGGGCGACCATATTGGCGGCCGCCGCGCGCGCCTGCTCTATGGCGGCGGGGACGATGCCGTAGACGATGCCCCCGGCCTCCGCTACATCCCCGGCCGCGTAGACGTCCGGCGCGCTGGTCTGCAGGGATTCGTCCACTACCACTCCCCAGTGCACTGCTAGGCCAGCCTGGCGGGCCAGTGCCACATCGGAGCGGATGCCGGTGGAGCAGACCACCAGGTCGGCAGGGAACTCCTCTCCGTTTTTGAGGCGCACGGCCCGCACCGCGCCGTCTCCCAGAATCGCCTCGGTGACCGCGCTGGTGACGGTCTGGATGTCCATTTGTCGCAGTAATATTTCCAGCACTGCGGCTCCCTCCCGGTCCAACTGGCGGGGCATCAGATAGGGGGCAAACTCCAGGACGGTCACTTCCAGCCCCAGGGCCCGCAGGGCCCGCGCCGTCTCCAGCCCCAGCAGGCCCCCGCCGATGACCACGCCCCGGCGGACGGATTGGGCGAACTGGCGGATAGCACGGGCGTCGTCCAGCGTGCGCAGAGTGAAGACGCCCCGGCGGTCAGCCCCCTCTATAGGCGGCATCCACGCCAGGCCGCCTGTAGCCAGCAGGAGCCGGTCATAGGGGACTTCGGTGCCGTCGGCCAACCGCAGGCGGTGGGCCTGCGGGTCCAGTTCCACCACCGGGGCGTTCAGGTGGACGCGGATGCCCTGGGCGTCGTACCACTCGGGGGGGCGGTAAAAAATGTCGGCTTCGGTGACGATTCCGGCGATGTAATCCGGGAGTTGGGGGCGGCGGTAGTAGGGGTATGGCTCCGCCGCGTAAAGGTGGAGGTCGGCCCCTGGCCGGGCGCGCGCGATGGATTGCGCCGCAGTCACCCCAGCGACGCCGTTCCCGATGATGACATAGCGGTCCATAAAATGCCGGTCCGTCTACACCTTTTCAAACATATCCTTCGTCGCGCCGCAATCGGGGCAGGTCCAGTCCTCCGGCAGGGCCTCAAAGGGGGTTCCGGGAGGAATTCCGCGATCGGGGTCGCCTTTCGCGGGGTCGTAAATGTAGCCGCAAACCATGCATTCCCATTTGTCCATGATGTGGCCTCCTGATGATACCGGATGCTGTAGGGGCAGGGCTTGCCCCTGCCCCAATGGAGCGACCGCAAGGGGGGGGCAACCGCAAGGGTTGCTCCTACACCCTGCCTCAATGGGGCAACCGCAAGGGGGGGCAACCGCAAGGGTTGCCCCTACACCCTGCCCCAATGGAGCGACCGCAAGGGGGGGGCAACCGCAAGGGTTGTCCCTACATCCCCTGCCCCGGGGCTTGCCCCTGCCCCAGCACCACAGGGGGAGGGTTTTTCGGCGGCGGCCTTTGGCCGCCGCCGAAAAACCCTCATTCCCCCTTCTTTGAGAGAAGTATAACCGATGCCGGAAAAATTGTCAACCAGGGAAGTCGTGGTATAATGAACAACAGCCCGCATTTGCGCTCCGGGCATCCGGGGGAGGAGTAAGATGATTGAAGTCAAAATTGCCGGTATCCAGGTCAGCCTGATGTCCCAGCATCGGGTGGTGCTCCTGAAGGAACTGGGGGCTGAGCGGTATCTCCCCATCTGGATCGGCCCCTACGAGGCGGAGGCCCTCAGCATAGAACTCCAGCAGGTGACGGTGGCCCGCCCGCTGACCCACGACCTGCTCCGAAACGTCATTGAGGCGATGGGAGGCGTGGTGCAGTACATCGTGGTCTCTGAACTGCGGGACGACACGTTCTACGCTCGCATCGTCATCAGTCTCAACGGTCGGACCATAGAAGTGGACTCTCGTCCCTCCGACGCAATGAACCTGGCGGTTCGCACCCGGGCCCCCATTTACGTCGCCGAGGAGGTGATGGACGCGGCCGGTGTGATCCCGGAGCAGGACCTGGGCGAGGAGAGAGAGGGAGAAGAATCCGCCTTTGACGAGTTCCTGCGCGGCCTGAACCTGGACGACCTGCCCATTCATTAAGCGCCACCACGAAGACACGAAGGCACAAAGGAGACCTCAATGGTGTTTTCTTCGTGTCTTTGTGTCTTGGTGGTTTCAGAGATATGATCGCGCCAGAGAAAACCATCCCCCACGATGTGGAGGCCGAAGAGGCCGTTCTGGGCTCCCTGCTGATAGACCCGGACGCTCTCTACCGGGTCGCGTCGTTTCTCCGCCCCGAAGACTTCTACATCCAGAAAAACGGCTGGATTTACGAGGCCATCCTGTCCCTCCACGAGCGCCGGGAGCCGGTGGACTTCGTGACCTTGCGCAACGAACTGGAAGCGCGGGGGTTACTGGAGGAAGTGGGGGGTGCCGCGTACCTGGCCCGTCTGATAGATACTGTCCCCACGGCTATCCACGTGGAAGCCTACGGGCGAATCGTGGAGGAAGCGGCCATCCGTCGCCGCCTCATCAGCGCGGCCAGCGACATCGCTCAACTGGCCTACCAGGAAGGACAGGAAATCGGCGAGGTCCTGGACCGGGCGGAACAGTCCCTTTTCGCCATCTCCCAGCGGCGCATCACCCGGGACCTGGTGCCCATCCAGGAGGTCGTCCGGCCCTTCTACGACCGGATTGAGTACCTCTACACCCATCAGGGGGAACCGCTGGGGGTGCCCACCGGCTTCATAGACCTGGACAGGTTGCTGGGAGGGTTGCAGAAGTCGGACCTGATCATCGTTGCGGCCCGACCCGGCGTGGGCAAGACGTCCCTCTGCCTCTCTATCGCCCGCAATGCCGCCCGGCTGGGCAAGCACGTGGCCATTTTCAGCCTGGAGATGTCCGCCGAGCAGGTGGTGCAGCGGCTGGTCTCCGCCGAGACGGGGATTGATGCCCAGCGGCTCCGGCTGGGACAACTGCGGGAGGAGGAGTGGCCCTTGCTGGTCCAGGCCACCGGAGTGCTCTCCGAACTCCCCATTTTTATTGACGACACGCCCGCCATCTCCGCCCTGCAACTGCGCACCAAAGCGCGGCGCATCCACGCCGAGTACGGTCTGGACCTCATCGTGGTGGACTACCTGCAACTGATGACCAGCGACGTGCGGGTGGAGAACCGGGTCCAGGAAGTCTCCTACATCTCCCGGATGCTTAAGAGTCTGGCGCGGGAACTGGACGTGCCGGTCCTGGCGGTCTCCCAACTCTCCCGCGCGGTGGAGCAGCGGACGGATAAACGGCCGGTGCTGGCCGACCTGCGTGAGAGTGGCTGTCTGACAGGTGATACCCTCGTTCAGCTGGCAGACGGTCGGCGGATGCCCATTGGTCAGTTGGCCCGCACAGGTCATCCTGTTCGGGTGATGGCTTTGAATGAGCAGACGTGGAAACTGGAACCCGTAGAAGCCCGTAAGGCATGGCGGGTGGGGATCGCTCCCGTGTACCGCCTTCGGACCCGGTTGAGCCGGGAAATTCGGGCCACTGCCAACCATCGTTTCCGTACCATAGAGGGATGGAAACGATTGGACCAGTTAAGGCCAGGCGAACACATTGCTCTGCCGCGCGTTGGACAGATTGTCCCGAGTGAAGAATTGATCCGTCTGAGCCAGAGCGATGTATATTGGGATCAGGTGGCCTCCATAGAATGGGCCGGCGAGGAAGAGGTCTTTGACCTGGAAGTTCCCGGACATCACAACTTTGTGGCGGGAGACATTATTGTCCATAATAGCCTTGAGCAGGACGCCGACGTCGTGATGTTCATCTACCGCGAGGAGATGTACAGGCCGGAGACGGAGAAACAGCACATCGCCGACATCATTGTGGCGAAACACCGGCATGGCCCGATCCGGACGATTCAACTGTTCTTCCGGGAGCAACTGGCCCAGTTCCTGGACGCCGAGACCCGTATCCGACCGGTAGAGTTTGCGTAATTACTAAACAGGAGATGCCGATGAGCACAGAATGGACCCCTCCGCCCCCTCTCTCTCCTTCCGATGAGCGCACGTGGGCGATGCTGGCCCACCTGAGCGTCCTGCTGAATCTGGTCACTGGCATGTTGGGACCGGTGGCCGCGCTGATTATCTATCTGGTCTTCAAGGACCGGTCCCGCTACGTGGCGTATCATTCCCTCCAATCCCTGATTTTCCAGTTGATCGCCTGGGTGGGAGGCGGTGTCCTGGTCGGCATCGCCGCGGCCCTCGCTGGCGTTCTCTCCGCCGTCGTCATCGGGCTGCTTTGCTGGCCCTTTGTGGCGGTGCTGGCCCTTCTCCCACTGGCTGCTCTGGTCTACGGAGTCATCGGCGGCATCCAGTGCAGCCAGGGGCAGGATTTCCGCTACTGGCTGGTTGGTGACTGGGTGCGGGGAACGTTGAGAGGGGTGTGATTCGTGATTCGTGATTAGAGGGTTGGGGGCTGTGTCCCAGGACGTTGTTCCTTCTACGGGTCTGCGGCGCCGACCGGAGTGGCTGCGGGTGCCGCGTCGGGAGGGGCCGGAGGTTCACCGCCTCAAGCGGCTGATGCGGACCCAGCGCCTGCATACCGTCTGCGAGGAGGCCAACTGCCCCAATATCGGGCGGTGCTGGGAGGAGCGCACGGCCACGTTCCTCATCCTGGGGGATACCTGCACGCGGGCCTGCCGCTTCTGCAACGTCCGCAGCGGACATCCCGCGCCGCCCGACCCGGACGAGCCCCGGCGGGTGGCGGAGACGGTGGCCGTCATGGGCCTCTCCCACGCGGTCATCACTTCCGTCACCCGCGACGACCTCCCCGATGGCGGCGCCTCGGCCTTCGCCGAGGTCATCCGGCAGATTCGCGCCCGGATTCCCGAATGCACTGTAGAAGTGCTGATCCCCGACTTCCAGGGCGAACCAGAACCACTGCAGGTGGTGATGGATGCCCGCCCCGACGTCCTGAACCACAATGTGGAGACGGTCCCCCGGCTCTTCCCACGTGTCCAGCCCCGCAACCGCTACGAGTGGTCGCTGGCGGTGCTGGAGAACGCCCGCCGGATGGCCCCCGACGTCCTGACCAAGAGCGGCCTGATGGTCGGGCTGGGGGAGACCGCCGAGGAAGTGCTGGCGGTGATGGCCGACCTGCGCGGGGTGGGGGTGGACATCCTGACTATCGGTCAGTACCTTCAGCCGACCCGCCGTCACCTGCCCATTGACCGCTACTACACCCCGGAAGAGTTTGAGGAGTTCCGGCGACGCGGGCTGGAAATGGGCTTCCGCTGGGTGGAGAGCGGCCCGCTGGTGCGCAGTTCGTTCCACGCGGCGCATCAGGTGAAGGCATTGGGTCTACCGTTGGGAAAGGAGGGATAATGAGCGCGGTTCAATCAAGACCAATCTTGCTGAAGGAACTGGAGCGTCGCCTGCGCACTCTCTCTCTGGAACGGCTTCGGGTTGCCAGCGACTTTCTGGCCTATCTGGAGGACAGGGAAAGCGCTGAAGCAACAGAAGAACTTCTCCGAATTGCTGGATTTGAGGAGGCATTGGCGCAGGCGCTTCGGCAGGTGGAAAACGGCGAAATTGTTCGCTTTGAGGACATCCGGCGCAATGTATGAGATTTTCCTGTCCAAAGAGGCCCATCGTGTTTATGAGAGAGCCTCTCCCGACCTGGTTCGCAGGTTTAATCGCTGTTTTCAGCACCTGGAACAGAATCCATATGAGCATCCTAACATTAAGCGATTGAAAGGGCCTCTCTCTGGATACTTTCGGTACCGAGTTGGCGATTGGCGTATCATTTATCAGGTTAATGAGCAGGAGCATAAAGTTGTTGTGCTCCTTATAGTGCATCGGAGTCAGGCATACCGGTAGAGGAGTAAGTTATCATGGATTTCTTTACTGTCGGCGAACTCCCCGCTACCGAAGTGATGCCCGGCGTCCTGCGCCGGGTGGTCTATCTGGAGCACGCGATGGTCACCTTCTTTGAGTTTGCCCCCGGCAGCGTGCTCCCCGAGCATGCCCACCCCCACGAGCAGATCACCTACGTCGTCCGGGGCGCGCTGGAGTTCACCCTGGGTGACCAGACCCGCATCCTGCGCGCCGGGGACGGAGTCTGCGTCCCCTCCGGCGTGCCCCATAAAGCCGTCGTCCTGGATGAACCGACGTTCGTCCTGGACGCCTGGCATCCGCAGCGGGAGGATTATCGCTGATTTTCATCGCAGAGAGCGCGGAGAACGCAGAGGGGGAAAGATTATCCTGCATCCTGCATCCTGCATCCCGCACCCTGTGCTCTCCGCGCCCTTTGCGGTTAGGAATCTCTGAAGGAGGCACTCATGCCCGTCGGCGCATTCACCTTTGTCCTGCACAGCCACCTGCCCTACTGCCGCATGGCCGGCCGCTGGCCCCACGGCGAGGAGTGGATTCACGAGGCCATGGCCGAGACCTACATCCCCCTCCTCAACGCCCTGACCGACCTCCACGAGGAGGGGCTGCCGATCCATCTCACTCTGGGACTGACCCCCATCCTCTGCGAGCAACTGGCGGACCCCCTGGTCAAGGACCACTTTGAGGCCTACGTGGAGGAGCGGATTCGGGCCGCCGAGGCGGACATCCCCCGTTTCCAGGAGGAAGAGAACCCCCATGCGGCGTACCTGGCTTCCTTCTACCGGGACTGGTACTCCGGCCTCCTGGACTCTTTCCGTAACCGATACGGGCGGGACCTGCTGGGCGGTTTCCGGCGCCTTCAGGACGCGGGGGTGATAGAAGTCATCACCTCCGCCGCCACCCACGGCTACCTCCCCCTCCTGGGCACCGACGCGGCGATTCGCGGCCAACTGAAGGCCGGCATCGCCTCCTACCGCCGTCACTTCGGGCGGGCCCCGCGGGCCATCTGGCTCCCGGAGTGTGCCTACCGCCCCGCCTACATCGCCCCCGACGGCACCGTCCGCGCCGGGATAGAGACGTTGCTGGCCGAGGAGGGGCTGGGTTGCTTCTTCGTGGAGACCCATGCCATTGAGGGGGGGCGTCCGGTGGGGAAGGCGGCGGGGGAGGCCATCGGCCCCTACGGCGCCATCGTCCGCCGCTACGTCCTCCCGCTGGAGAAACTGGCCGCGCCCCAGCAGCCCCGCAGCACCTATCGGCCCTACTACGTGGTCAACACCACCCCGGGGGTGGTGAGCGAGCACTCCGGGGTGGCCGCCATCGGCCGCAACAACCGCACCGGCATGCAGGTCTGGTCCGCCGACTGGGGCTACCCCGGCGACTTTGACTACCGGGAGTTCCACAAGAAAGACCACCGCTCCGGCCTCCAGTACTGGCGGGTCACCGGCGCGCGGGTGGACCTGGCCTTCAAGGACTGGTACCACCCCGACTGGGCGCAGTACAAAGTTGGGGAGCACGCCCGCCACTTCGTCTGGCTGGTGGCCGACCTGCTGGAGCAGTACCACGCCGGGACGGGCCAGGTCGGCCTGATTGCCTCCAACTACGACACCGAACTCTTCGGCCACTGGTGGTTTGAGGGGGTGGACTGGATTCGGGAAGTGCTGCGGTTGCTGGCCCGCTCCGACCGGGTGGCGCTGATGACGGCCAGCCAGTACCTGGAAGCGTACCCGCCCGAAGAGGTGCTGGCGATTCCCGAGAGTTCCTGGGGCCTGGGCGGCGGCCACTGGACCTGGGACAACCCGGAGACCCACTGGATGTGGACGCCCATTCACGAATGCGAAGCGCGGATGAGCCGGACCGCGCGGGAAAAGGCGGAGAGCGCCACCCCCGATGAGGCCTTCGTCCTCAACCAGGCGGCGCGGGAACTCCTGCTCCTGGAGGCCTCAGACTGGCCCTTCCTGGTCACCACCGGGCAGGCGCGCGAGTACGCCGTCCAGCGCTTCACCGCCCACGTGGAACGGTTTGAGAAACTGATGTCCAGCGTAGAGGCCGGCCGCCCCGACCGCGCCCTGGCCGAAGAACTGTGGGAACTGGATAAAGTCTTCCCGGACGTGGATTTCCGGTGGTGGGGCGGGTAGGTTGTTCCTGACCCGAGGAGGCAAAGCGGGCCTGAGCCTTGACGGAGGCAAAGTGTGAGATGAACCTGCCGCTATCTGCTTATGACCTGCGCGCCCGCTGGCGCGCGGTGGCGGAACGAGAGGCGGAAGAGCGCCGAGGGATACCTCCTGCCGTTCGCTGGCAGCAACTGAATGCCCTGCTGACCTTTGCCGCGGAGGCGGGTCTGGATTGGAAACATCGGGATGAGCGTGAAGTAGCAGAAGTCCGACGCCGCTGGATCAGGATTAAGGAGGCTTTTGAAGGAAACGGTTGAAGCCCCGGTTACACCGTCTTTCCTTGAGGCCCTGCGAGCCGTCCTTCGCTTGCTGCAGCGGATGGACGACCAGGGCGTCATCATCGGTGGCGTTGCCGCCAGTCTCCTGGGGCGTCCTCGCCTGACGGCAGATATAGATGCGGTGATTCTGCTGTCGGTGGACCGGTTGTCCCATCTGTTGGAGGTGGCTGCTGAGGAGGGATTGATGCCCCGAATACCGGATGCGGTGGAGTTCGCCCGCCAGCATCGGGTCCTTTTACTCCAACATCCCGAAAGCGGCATTCCGGTGGACATATCCCTGGGCATCTTGCCTTTTGAGGTGGAGATGGTGGAACGCCGCATACTGGTGAACGTGGCGGGTCTGACCATTCCGGTTCCGAGGCCAGAAGACCTGATCATCCTGAAAGCCATCGCCCATCGGCCAGTAGACCTGGCAGACATCCGGGCGATTGCAGAGAATTACCCGACCCTGGACCGGGAATCCATCCGGCGATGGGTGGAAGCGTTTGCTGAAATTCTGGAAGCACCTCGTCTTTGGGAAGACATCCGACCTCTTCTGACTGTGGAGACCCAACCATGAGCGACAAAGGGCTGAAAATCCTCTTCCTGGCGGCCGAAGCGGTGCCGTTTGCCAAAGTGGGCGGTCTGGCGGACGTCGCCGGGGCGCTCCCCAAGGCGCTCCGCGCCCTGGGCCACGACGTCCGCCTCATGATCCCCCGCTACGGCTCCATCCGCTCCGACCAGTTCCACTTTGAACGGATGGGCAAACCCATCCCCGTGCCTGTCGGACCGCGTGAGGAGATGGTCCACATGGTCACCACGACGGTGGACGACCTGCCCGTCTACCTGCTCTGGGACGAGAAGTTCTTCTCCCCGCGCGACCGCATCTACGGCTTTGACGACGACCCCCAGCGGTTCACCTTCTTCAGCCGGGCCGTCGTCGCCTCCCTGCCGGTCATGGGCTGGATTCCGGATATTATCCACGCCAACGACTGGCATACGGCCCCCGTCCCCACCTGGATGGCCTACGAGGGCCGCTACATGCGGGAGTACCGCCATATCGCGTCGGTCTTCACCATCCACAACATTGCCTACCAGGGGGCCTGCGGACGGCTCATCCTCACCTTCGCGCGGATGGAATACGTGAAGCACCTGGACGTGGAACCGGCAGGGCAGGTGAACTGGATGGCACAGGGGATTGCCAGCGCGGACCTGGTCACCACCGTCAGCCCCCAGTACGCGCGGGACATCCTGGAGACGGAGGCCGGGGCGGGCCTCTCGCCGCTGCTGCGACGGCGGCAGGACCGCCTCGTCGGCATCCTCAACGGCATTGACACCGACTACTGGAATCCCGCCACCGACCCCTACCTGCGGCAGCCGTACGACCTGAGCCGCCTGCGGATGCGGGCCGTCAACAAGGCCGCCCTTCAGCAGGAAGCCCGCCTGCCAGCCCGCCCGGAGACCCCTCTCATCGGCATGGTCACCCGCCTGGATGCCATCAAGGGTATAGACCTGCTGGGACCCGTCCTAGAACAAATCCTCCTGGGCGACGTCCAGTTTGTCCTTCTGGGCACGGGAGACCCGGAGTACCACCGGATGATGGAATCCCTCCAGGCCCGTTTTCCGGACAAAGTGCGGGTCTTCCTGCGGTTTGACGAACCCCTGGCCCATCGCATCTACGCCGGATGCGACCTCTTCCTGATGCCCTCCCGCTTTGAGCCCTGCGGTCTGGGCCAGATGATTGCCATGCACTACGGTGCCGTCCCCGTCGTCCACAAGACGGGCGGCCTGGCGGACACTGTCCTGGATTACCACGAACGGCCCGACCGGGCCACCGGTTTCGTCTTTGATGCCTACACCCCCGAGGCCTGTGTGGACGCGCTGGAGCGCGCGCTGCGGGTCTATCGGGACCGCGAGGCCTGGGTCGCCATCCAGACCCGGGGGATGAAGGCCGATTTCTCCTGGAAGGGGTCGGCGCAGAAATACGTGGAGGTCTACCGGAGAGCACTCCAAATCCATGGCGCCATATAATTGGTCTTTTTTGCCACGACAAGAACCGTTTCATTAAAACCACGAAGGATACGAAGGCCGCACAAAGGGCACGAAGGATAATATTTTATCCCTTTGTGTCCTTTGTGCGTACTTTGTGCCCTTTGTGTAGGTAATTGCCTCAATTCGTGGCAGATTCTGATCATTTGTCCGCCAACTCGGAAAGGTCAACCGGATGCTGAACCTCTCCCTGGTCATCCACAACCACCAGCCAGTGGGCAACTTTGACTTCGTCTTCGCCACGGCGACGGAGCGGGCCTACGACCCCATCCTGGGCCTCCTGGAGCGCCATCCGGCGGTCCGCCTTTCCCTCCACTACACCGGCCCCCTCTGGGACTGGCTCCTGGCCCACCGGCCCGACCACGTAGAACGGCTGCGCGCGCTGGTGGCGCGCGGGCAGGTGGAACTTCTCACCGGCGCCTACTACGAGCCCATCCTGGTCTCCATCCCGGATGCCGACAAAGTGGGCCAGATTCGCCGCATGACCGACTTCCTCCGCCAGACCTTCGGCGTGGAGCCCACGGGGATGTGGCTGGCGGAGCGGGTCTGGGAGCCCCACCTCCCCCGACCCCTGGCCGAGGCGGGAGTCCGCTACACCCTGCTGGACGACACCCCCTTCAAAATGGCCGGCCTCACCGACGACGACCTCTTCGGCCCCTACGTCACCGAGGAGCAGGGGCATACGGTCACCGTCTTCGGCAACGTGATGTACCTCCGCTACGCCATCCCCTGGCATCCGGTGGAGGAGGTGATGGACTGGTTGCGGGCCCAGGCGTCGGCCCACCCCGGCGGCGTCGCCGTCATGGGGGACGACGGGGAGAAGTTCGGCCTCTGGCCCGGCACCTGGGACCTCTGCTGGGGGCCGGAAGCGTGGATGGACCGCTTCTTCGCCGCGCTGGAAAGTAGTGCCGACTGGCTCCGAACCCGCCCGCTGGGGGAGGTCGCCGCTGAACTCCCCCCACTGGGGCGGGTCTACCTCCCCTGCGCGTCCTACGAGGAGATGATGGACTGGGCTCTCCCGCCCCGCGACTTCGCCGCCATGCGCCGGGTCCGGCGGGAACTGCGGGAGTCGGGCCGGACCGACATCCTCCGCTTCGTCCGCGGCGGCCTCTGGCGCGGCTTCATCGCCCGCTACGACGAGGTCAACCAGATGCACAAGAAGGGCCTCTGGGTCAGCCGCAAGGTCCACGGGATGCCCGAGGGGGAGGCGAAGGCCCGCGCGCTGGACCACGTCTGGGCGGCCCAGTGCAATTGTGGCTACTGGCACGGCCTCTTCGGCGGCATTTACCTCTTCCACATCCGGGCCGCCAACTACGCCAACCTCATCGCTGCCGAGTCTATCGCCGACAGCGCCCGCGAGGGCCGGGAGTCCTGGGTCTGGACCGAAGAGGGCGACCTGGACGCCGACGGGCGTCCGGAGATCATCCTGAACACCGACCGGCAGGTGCTGACCTTCAAGCCCTCGTACGGCGGCGCCTTGGTGGAATGGGATTGGCGCGCCGTCCGCTACAACCTGCTCAACACCATGACCCGCCGCCGGGAGGGGTACCACGAGGAACTCCTGCGGGCCGCGGAGGAGGGCCGTCTGGTCCTCCCCGGCCAGCCTGACCGGCCCGACGGCGTGCGGGTCAAAGAACCGGACGTCCACACCCGCCTGTTCCACGACTGGTACCGTCGGGCGGCGTTCCTGGACCACTTCCTCCACCCGGATACGACGCTGGACGGTTTCTACCGGGCTCAGTACGGGGAGCAGGGGGACTTCGTCAACCAGCCCTACAGGGTGCAGGTGAAAGAGGACCCTGCTGGCCTCACCCTCATCCTGACGCGGAACGGAACCGTTTGGGTGGGCGACCAGCCCATCCCGGTGCAGGTGGAGAAGCGGTTTGTGGTCACCCCCGGCAACAACCTGCTGACCGTCCACTACCGCCTGATGAGTAGCGCAAGATTCATCTTGCGCTTTGGCGTGGAGATGAACTGGGGCGTCCTGGGCGGCGGGGGCGAGGCGGCCTTCCTGCGGATTCTGCGGGGCCGTGAGAAGGTCACCCGCCGCCCCGCCGACACCGGCGAAGTCCGGGACGTGACCAGTTTCACCCTCAACTTCCCCTACCTGGTTCGTAGTGAGCCACGGAGCGAAGCGGAGGGGCGTCCGGCTGGTAGTGAGCCCCGGATCGCCGCGGAGGGGCGTCAGCCCGAGGTGACCCTTACCCTGAGCGTTCCGGCGACCCTCTGGCACTTCCCGCTGGAGGCCGTCTCCAACTCCGAGGCCGGCTACGAGCGGGTCTATCAGGGCACCTGCACCCTGGCCGGGTGGGACCTGGCGCTGGGGCCGGACCAGTCCTGGGAGGTCACCCTGCAGGCCGCATTGGTGCAACAACTGTAGGGGTAGGGCTTGCCCCTGCCCCGGAAGGGCAACCGCAAGGGCCACGCCCCGAAGGGGCTCGCCCCGAGGGGTTGCCCCTACGACCCTGCCCCAGAGGGCGACCGCAGGGGCCGCCCCTGCAACCCTGGCCGGGGCGACCGGAGGGAGGAAGAGGATATTTGGAAGCCGCCCCCGGTGGGCCGGCGGTGTAAAAAGAATAAATTTTTCATTGCGGCGGCGAAGCCGCCGCAATGAAAAATTTATTTCCTCTATCCCGCGGACGAAAAGGTCAAACCTGGAGGGAGTAGCGGCGAGGCCGCCGAGGGTGGGGTGGGGCTGAACAATCACAGAAGGAGGAAATGATGGACATCCATCACATCGCCGTCATCGGCGCCGGCACCATGGGCAGCGGCATCGCCCAGGTCTGCGCCACCTACGGCTACACCGTCACCCTCATAGACGTCATCCCGGAGCAGTTGGAGCGGGCCCAGACGTCCATCCGCCAGTCCGTGGAGAAACTCCACGCCAAAGGCCGCATCACCGACGCCCAGCGGGACGCCGCCCTGAGCGGCATCCGGACCTCGCTGCGGATGGAGGACGCCGCCGATGCCGACCTGGTCGTGGAGGCAGTGGTGGAGCGGCTGGAGGTCAAGCAGGAGGTCTTCGGCCAACTGGACCGCCTGACCCGCCCGGAGGCCATCCTGGCCAGTAACACGTCCTCTATTTCCATCACCCAACTGGGCGCGGCCACTTGTCGGCCCGACAAGGTCATCGGCATGCATTTTATGAACCCGGTGCCGCTGATGAAACTGGTGGAGGTCATCCGGGGCCTGGCGACCTCCGACGAGACAACGGCCACCATCGTGGCCCTGGCGAAGGCGCTGGATAAGGTACCGGTGGAGGCCCAGGACTACCCTGGCTTCATCTCCAACCGCATCCTCTGCCCGATGATCAACGAGGCCATCTACGCGCTGATGGAGGGGGTGGGCACCGTAGAGGCGATAGACACGGTGATGAAACTGGGGATGAACCACCCGATGGGGCCACTGGAACTGGCGGACCTCATCGGCCTGGATGTGGTGCTCAACATTATGGAAGTCCTCCATCGGGAACTGGGAGACGACAAGTACCGGCCCTGCCCGCTCCTGAAGCGCATGGTCGCCGCCGGGCACCTGGGGCGCAAGACGGGGCGGGGGTTCTATGGATATGCGTGAAGCGTGAAAAGTGAAACGTGAAAAGTGAAACGTGAAAAGTGAAACGTGAAAAGTGAAACGTGAAAAGTGAAACGTGAAAAGTGAAACGTGAAGTGGGAATATGGAAATCTGGCCCTATAGTGCTGGCGTTGGGATTGGAACGGGGCTGGTTCACCTCATCCTGTTCCTGATTCTCCTCTTCCGGAGGGGGAAAGAGGCCCGGGAGAAACTGGCCCTGGCCTATCTGGGGTTCAGTCTGGCCTGGATTGCGTCCGTCGCCCTGGCTGACCTGCAGGCCATTTTCCTGCCGGTGGTCACGGAGAGCGCGGGCGCGCTCAACCCGGTCCTGACGGTCGCGCTGGCGACGGGGTATCTGACCTGTATTGCCCTGTTTCTGGAATACCCGTTCTGGCCCGTCGTCGCCACCGCCGGTTTTACCTGGACGGCCATCCTGCTGGTCGCAACCGGGTATTTCCTCCTGGTCCCGCCCTCCCTGCTCCCGCTGGATCGGATTGGCACGGGCAGTTGGGTCGCCTTCAGCCTGGGGACCATTGTGGCCCTGACGGTTGACCTCTTCCGAAGCCGGATGGCCTTCCGCCGCAACCGCGCGCTGTACTGGCTGCTGACGGCGAACGCGGTGCTGGCCGGGCAGGCGCTGACCCTCCTCCCGCTGGGCCCTCTGCGCATCGTCGGTCCCCTGGTCCATGCCGCAGGTGCCATCGCTTTGCTTCGGGGGGTTCTGAGTTTCTGGCTCCCCAGCGTCAAGGCGGCGCTGAGGTCCATCTTCCGCTTCCTGTTCCTCTTCGCGGTGACCGCGAGTTTGCTGGCAGGTGTGGTCCTGGCGGTGGAGCGCCTGACCGCGATCTGGGTTGTCTCTTCTACCACCCTGGTCATCCTTCTGGCTGTTGGAGTCGCCCTGGTGTATCTTCCCCTGTACCAGGCGCTGGTGCGGCTGGTGGACCGGTTGCTGGCGGGGGTGGGCTTTGACCCCGCGCAGACTCTGCGGGATTACAGCCAGACCATCAGTACCGTGCTGGACCTGGAGCAACTGGCGCGGACCGCCGTCCAGACGGTCGCCCAGGTCCTGGACGTCCGACGGGGAGCCCTGCTGATCGCCAGTGAGACAGAGCGGGGGAGCCTGGTTTTGCGGCCCGTACCGGCGCTGGGGGAAATCCCCACGGACCCGATAGAACTGGAGCCCATCAGCCCCCTCCTGGTTCGTCTGAAGGAACAGGATGCCCCTCTTTTCCAGTACGAAGTAGAACATCACCCTGTTCTCAAAGAAGCGCTGCCGAGAGAACGGGAGGGGTTGCGGGCTCTGGAGATGGAGATCTATTTGCCCATCCGGGCGGAGGGGGAACTGGCGGGATTGCTGGCGCTGGGCCCCCAGCGGACCGGAGAGCCCTACGCTCCCCGTATTGTGGAGTTCCTATCCACCCTGGCTCATCAAACGGGTGTGGCGTTGCAGAACGCGCGGCTGTTCGCGGGCCTGCAGGAGTTGAACGCCCGGATTATGCAACTCAACGAGAGTCTCCGTACCGCCTACGAACGATTGGAGCGACTGGACCGGGCGAAGAGCGATTTCCTGAGCATCGCTTCCCACGAGTTGCGGACCCCCCTCACTCAGATTCGGGGGTATACCGATGTCCTGAGCGAATTGGCACAATCCGACACTTTGACGAAGGAACAGATTGTCCGCATCACCGAGAACATCTCCCGCCCGGTCCGCCGTCTGGAGCGGATTATCAACGCGATGCTGGATGCCTCTATGCTGGAGACCGGAATGAGTTTCCATTTCGCACCGACGACCCTGGCGGGTGTCATCCGCACGGCGGTGGAACTCTGGCAGGATGCGCTCCAGGAGCGCCGTCTGACGCTGACCACCAGTGGCCTGGATAGCATCCCCCTCATCCGCGCCGATATGGAACGGCTGGTACAGGCGTTCAGCAACCTCATCTCCAACGCCATCAAGTTTACCCCGGATGGTGGACGGATCACCATAGAGGCACGCCCGCTGGACGAGGAACACTTTGAGGTCACCGTCAGCGACACGGGCATCGGCATCAGCAAGTTGGACCAGGAGTTGATTTTTGAGAAGTTCTACCGGGTCGGGAGCATAGACCTGCACTCTTCCGGCGAGTACAAATTCAAGGGTGGAGGGCCGGGACTGGGGCTCTCCATCGCCCGGGGGGTGATTGAGGGCCACGGTGGCTGTATCTGGGTGGAGAGCGAGGGGTACGACGAGGAGCGTTGCCCGGGGAGCACTTTCCACGTGGTTCTCCCCTACCATGCCCATCGGGGCCCCTGCCGCTGGAAGCGCCCCGGGCAGGAGGGGTGAGTCCAGGGGGCGCAGCGGCACCGCCGCTGCGCCCCCTGATGCTTTCATGCCCCGCGAATCAGACGGATGTTCCCCCTTTCATCGCGGAAGGAGCGGGCGGCAAATATCGGGTCATCCGGTTTCATCTCTAATGCCCACTTCAGGACCACCGGTACATCCTCCACCACGTCCAGAGTGCCAATCTGGTCGCGCGCTACCCAGACCGGTTGTCCTTCAGCCGACGCCTGCACGTCCCGGGAGAGGGCTTGCGCGGTGAACACGAAAAGGAGTACGCCGGGTTCATCCCTTTCCGGCGCGACGGTGATGATCCCGCGCAGCCGCAGTTCCGTAATGGGAATCCCGGCCTCTTCCTGAATCTCCCGCCGTGCGGCGGAGTAGACGTCTTCTCCGGGTTCCACGTGCCCGCCGATGCCGTTATAGCGGTTGGCCCAGAGCCGTTTATCGGGCGCCCCGCGCAGGAGCAGGACGTCGTCCCCGTGGGTGATAAAACAGAGGACACGGGGGATGGCCAGCATATCGGCGGTTAGCCTCTTCGCGGATGCCCCACGGGCAACATATAGAGCGGCTCCTCTTCGGGGGGCAGGGCCAGCACCCGGGCGACGGCCGCGTCGTCAAACGCCCCGACGGGCACGCTGGCCAGCCCCAGGGCCACCGCCTGCAGCAACAGGTTCTGGGCGGCATGGCCGACGTCCATGGGGACGTAGCGAAATTGCCCGCGCTCCCCGTACCGGCCAGTGGTGCGGCGGAAGACCGCGCTGATGGCGAAGACCACCGGCGCCTGGGCGAGAAAGCGCTGGTTCCAGGCCGCCTCGGCCAGTTGCGCGCGCACGTCCTCTGGCTTGTGTTGCACCAGAGCATGCCCCTGGGGGCGGTACCGCCAGACCCCCTCTTTCCAGCAGACGTAGAATTCCAGGGGGCAGCAGCCGCCCGCGGACGGCGCGGCTCGCAGATACTCTTTAGGGCCGGTGATTCCCTGCGCGGCCCAGAGCAACTGGCTGATTTCCTCCAGCGTCACCTCCTGCGCGGTGAAGGACCGCACGGAGCGCCGGGCGGCGATCACCGCCTCCAGCGACCGTTCCCCATCCAGCCGGGGTGGGGGGAGTTTCAGTTCACCCGTCATGATGTTCACCTCCATCTCCGTACATCTGCAGCAACTTTTCCCGACTGAGCCAGTAAAACCGGCGGCTCAGTACTTCCAGCCCGCGCCCCTCCACGCTGGGCGGGTTGAAGGTGCGGCGCATCAGCCAGGTCCACACCCGGCTGACCTGCTCCTCTATCCGGTCCCGAATGGATTGCGGAGGGAGTTCGTAGATTTCCAGCCCCAGCCGCTCCAGCAGGCGGAGGATGGCAGGGGAAAAATGCAGGACGCCCGCTCCGCCGAATCCCCGAATGGCCTGCAGGCGAGGGTCCTCCCGCGCAGCCTGGGCCAGCAATTGCAGGGACCGGATCAGCCGTCGGCGCAACTCGCGCGCCCAGGCCATATCCGCGCCGGTGGGAGGGATGGGCGGCACCCGCTCGTTCCAGGCGTGGATCATCCCGATGGTTTCCCCGCGGTGGATGACCGTTCCGTCGTTCAGCGTCACCTCCCAGCGGGAGCGGATCAGCGCCACCCGGAGGATGCAGTCCGGGTCGTCGCTGAATTCCCAGATGTCCAGTCGCCGCCGCATGGTTCTGTCTATGGCGATGACCAGGCGGCTCAACCAGTCCGAAGATTGTCGTTTCCCCGTCACGGGGAAACATTGTAGCATACCTGGCGGTATCGTCAAGAATGACCGGAGAATTGTAGGACAACTGCGAGCAGTTGTCCTACAATATTCGTATCTTGACTTTTCTCCCTTCTCGGAGTATCCTATGGATGACCACCACCTGTTGCGGAGGATAGCGGTGCCCCGTCCTTTCTATCTGGCGATTGAGGGCGTGATCGGTGTCGGTAAGACGGCCCTGGCCCGATTGTTGCAGCCCCGTTTCCAGGCCGACCTGTTGCTGGAGGTCTTTGAGGAGAACCCGTTTCTCTCCGACTTCTACGCCGACCGCCAGCGGTATGCCTTCCAGACCCAGATTTTCTTTCTGCTCAGCCGCTACCGCCAGCAGCAGGAAGTCCGGCGCAACGACCGACCGCTCATCGCCGACTACACGTTTGCCAAAGACCGCCTTTTCGCTCACCTGAATCTCCAGGGGGACGAACTGGCAACCTATGAACGGCTTCACCAGGCGCTGGCGGAGAAGGTGGTCCTCCCCGACCTGGTGGTGTACCTCCAGGCCAGTCTGGATGTGCTGATGGCGCGCATCGCCACCCGGGACCGTCCCTACGAGCGGGGGATGGACCCGGCCTACATTGAGAGTTTGCGCCAGGCCTACGAGCGCCACTTCGCCTCCTACGACGCGACCCCCCTGCTGGTCATCAACACCGACGGTCTGGACTTCGTCCGTAATCCCCAGGACCTGGCCTATATAGAGGGACGGATTCGGACGGCGCTGAGTGCGGCGGAAGTTCGCGCGCGCCTGGCGGAGGGACCAGCCGAAGTTTCCGGGACTCCATCGTCGTCCCCTCAGCGCACACTGGTGACGGAGTTCCTGGCCCTTACCGAGGCGGTGGGTGCGTTGGGCGCGGCCCTCTCGGCCGACCCGACCGGTTCTTCTGAGGATTTCCGCCGGGCACTGGCCCTTTCCCGTTGCTGCCTGGAGCGGATGGAATCTGCACCCATGTGACCAGTCCAATGCCGGAGGAGACACCTTGAGCCGGAAAAGGGAATCCAGTCTCACTGCATCGGAGCGACTGTCCGGCGTTTTCTCCAGTCATCCGGACGTTCTCCATCGCCTTATTACCGGCTCCAGCCTGGAGGAGATGCTGGCGGAGGTGGTGGCCGCCGGAATTCAGGACCTGGGGGCCGACCGGGGGGCCGTGTACCTTTATGACCCGGAGTATACCCGGCTGACGGTGGGGTATTCCTGTGGCCTTTCTGAGGAGTACCTCTCTATCGTGATGGATGCCTTTCGGGAAGCGCCGGGATTCCGGATTATTCGGGAAGGAATCCCCTATGTTTCGGTTCATGATGCCTGGCATGAACCGGAGAGCCCTCTGGTCCGGGAGTGGGCACGACGGGAAGGGTATCGCTCGTTTATCGTTCTTCCCCTGGTCTACCGCGAGCAACATGTGGGGGCACTGTCATTTTATTATAATCAAATACACTCATGGAGTCCGGAGGAGGTTCAGGCTCTTCAGTACCTGGCTGACCAGGCGGCCATCGCGGTTGCCCATACAACGCTCCATCGCCAGGCGCAGCGCTGGCCGGACGTATTGGCAGCATTTCAAGATATTGACCGTCAGATTTTATCCGTGCAGGACCTGGAAGCGGTTCTTTCCGCTATCGCCGGTGCCCTTCAGCGCATTCTGGGAGTGTCCACGCTGTACATCGGGTTATACAACTCACTCCTGGATGAAGTCTATTTTCCGATCCTGATAGATCGGGGAGAAAAACAGCCGCCGCTGCGTCGGAAAATTTCTGAGGGCGCGGGTCTGGCCGGATGGGTGATCCAGAGCGGCCGTCCCCTCTGGATTGATGATGTTCAGGAGGAGGAACTCCCGGTTCCAGCCATCCAGATTGGGGACCATCCCCGTTCTCTGGCTGTCCTTCCGCTTCAGGTGCGGGACCGCATTGTCGGTGTCCTCTCCGTTCAGTTCTACAGCCCCCATACGTTTGACCGGGAGGAGCGGCGTCTGTTGGAGGGGATTGCCACGCAGGCCGCTATCGCGATTGAGAACATCCGGTTGCTTCAGGAGACCCGCCACCGCGCGGCGCAACTGGCGACGGCGGCCCAGGTCGCCCGTGCGGCCGCGTCTATCCTGGACGTCCAGCGATTGCTCTCCGAAACCGCCGAACTGGTTCGGGAGCAATTCAATCTCTACTATGTGGGCATCTTTTTGCTGGACGAGACGGGACGCTGGGCCGTCCTGCGGGCCGGAACGGGCGAGGCGGGCCGGAAAATGCTGGAGATGGGCCACAAACTGGAGGTCGGCGGCCCCTCTATGATCGGCTGGTGCACGGCCTACGGCAAACCCCGCATCGCCCTGGACGTCGGCAAGGAGGCCGTCCGGTTTGATAACCCCCTGCTGCCCGAAACCCGTTCCGAGATGGCGCTGCCTCTCCTGACCCGGGAACGGGTGATCGGCGCGATGACCGTCCAGTCGGACCGTCCGGCGGCGTTTTCCCCCGAGGATATTATCGTTTTGCAGACCGTTGCTGATCAACTGGCGACGGCGATAGAGAACGCCTATCTTTACCAGGAAACCCTTCGCCGCCAGGCTCAGGCCTGGGTGCTGCGGGAGGTGATGCTGGCCGCAGCGTCTACTCTGGATTTTGACCAGATTCTTCAGCGCACCATTCAGACCCTGCGGTCTGCCCTGCAGGTGGAATTCCTTTCAGTAGTCCTGCCCGATGAGTCCCGGGAGTTTCTGCGCATCCACCCCTCTCAAATTGGCTACGACGTTCCGGTGGAGGAGATTCGCCTCCCTCTGGATGGAAGTGTGGCTGGTGTGGTCTTCCAGAGTGGAAAGGCCATGCTGATCCGGGATGTCCGGGATGTCCCCTTCTACTACCCGGGGCATCCGGATGTCCGCTCCGAACTGTGCGTGCCGCTGCGGGTCGGCGAAGAGGTCATCGGGGTGCTGAACATAGAGAGCCGAAAACAGAACGCGTTCCAGGAAGAAGACCTGGCGTTTTTCACGGCCATCGCCGGGGAACTGGCGATTGCCCTGGAGAACGCCCGCCTCTACCAGCGGGAGCAGCGCCGACGGGAGGAGGCGGAGAGCCTCTATCGCGCGGCTCAGGCAATGACGACCACGCTGGACCTGCAGGAGGTTCTGGAGCGGATTCTGACCGAGTTACAGAACGTGGTTCCCTACGACAGCGCTTCGGTGCAGTTGCTTCGGGAGGGGAAACTGGAAATCATCGCCGGGCGAGGATTCCCTCGCCCCGAGGAGATTCTGGGGACGACGGTAGACCTGATGGCCAACGGGAATCCCAACGTTCAGGTCGTTCGGACCCGCGCCCCGGTGATTTTGGAGGATGCCCCGGCCATTTACCCTGAGTTCCGGCGGGAGCCTCATGTGAGGGCCGGTGTTCGGGCCTGGATGGGGGTCCCGCTCCTCTACGGAGATCGGGTCATCGGGATGTTGACGCTGGACAAGAAAGAGCCGGGGTTCTATACCCGGGACTATGCCCGGGTGGCGCTGGCTTTTGCCGGGCAGGCGGCCATCGCGATGGAAAACGCGCGCCTGTACGAGCAACTGGAGGAGCGGTCGGCGGAACTGGCGGCCGCGCTGCAGAAATTGCAGAACCTGGACCGCCTGCGGGAGCAGATGATTCAGAACGTCGGCCACGAACTCCGCACACCCCTCACACTGGTCCAGGGGTACGTGGAATTGCTGTTGAACGGTGAACTGGGGCCCGTTCAGCCCCTGCAACGTTCTGCTCTCCAGATTGTTTATGAGCGGACCCAGACACTGGCTCACATGATTGGCAATCTCACTGCTCTGCGCGCCGTCCGACCCGAATCTATGGTCATGGCTCCCTATTCCCTCCCAGAAGCGCTGGACTGGGTGGTGGAGCACTACCGCCATCGGGCTGAGGACGCTGGAATCACGATTGTAACCGAAGTCCCCAGGGGCGTGCCTGCCATCCTGGCCGACCGGGAGCATCTCCTGCTGGCCCTTTCGCAATTGCTGGATAATGCCATCAAATTCAGCCCTCAAGGAGGGACGGTGCGGATTCGCGCATGGTCCGAGGGGAAATGGGTCAATGTGGCGTTCCAGGACGAAGGTATCGGGATTCCGCCGGAGCATCTCCCCCATATTTTTGAACGGTTCTATCAGGTAGACGGCTCCACCACCCGTCGCTTTGGAGGGATGGGCATCGGTCTGGCTCTGGTGTGGGAGATTATGGAGGCGCATCGCGGTTCGGTTCGGGTGGAAAGCGAGGTGGGAAAGGGGAGCACATTTATTCTCTCGTTCCCTCGGGCCGGGGGTGAGAAATGAAAAAGTGGTTCGTCGCCATCGCGGGCAACATCGGCGTGGGCAAATCCAGCCTCACCGGAATGCTGGGGGAACGGCTGGGCTGGGAGCCCTTCTTTGAGGCCGTCTCCGACAACCCCTATCTGGCCGATTTTTACCAGGACATGGCCCGCTGGAGTTTCCATTCCCAGGTCTTTTTCCTTTCCCGGCGCCTTCGCCATCACCATCAACTGTTGCAACGGCCCAACTCCGTGGTGCAGGACCGGACCGTCTACGAGGACGCGGAGGTGTTCGCCTGCAACCTCTACCGCCAGGGGCTGATGAGCGAGCGAGATTACCGCAGTTATCGGGAGTTGTATGAGGTATTGAGCGCCCTGTTACCACCGCCGGACCTGGTGGTCTACCTGCGGGCATCGGTCCCGACGCTGATGGCCCGTATTGCCCAGCGGGGGCGTCCCTTTGAGCGAAACATCGCGCCGGAATACCTGGCGCAGTTGAACGAGTTGTACGAGGACTGGATTGGCCGGTTCAACCTCTGTCCCGTCCTGACTGTCCCTTCGGACCGGCTGGATTTTGTGGCCAACTCCCATCATCTGGACCTGATTGTGGAGAAGGTGCTGGAGAAACTCCAGGGAAGGGAAGTGGTAGAGTTTGATGAAACGGCGTAGACGGAATCTGGTAAAAGACCCGGCCTGGCCGATGGAGGTGGTCCGGGAACTGGCCGCCGGGCTGGACCTGGATGGTGTGGCGCGGCGGACGCTGGCGCTCAGTCTGCAGGCGGTGGAGTCGGACCTGGGCAGTTTGATCCTGCTGAATGAGAGCGGGCAGCCCGCCATGGTCCTTCTGCTCCATGAGGGACAGTTCCACCGGGGCAGCCTGGATGTGGCACGACGGACGCTGGCAGAGGGGCTGGCGGGTTGGGTTCTCCGCAACCGTCAGGCCGCGCGGGTGGATGACGTGGAGAAGGACGCCCGTTGGCTGAAACTGCCGGAGCCCGATCTGACCGTTCAGACCCGATCGGTGCTCTGTGTGCCGCTGATTTCCCCCCGTCGGCCCATTGGGGTTCTGACCTGCACGGATTCCCGCCCGGGCTACTTCGGTGATGCGGACCTGCAGGCGCTGCAGTTTATCGCCGATCAGGCCACCGTCGCGCTGGAGAACGCATGGCTCTTCGCGGCCGAGGAGCAGCGTCGCCATCTGGCGGATACCCTGCGGGAGATCGCCCGTGCCTTGACGGCCACGCTGGACCTGGATGAGGTGCTCCCGCTCATCCTGGAATCCCTGAGCCAGGTCGTTGCTTACGACAGCGCGTCCATTTTCCTGCTGGAGGGCCAGCAACTGGTCATCCGCGCCTGGCGGGGATTTGAGCACCCGGAGGCGGTGCGGAACCTGACTCTTCCTGTGGAGGGGAGCCATATCATGGCTCGCGTGGTGGCCCGCCGCGAGCCGCTGGTCTGCGCCGATGTCCAGCAGGAGGAGGGATGGCAGAACATCCCCGGGGTCCCGGTGATCCACGGGTGGATTGGGGCACCGCTGGTGGCCCGGGGGCAGGTGGTGGGAGTGCTCACGGTGGATAGTCTCCAGCCGAACGCGTATACCGAAGAGGATGTCCTCGCGGTGGCGGCCTTCGCCGACCACGCGGCCATCGCCATCGCCAACGCCCAACTGCTGCGGCAGACCCAGCGGCAACTGGAGGAGGTCGCTTTTCTCCACCGCACCGGTCAGGCACTGGCAGCCTCCCTGGAGATGGAGGATGTCCTCCATTCATTGCTGGAAAGTGTGCGGGACCACTTCAAGGTAGAAGCGGCCTCCGTTGCCCTGGTGGATGAACAGACCCGCGATCTGGTCTTCCGGGTGGCGACGGGCGCTGCTGCTGACCAGGTGGTGGGTGTTCGCCTGAAGCCCGGGCAGGGCATTGCCGGTTGGGTCGCTCAGTCCGGTCTCCCCATCGTGGTCCCCTCGGTGGACCGGGACCCCCGCTGGTAC
>Ga0308421_1000305_pt1 | contig 30373 bp, 42 predicted proteins | sample HotsprSampleMS60_FD_203673 | JGI IMG/M metagenome (GOLD analysis project Ga0308421, IMG submission 203673) | Hot spring phototrophic mat microbial communities from Mushroom Spring, Yellowstone National Park, Wyoming, United States - 20090730_MS60 ...
AAAGACCAAAAAGGTCATAAGCTTGATTTTCTTTAAGTTCGGGGATGTTGGTTGAAAAGACATAGAACTTTCGCAAGTGAGGGTTCCAAGTAGCAGAGCAAGAGCTGGGCGCATATTCTTTTCCCGGGCGGAGCCAATATTCCACAAAACTATTCCCCCCAGTTTTTTTCCAACCCAAAGGAATAAGAATATCCTCGATATTTGCTTTTTGGTTGAACTCATCGCCCGGTCGAGTGCGAGTGGAGAGAGAGAAATTCGCATCGAAAGAAGAGCAAATAGAAAAAAGAAGGGCACGCTCGTGGGGGGAAATTCTGGGGATTTTTTCGAGCGTGCCCTGTATTGGGGTATACCCCGGTGTGGGAGCAATAACAACGAACCCACCAATGCCCCGTGTCTCGGCGATAGTTTCATTATTTTTATTTCGGGCAAGAATCGTATTACCAGAGATTTTTTCGCAAGAGTAAATTATGTGGTAACCTCCGGTGGGTGTAGATTCTATGTATAGCGAATCCCAAAATTCCTTTGTGGTAAGTTTTCGGAGTTTTTCGAGAATTTTCGATGCCATATTCCCTTTATTGTCAAGGTCAAGGCATTCAATTTTATCTTCACCGCCACAAATTATTCCGATGCCGGTTATTTCTCGTTTCAGGCTTTTTAGGGAAAACATAGCATCAAGTTCAGGTTCTGTGATTTTAATGTTCTGATATTTTCGCCAAGACGAGACAGGGGCTTTTCCACTTGCGGGAAATAAATTCAATTTCGTCTTGCGGTAGAGGTCTAAAATAATTTTCTTTTCCATAGTTTCCCCCCCCCTTACTAAAAGTTTAGAATGGCATATCTTCTTCGATTTCAGGAGCCGATACAGATTCAGGGTCGAACGGGAAATTCAGAAGCAAAGTCTCGAACCAAGTTTCGATAATTTTATTTCGGTTTTCCTCTTTCTTAGCAGGCGGAAGGTCTTTAAGTTTTTTATTCAGCTCCTTATGTTTCCATTTCAAGAATGTGCCATTTCCCTTAACAAAAACCTTTTGGTTACCGTCAGAATCTTTTTGCAAGATTATGCGAATACGAGTGTTCTTTTTGGAGATATTGAGAAGCTGGTTCATTAAGCGATAAGTAAGCCAAGTATAAAAGCCGAATTGTACTTGATAGATTTTTCCTTCATCGAAAAGAAAGATGTCAAATTTCTTTTGCGAGCGATTTTTAAAAGTAAACTCGTGAGAACCAACGCCGAGGAATTCACCCTCGATATAATCGAAAAATTCGTTTTGATATTCGAATTTTCCATTTTCGTTATCAAAAGAAACATAATGAAATCTTTGAGTTTCAATTTTTCCGAGTCCCATTTTTCACCTCCAAATAATTTGAAATAATTTCAGAAAAATTTGCTTTAATTTGTTTAAGAGTAATGAGATAGCCATAATTTTTCACGCTCGAATGCCGTCGGTGATTAGCATCGAGAATTTCAATAAGCAAATCAATAGCTTTGAATAAGGATTGTAAAGTTTCAGTAGGAAGAATATCGGTCGATTTCATTATTTAACCTCCAATGATTCATAAATTTCTGCAAATTCCTCAAAGGAACCATAACCAAGCGGTGGAGTGTCAACCATACATCCGGTTATAGAGTCCCAAAGGTAAATTTCGCCATCCTCGAAAATGCAGAGTTCACTCGGGATTATATCATCGGGATTATATTCCCGTGGCAGATTTCCCCATTGAATAAGCATCTCCTTTAAATCTGGGTCATTTTCGAAAAATTTTTCCAAATCCCGGTAGCGGAAGGGTGAGGCAAGGTCTGAATTTTTAAATATTATATACTTCATAGTTTTACCTCCATTTTTGGGGAATTGAGGTTTTTCACCAAGAGTTTTTCGTAGCTTGAATTGCTTTGGTAGTTCCACAGGTTAGACATTTGATTTTATTCATTTTTAATCTCCTTTTGTTTTAAAGTTTGGAACATTTCAAAGTGCTCTTTGATGTTTCCAACAACAATAACTCTTGGTGCAAGGTAATTAATACTTCGCTCTTCCGAGAAGTCGGGAAGTTGCACACCATAGAAACCTTTTGTGGGGTCGAATTGAATCAAGTAGTAGTCGCCATAAATAGTATCCTTTATTATATCCCCTTCAAAAATTTCCTTCCCGTTGCGGTCTTGATACATAGTTGAAAAAAGAATTGTGTAAGGTTCGTTGATTGAACACAAATTATACCGCTGTGTTTTCGGGTCAAAATCAATTCTTCGCACCCAGCCTTCTTCTATACTTAAAACAAAAGGAGTTCCTCTGTCTTCCGGATAAATCATCACTTCAGATTCGGATAACCAAACCCGAAACTTCATTCCGTTCATACTTTGCCTCCTTTGATATTTCTTTATTTAATTACCAATTGAGCCTTTTTGAATATTTTCAATCCCGGAATTTCACGCACGCCATTTTGAATTGCCCTACGCACTGCAGTTTCGTCAAGAACCAGATATTCTCTTGGAACCAGTGATATGTCAACAACTTCGAATGTCCAAACTTCACGAAGGTTTTTTGATTTTTCTGATAGTTCAGCTGCTTTTGTTTCAATCTCGGCGAGTTTTTCAAATGGAATTTGTTCACGGAGATGTTTCACTGCTTCTGTAAGTTCTTTGGTGAGTGATTTTGCGAGGTCATCAATTGCCTTTTTCCTATCGAGTATAGGTTTAGTTAGTTCTTTCCTTTTGTCTTCGATATAGTTTTCAATCAGTTTTGCTTGTTTTGCGAGAGATTTTGCTCTTTCAAGGCTTTGAGCGTCGGAGATGACAACATTCCGACATTGGTCTGCCAGCATATCTATTTGCTTTTTTACGCTGGCAAGGACTTCCAGTCCATTTCCGGGGGCAGTTTGGATTTGGTTCATTGTTGTTCTCCTTCCTTTTGTTTTAAGTTTTCAAAAATTGACCCGATTGCTGTAAGTACATCCTCGGGTAGGTCGTTTGCGGGAATTGCGTTTGGTTCGAGAGATTGTTCTTCTTTACTGTTGCCAGTATTATTTTTCTGGGCGAGAATTTCTTTGTAAGGCACAATGCGAAGATTACCGTTCTTTTTGTTAAGCGTAAGAGTGCCGGATATGATTTTAATCTTAGGCTCGATGTCCTTATGGTCAATATTGAAAATTGCGAGATAATTTTGAATTTTCTCTTTCTCTTTACTTTCCGTTTGGTCTTTGAGGTAATATTTCAGGTCATCCTCTTCATCCCAATCCTTCGGCGCCCAGTTGAATAGCCGAACATCATAATCTTGCACAAGTTGTGGAAAGTTTTCCTCAACTAAAAGGCGATACATATGCAATTGTGCTTCGTGGCTCTTATAAAAGCCGTGTTTTCCCGATTTCCAGTCCAGAATCGCAAGCACTCGACGGGTTTTGTTTTCAACTACATTTCCATCTTTGTCTTTTTTGATGTCACGCTGCAAGATTTTTCCATTTTGTCCCGAGCCAATCGTGAGCAGACCAACTGTATCGATTGTTCCAGCGAATTTGTATTGCTTTGAAATTAGGGGAAGTTCAGCAAACAAAGGTTCAAACTGATAATCACAGAGAAATTCGTGTAAAGCAAAAAGGTCTTCACGGAGCCGAGTTTCCCAAAAGTCTGTTGGGAAGTCAATTTTGTTTGCGAAGCGATAGTTATCGATGTAAATTTCGAGAGTGTCTAGATTAAATTCACCCTTTTTCAGGAAATCAGCCGCGCAGATTGAGAAAAGTGTTCCATAATGAGCAGCTTGCTGCCGGCGTTCCATCGCTCGTTCGTAGCCCCAGCGTGCAATCCATTGTATGAGCCAGGTTTCCATTGGCAAAACGTGCTGCAAGATAGTGGTAACAGAAGGGAATCGCACGAATTGGTTATCGATGTAAGCGAAATAATATCGTTCCCGCTCAATTTTCGAGCGATAAACCTTCGGGATAGTGATTCCCGGGATGTTAAGAAGCGGTTGGATAAGCTCAAAGTTGTTCATAGTAACCCTCCGATTGTGGGGTAAGAATTTTGTAGTCAGTGTAAGTTTCGAGTAAACGGCGAATATAATCGAAAGTTCGAGCTTCTTTCGATTCAAATTCCTTTATTCTTTGTTCAGGGCTTCGATAAGTGATTAAATCAGTATGTATTGCTCGCAAGTTATTACAAAGGATTGCTAATTGACCTATAAGGAGTTGATACTCCTCGATTTTCTTTTTAATTAGATTTTCGTTCATTGTTATTCTCCTTGTAAATTATTTGAATATTTAAAAAAGAATTTTCGATGTCCGATATGCGTTTTTGCAGCATTTGAGAGATATTTTGGTAAAAATCGATTATAAATTTTTCCAATTCTGCGGGCGAGAGAATTAGCGAGATTTTTTGGAATGCAAATTGAATAGCTTCCGAAGATGAAATATCACCTTGATTGTATTCCGAGAGTTTGATATCAAGTGATTCTTGAATAGCAACGAGTTGTTTATAAAAGCCTCTTCTAATTGAGAAGAAGTCAAGGAAGGTGAATATATTTTCAATTTTTTCAGTCATAAATCCCCCAATTAATCATAATAAAGTGGTTTATTAGAGTTTTTTATCAAGGATTGTAAATTCCAGATTTGTTTTTTAATGTCGAGAAGTTTGTCGAGAAAGTCGGTGGTAGGCTCGCTGTTCCTTATTCTTTCAGCAAAATTTTCCCCAAGATGTTGATTCGTTAGGTCAAGTATTTCCTTTATCTTCGTTAATATTTTTATTAAATCTTCATTAAGCATTTTAATCCTTTCATTTGTTGATAAAAATTTTAAGAAAGTAGTCAGATTCTTTATTCAGGTGGACTTCGTATCATAATAACCTCCATTGATGAGAGACAATTTTTCAGCTCGACGGAAATCTTCCCAAGAATAAAGAAAGCGTGAACCGATGCGGCAAGAAGGACGCAGCCACCCCAGTTCACGCCAAGTCATAAGAGTAATGCGGGAGATACCCGTGAGCTTTGATAATTTATTAATAGTTAATCTTTGATACTTATTTTCCATTTTCCAGTTCCGCAATTGCTTTTTTTACTGCAAAAAGAATTGCTTCACGGCGAGAGGGTAAGTTCAATTTTTGCTTCAAGTAATCGATAAGTAAAGTTTCCTCTTCTTTTATTAATGCGATATTGCGGAAGGTTTTGTTCTTTGGATTTTTTTGTTTAATTTTGTTATGCATAATAAGTTTATAAAAGTTATGAATAATACCAAATACAAAAATAATAAAAAAAAACAAAATTGTCAAGTCTTTTTTGACAAATTTATAAAAAAATTTTTGACAAATTTGTAAGTCTAATAAAATCAAGGTGTTTGAGTGGAAAAAAATTTTCCAGAAAGATTAAAAAAAATCATTGATGATAAGTTTGAAGGGAAGAAAAAGAAGTTTGCAGATGCTTTGGGTATTTATCCAGAGTATGTTTCACGTTGGTTATCGGGTGAAAAAGGTATTTCACAAAAAAATTTAAGAAAATTAAAAGAATTAGGAGTTAATATTAGTTGGCTTTTATATGGCACTGGAGAGCCATACTTATCAAAGGAAAGCCAATTAAAACCTGTTGAACATCAAGAGATGCTTTTTCGTCATTCAAGAGTGCCAGTTAATGCAGGAAAAGGTTTTGCACCAGAATTTATGATAGAATATGTTAAAGATACAATTCGTTTTTATTCCCCAAGATTTATTGCCTTCGAGGTTAATGGAGATAGTATGGAGCCCCTAATTCCAAATGGTGCACGAATTATTGTAGAAGAAAACGTTGAACCACGAGATGGGCAAATTGTTGTTGGAGTTCTTGACGGTCTCCTTGTTTGCAAAGTTTTTCGAATTATAGGGAAAGAAATTTGGCTTGAAAGTATAAATGAAAAATATGAAGCAGAAAGAATCAATGGGTTTCGAGAATTTAAAGTTATCGGAGTCGTTCGCAAAGTCGAATGGATTCCGTGATATTATGTTAAACTAATTCAAAGGAGGTTCTATGGAATTACCAATTGAAATTCGGGGTTATTTAACCCCAGCGCAATTTAAGCGATTTAATGAATTATCGGAAATCGAGCAACAGCAATTTATTTATGACTTTTGGAGGCAAAGAATTAATCCAACGATGCTTTTGATTTGCACTATTTTAGGCGTGCATTATCTTTACTTGAAACAAATAGGTAAGCAATTTTTATTTTGGTTCAGTATCGTTTATTTTGCTTTAATCGGTTATTTTATATGGTGGATTAAAGATATTGTTAATTATCAAAAGAAAGCAGAAGAATACAATCAAGCAATAATTCAGAAGTATTTGTAAGTAATGCCACGATACGCAAAGCCATCAAAAAATAGGTGGGTGCATCCGCTGTATGTGCGTGCTTTCTGTTATCCCCATAACGGAAAGGTATACACCTCTGTAAATGGGGTTCGTAAAGCCACAAATTTGCGATGGGTTCCGCAAAATAGAACCATTGCAATGCAAATTCTTACAGAAAGAATACAGGAATTCAAAAAATATCGGATGCACCCTGTAACTTTACAAGAAGCAAAAGAAGTTTTTTATAAAGAAGTGCTGGTTACTCGGAATAAAGGCACACAAAAGAAGTATTTTTCGATATTTAGACAATTTTTGTCTGCTGATGATATGTTTATTGATGATTATGAGGCTATTCGACAGCATATAATTGAGGTGCGAAATACACTTCCGATTAGTAATAACTCGATGGATGGGAAAATGCGTTCTCTTCATTATTTTTTCAACTTTTGCGTTGAGAAAGGGTGGATAGAAAAGAATCCAATCACCAAAGATATTCGACCGAAATATCAAGCTCCGCCACCAAGAACATATACTAATGAAGAATGGGCAAAAATCATAGAAGCAGCACAAAAGAATAAACGCCTACGGATTTCTTTGGAATTGGCATATTACACCGCAATGCGACTTTCTGAGCTTGTGAAATTGGAATGGCAGGATATAGAAGAGAATAGTTTTATAATTCACGGGAAAATGGGACGGGTTAGATTATTTCCTTATAAACTTTTTCCAGAGGTTGTTCGGTTATTAGAGGAAGCAAAACTAAATGGTTTTCCCAAACCTGTGCCATATCCAAGTGGTGCAATGCTTGCAAAGGATTTCAGGGAATTACGCAAGAAATTGGACATTGACCCAAGAAAAAATTTTCACACGATTCGCAAGACAGCTATCAATCGATGGAGTCAGTTAGGGATACCAGTTGATATTCGTGCTCGTCTTGCTGGTCAAAGCGTAAATGTTCAGTTCAAGGAATATATGCGGAACCCCGATTTTGAGTATTTCGAGAAACATTTAGCAACGATTTTGCAACGAACCTCAGAGAATGAAGATTTGAAGCGATGAGTGAGTGACCCCGTTAGGGTCACAACCCCATTTTTTAAGCTCTTCAAATTCAAGAAAATCAAGGAAAATCGAAAAGAAAAATTGTTCATAATTGTTTATAATTGTTTTCTTTTTCGTAATGATTTCGCAATGATTTTGCAACGTGCGAAATCGAATCTCGAAGGTATATTTATTTCGCAATGATTCTGCAATTTGCAAAATCAAACCTCATAGAACTTTCCCTAATATAATCTTTTTGTTTTCAATAGAGAATGTTCTACCATCTGTCCTTTCAATGAGCGCAAAACCTGCGTTCCAAAAAGAAACTGGTCGGTAGGGTGGACGTAAGCCACATAAAGCTCCAACAGCCCATCCCCCAATGGCTTTTCCACTAATTGTTGTTACAATATCTTCTTGTGAGCGGTGGAAATGCCCACAAAGGACATTCTCGGCTGAATCATAATAAGGTTACCCATAATACAATTTTGAAGCGTGCAGAGGGGGCAAATGGGTTTGTAGCTCCGGTTGCAACGGCAATGCCAAACAAATGTTGACTATTGTTGCTGCGAAAATAAAAATCAACTTTTTTTACAGCCTTTGCATCGGCTATATTATTAGATGCTTCGGTATGCTCGAACCAATCATTTGTTTGGAATGAGACTTTTACGAGATTATTCTCCATTGGATAAGTGTCGCTGAAAATATCAGAATAAACAAATGGATTGTTTTTAGAAATACTTGGTTGAGCTTTACAATTATTGAAGATATATAAATCGAACGCTGGTTTCACGAGGCTACCTGTTCCCCGAATTTCCTCGAAAACCTCAATTCTTTCGAGACGAATAAAAGAATCAACTAGCTCGGGGAAAATATTGTTCCAAACAATTACGCCATCGTGAAGATAATCGCCCGCTGCATATGAATTTGTTGTATCAACGGTTAAAGTTCCTGAATCAACTATGTCAATTATTCCTTTTTGATAGATATACTCAATTGTTTTTGCTCTCATAAAACCTCCTTTATATATGAAAAATTTATATATGCTTCAAATGAATCGTAAGTGTTAATGTCTGTCCCATCCAGCATTCTTTGATAATTAAAAACTGGATAAATAAAATCATCAGGTGTTACTTCAATAATCGTTGAACCTTGCACACAAGCAAAGGGGAAGAAATATCTTTGTGGTCCCCCATATAAAATTTCAACAAACATAGGGATAATATTGAGGTGATAAGAAGTTATAGGTTGTATTTGGTAAGGTGAAAATTTTATCAATTTTAGCTCAAAAGTTGTTAACTTCCGTAAAGATGCATTATTCAGCCATAAATCTAAATGAACATCTATTTGATATATCCCTTTTGGAAACAGTTGGAATTCTTTTCGATTTGGGAAATATTGAATATAACCATTTTCTCTATTATCAAGCTGGATGTTGGTGAAAGTTATTTTGTGGTTGGTGCCTACTGGATAAATTCCACTAAAACTACCATAAATCTTAAAATTTGAGGTGGCTGCTGGATGCCAATGGTTAATAGGCAGCGAAAATTTTTGGATTGTATCCTTCTTCGCTGTTTGAATTTCCGTTGTTGTTATGACTTGATTTTTCAGTCCAAAGTAGTGTCTTTGCGAAATGCTTCTTGGTTTAGCTTCAATCAGTGGCATCTTTCCAGCAAAATAGTTTAACTTTCGTTGTTTCTTTGTATAAATCTATTTCGGTGTTCACAATTACAGGATATTGAGTTCCCCAGCTTAGATGCGGGATTGTGAGTTCAACTTTATGTCCAAGCACTGGGATAATGTCCATATACTCGAACTCCATCTCAAAATTTCCCACCTTCATCATTTTTTGTTCGATTACTTTTTGAATTATTTCGTGCATAGATTTTTGGAAGCGAAAGGAAACTTTCTCTATAAATTCACGGTCAGAACCGAAAACTAATTCATCAGGAAGTGTGGAATCTCCATAATAAGAAAAATAACATTGGTCTGAAACTTTGTAAAAATCTTCACCAGAAAAGAAATAGATACCTTTGGAATTGATTAAGTTTCGGGCATAGAAAAGTTGGATATCGTTTACAACCGATTGGGTTTCCGCTGTATTTCCTAGGCAAGCATTTGAGAAAAGAATTTCTATTTCGATAGACTTCTCTGCTTCGGTGTTTGAGTTTTGGTGCTCAATAGTTTGAAAATCGAATTCAAAAGCGTCTTCATTCTGTTGTTTTATAGTGCCTATCCAGTTTTTATTCTTGCGGATTATTATTTCCTTGCCTATTTTTGCGGAATCAAACAAGGACCAAATTTGATTTTTCGGGAAAGGCTCAAAGAGTATTTCTAAATTTCCCGATGAATTGTATGTGAAAGAAACTTTTTGAAGGAAATTTTCCGCAAGCTTTTTCAAAAAGTCCCAAGTAGAAATAGTTTGCTTTGCTAATCCGCCCATGATTAGATTTTTATCGTAAATTTCCCAAATAATTTGGAGTTCATTCCTTTGCTTCAATTGGTCTTTTTCCATTCTTTTCGAGTTGGTCTTAAAGGAATAGAATTTCCAACCAGGCAAAAAATCAGTCGTGACGTTCCAATTAAGTGCTATTCCAATAGAATTTTGCCGTGAAAAAATTTTAAAAATATAAGAAGCAGTATAATCGATTAAATTTTTTAATTTGTTCCACGAAATAAATGCAACTCTTTTGTTCCATCGTTGCACATACATTAAATCTACATTGCTTTCATAATAATAATCAATGATTCGACATTCATTTTTTACAGAAACATCGCCAAAGTCCCAGATAATTTCACCAATAGTGAATTTCTCTAAAACTGCTCGAAAAGCGTCAATGAATGTGATTTTAAGAGTAATTTTATTGTTTTTGATAGAATATTCAGTCTCAGGTTTTCTTTCTTGGAATCCCCAGAAAACCAGTGAATTATCAACATAAACTTTTATACTGTTAGGAATATCAAAAATTTTCTGAATTTGTCCATCCCAGCCAAGATTGAAAAGATACGAATCTCCGAAACCATTTTCCAAAGCATTTGCAAATTCGGAATTCCATTGTTTGAGTGTTAAGAAGTCGAATTCTAATTCCAGAACATCCGAAAGTTGCATACCAAATGGAAAATCGTTATCGAATGCTCTTTTCAGAGTGATTGTATTGAGTATGCTATCAAAAGGTAATTTAATTATTGATGGATTAGAAAGATAGGTTGTATCACCAAGAACAAATTCGAGGCGAACTCGTGAGGTTTGATATCGATATATTGCATTTCGATTAACTGCCATAGGGCATAACCTCTTTGACCGTGATTGTTATGCTTCGCAGTCCATTTTTATCTTCCTTGGTAATCTCATCGACGGTTATCCACAATGCCTGTGTTTGTGAGCAATAGGAAACACGATAAGGGAAGTTGCCAAAATCGAGATAATGATATTTTTTTGACCAGAGATTTTCCGAAAGTAATTGGTCAAGATGAGTTGAATCAAAAGGTTTGGGAGCTACTTTTATGGTGTAGGTATTGCGAACAATTGGACGTTTAATAATTGAATTATTAAAATATGTTTGTTCTTCCCCCTCAATTTTCGAGGTTCCATATATTCCGAGGACTTCAAAATTGGCATATACAAGATCACTTAATCCCTGTAAAGTGCTTATAGCAGGGGTTTTATTGTTTAATACAATATTTGTTCCATAAATTGTTATCGTGTAGGTCATATCACCGCCCAATCCATTGATTTACAACTGGTTTGCGATTATCTTCGATATACACCCTATTTCGCACTTCTAATAATCTTGCTGATTGAAGAGCATTTTCGATTCTTTCCAGTCTTTGAACTATACGGGTGTCGTTGAAATTTGTATTCACAATAATATTTTTAATTGGCGTGCTAATTATTTTTTGCGTTTTTAATTTCGATTCATAATATTCTTCTGCACTCCGTCCAGTTTTGAACATAAATTCTAAAACTTCTTTATTCTTTTTGGCCATTTCCTCTGTTAAAACTACTTCCTTCGGATTTATCCAGATTAAACGAGTATCTCTTGGACCTTTCTTCTTTCGTTCCTTTATTCCCTCCATATATCCTTCTTCTGCTGCATAGGCTTCTCGCATTAAGGCATACAAAGTGCCCATAGTTGCCAATGCAACAGGTATCATCCAGGGACCGAGCGATGTGAAAGCACCCCAAATTTGCGTCGCATATGTTGCAACGAATTTTGGTAGCATTTGCAAAAGAGTTTGGGCTAAAACTTTTGTAGCCTTTTGTCCTTTTGCTGCACCTTCCATCAAAGAGAGGCCCAAAATTATACCAGCTTGTTCAGCAGACTTTGCAAAATCTTCCGTGCTTCCTTTGGCATTAGCAAGAGTTTCGTTGTATTTTTCCGTTATAGCACCTCTCAGTCCCTCGGTAACTCCCGAAATACCCATTCCGACGGCTTTCCAACCGCTTATCATTTGCTTTTGTAGTTCTTTTGATTGCTCTGCATATTTCTTTTCGATTTCCAGCCGTCGTTTCATATATTCATTATAGGAAATGTTGTTCCGAACTGCATCTGAAAGAAGTTCGTCCATTCCCTTGCGTTTGTCTTCTTCGAGTTTTCTTTGTTCCTCTGCTATTTTCTTGCTTTGTGAGAAAATTGCCTCGAAAGCCGAAAGAATTGTTTTCGTCATATCTTCATAAGCTTTTCGCACCTCTTTTGCTTCGCCCGTAATTGCTTTCGTAACATTTTGGGTTACTTCTTTGGTTTTCCGTTCAATTTCCCGATTGGTTGATTCTTGAAGTGATTTTCTTTTTTCTTGATATTGAGTCTCGACTGCAAAAATGTATTGATTGTATTTTTCGTCAATCTCCGCTTTTTGTCTTTGGGTTTCTTCGTCAATTTTCACCATCCGGGTTTGCAATTCTTTTTCAACCCGCTCCAAATCTTTTTCTGTTGTAGCTTTTTCAATTTGTTTTTTGGTTCTTGCTTCTTCCAAAGCGTAGCGGATTTTTTCTTTCATTTCTTTTGCTGCATACTCAATTTTCGTTTTTGCTTCTTCACGAGCTAATTCCAAAGATTTTTTCTTTTGCTCAAATTCAACTTGAAGTTCATTTTCCTTTTGTTTTTGTTTCTCTAAAATGATTTGCTTTTCAATTTCCAGTAATTGGTATTGCATTTGAATTTCGTCAGCTCCACTCTCTTTAATTTTATCTTTTTGAGCCTCTAAGACTGCTATTCTTTCTTCATAAATTCGCTCGGAAATGATTTTTTGTGTTTCTATTTGGGTCTCTTCGATTGATTTGGTCAGCGATGCAATTGTTTCCTGATATTGCTTTTTGAACGATTCTAAACTTCGGTTTGAGGTTTCTAAGGCACTGGATAATTTTTCAAACGCAGAACTTAATTCGTTTTTGTCAATTTTTTCCTTTTTTAATGAACCCAGTTTCGTTTGTAATTGCTGAATAGAGGCTGATATACCCTGATAAAGGTCAGAATATTGACTTTTTCCTTTTATGCTTTCCAAAAATTGATTAGATTCAGAGATTAATTTCTGAATTTTTGTCTTATTCCTTTTTAAATCCTCATCCGACATCGAAAGATAGCGTCCCAAAGCATCTTGTAGATTTTTCCCTTGTTGGCGTAATGAATCAATTATACCTTCTGCAACTTTTGCTCCTGTTTTTTCCCCTTCTTTTTTCGCCTCTTCCGGACTAAACCCTAAAAATTCCTTTACTGAACCAAATAGATTTCCTACTTTATTAGCAAGGTCAACTATCCACTGCACTGCTGCCTTAATTCCTTCATAAATTGCGTTGATAACGGATTTAATAGGTTCTAATATGCCTAACCATTGCAGAAACGATGTGACGCTATTGGAAATCCAGTTATAAACGGATGCGAACAAGTTAGCAACATAACTAACGGCTTTTGCGATATTTTCCGCAAGGAAATTGTATGCAGTTTTCAGCCAGCTAACGATTTGGCGGACAGCGGCAAATACTTCTTTAACAAGGGAAACTGCAATTTTTGTTGTGATTGTTAAAACTTGGGTTGTAATTTGCAGAATAGATTTTATAACATTTCCAATTTCGCTAAGGATGGATTTTAGAACATCTAACACATTTATTGATTTTCCTACTTGTTCGCCGAATAAATCTGAAAACAATTTAGAAATTTCATCAAAAATAGATTTAAAAGATTGAATAATAGTTCCTACTGTGTTACTTATAAATTCTACAACTCCTGAAAGAATATCACCAACCAATTTCCCTATTCCTTCTAATAAAGGTCTTAAAAATTCAATTATTCCATTTATGAGATTTTTGACAAAATTAAAGATAGAACCTATTAAGTTAAAAAAGGAAGCCAAAGAACTTTTAGTAGAACCTAGTGCATTGCCCCATCCTTCTTTTATGCCGTTGAAAAGATTTTTTAAAATATTCCAGATAGGCTCATATAACATTCTAAAATATGAAATGAAAGTTTGAAAATATTCTTTTACCTCCACCATTATCGATTTCATTCCCTCGCCGATTGCGGAAAAATCAATCTTTTTTAGTGCTTCGTTCAGTGGTTTTATTGCTTCGTTCACCAAGTCGAAAAATCCTGATGCTATTTTCTCTTTTATTTCATTTAAGGTCATTGAAAAACGGGCAAAAGTGCTATCACTTCCTGCAAAATCTTCCTCTAATTGTTTAAAGGTTGGGGAAAGGGTTTGAAGAGCATTGTTAAGCTTCTCAGTTGTTGAAACATTATCCCGCAATACATTCGAAAGAGCAGGGAACCTTCGGGTTAGTCTTTCCATCGCCGAAGCAGCTTCGGGGTCAGCCATTCCACGAGTGAATGCACGTATAACTTCTTCGCCTCTTACCATCCCCTCTGTTACTTTTTCAACTCCCAATGCGAGTTTGGTCAACTTTTCGTTTTCGGTTCCAACTAATCCTCCAAGACTTGCTACCTGTGCAGTAAATTCTTTTACTTGCTGTTTTGAGAATCCATATTGAAATGCTAATTCTGTTGCGAATTTATTTGCTCTTTCAAGCTGACTATCAAGATATTCCGTCGCAACCCCAGCCTGCATAAATGAACGACGCAGCGAATCATTCATCTCGTCGATTTTGGCTCCTGTTTTATAAAGGTCTTGGAAAGCATTTGCAATTCCTTTAATTCCTTCGATTATCCCCATTGCTGCTGCACCGGCTACCCCAAGCTTTGCCCCGCCCGAAAGGATGCTACCTAAATTGAAACTACCAGATTGTATTTGCTCTTTAAACTTTCCTATAAAGCCTTTCCCTGTGGTTTCGCCGAGTTTTTTCCCACTTTCCCCCACTTCTTCTAAGCTCTTATCAACTTCTTTTAAAGCCTCTTCCAACTTTTTAGATTCAGCAGTGACTTTTTTTAATTCCTCTTCTAACTTTTTATATTCTTCCGAACCTTTTTTCCCGCTTACAATGAGCATAGCCATTGAGTTTTTAATATCGGTAGCCATTCGGCGTGCTTCGTTAGAAACTTCTTGGAAATTTTTAGATAATATATTTGTAGGGAATTTTTTTAACTCGTTTTGAATTGCAATAACCGCCTTTTTTGCATCGGCGGTAATTCCCTCAATATCCAATCCTATGCTAACAAGAGCATCAGCTGCCATCGGTTTCCTCCCGTGGTATGTATTCCAAACTCAATTTGATTGCATATTTCTCAAAAATGTCCACTATGTCCATCGTCTCGAAAATATTTTGTGCAATTTCAATTCGACCTGCGGAAAGATTCCAACAGATTGACCACCATTGCCGCTCTTCTGAATAGGGCATAATTGACCAGACATCCCAAGTATTTTCCTGCGCTTCAATGCTAAAAATATCGAAATACTGCTGTAAAAGGGTAATTTCATTTAGTTTAAATTCCAGTTTTTGAACGAAAAAGTTGCACCTGTTCGGAGATTAAAACTATATCTTGATTTTGCCAAAAATCACCCTCGAAATCTTGATTGAACCATTCATTCCATTGATTATCCCAACCCGAACGGTCAACAATCATTTTGAAAAGTTCAACTATGACTTTATCATTGTGGGCAATGGTTTCAGGATTTCCGATTCGTTTTTGTAAAATTGAAAATTCCACAAGTGGTTTAATATTTTTTATCCCGTTCTCATCGGTAGGGTCAAAATTTTGCAAGGCTTTTAGTTTTGCCTCGTCTACCTCATCAAATTGTAATTCAGAGTATTTCTTTGCAAACTCCACTTTAAGTTTTGGAGTGATTTTGCTGACAAGATGGACTTCCTTTTTCTGATTTTGATATTCAAGAAACATAATTCCCCTCTATTTGTTAATAAAAATAAAAGACCGTTGTAATTTATCCCACTCAAAATTTTTCACTTCTTCACGTAGCACACGCCAAACCGAAGGTATGTCGATATCGTGTCCCGCAATTATTCCACCCTTTTTCACTTTCAAACGGGTGAGTTTTAAATCCAACTTAAACGCTTCGTAAGAATGGTCTCCGTCGATATAGATTGCATCGAAAAAATGGTGTGGAAAATCCCGCAAGAGAATTTCCTGTGATTTACCAACCTTTATAAAAATTTTATCTAAATCAAAGCCGCATTTCCGCATATTTTCTATAAAAGCCTCTTTCAAAGGCTTTCCTAATTGCTCCAAAATCCTTTCGTGTTCACCTTTTGTTCCTTCAAAAGTATCAATCACAATATGATTAACCTGTTTATCTGGATTTTTCCGACAAATTTCTTGAAAAAATGCCGTGCTTTTACCTAAAAATACACCAACCTCGCAAAACCAACCATCATTTGGAATGAAATCAAAAATCTGCTGGTATATTTTTTCCGCATCAAACCAACCAAAGATATCACGGTAGCCCAGCGGACATTCGCTGGGCACCGCAATATCAGAATTATACTGCTGTTGCAAACCAGTAGGTTCCATAGGAATCCTTCGCAAGTTGAGTCGGAGCTCCATTAGTTGCAATCATATCGGTGTTCCAAACTGTCGAGGGTAGTGTGTATGTCGCAGGTGCGGAGACAGCCAAAATGTTTACCGTCGTCTTCTCGAACTGCTTGGCGGCGGTTTGGCTTGAACCTGTTTCACCCGAATATGTCCCGACGCCAACAAAGACTTTTCGTTTCCCGCTTAAAGTTCCGAAATAAACAGTATAACCAAAAAGCTTAGATATGTCGATATTCGCATAAGAGAGCTGTGTCCCATCTTCGCAGTCAAATTTCACTTCTTCAATGACTTTTTCGGAAAGATAGGTATTTAAATGTGTGAAAAACGCTTCGTCGGATGCTATTTGGTCGACCTCCCAACTTAGTGATTTTTTCTTGGGGTGTCCGGTTGATTTTACGCTTGCGATGTTATCAAAAGTATGCACTTTGGCTCCAAATGCATTGGATCCCAAAGCAAATACCTCGATTAGATTGCCACCCCCAACAGGGGAGTGAATTGAGATTGTTCGTGGCATTTTAACCTCCTAAATGTTTTAACATAACACAACTATTAATTAAATAATCTTGATATCGTTTTTGTTCGAGAATTTCTGGATTTTCAACTATGCCTCGAATATTTCGCCATAGTTTTTCCTTCATACGCTCGACAGGAAGGGAATACCCTTCGTGTAGTATGTTGAGTTTTGTGTCAAGGATTCGATACCCGCTTTCAACAATGGCGGGGTCAATAACCTCGTGAATAGGGAACCGCCATTGAAATGGCGGAAGGTTACGAAAAACACGCACGGTTGGGACAGCCAGTCGCAGAGCCCTTTCTTTATTTTCTGGATTTGGTATATTCGCACAAAATGACCATTGTGTGCCTGCGATACCGCCTATATCTTCTGGAACCTCGTGTAGCAAATTCCATAACCATTCGTGTTGAAATGGGTCTAATCTTTCGTCAGCATCAATTGAAATTATCCAGTCAGCGTCACAAAGACCTTTGGCGATATTTCGAGCACGGGAAAAATCTAACATACCGGTATATTTATATTCATAAAGTTGTAAATGCTCATCATTGCGGAGTTCCCGCACTTCTTCTTTCTCTCCTTGGTCTGTTTTGAAAATCAAAGGTTTCGCCCATTTGGGCAAAGAAAGTAAGCAATCAGGTAAAAACTCATTGTCAATCGTCGAAAAAAGTATGATTGCTGATACTTTCATCCTATAACCTCGATTGGAATTTTAAGAAGATATTCCCCGTGCACTACTTCCCCATAAAGTGCATCGAAATACATTTTCCAAGTTTTGTTTCGCACATTAAATTCCAAGCAACCTATGTCTTCTGCAATTTCTATGCATCGTAAAATTTCCTGCGGAACTTCGGTGTTTTCTAATTTGATTTTGCGAAGATATAGCTCAAATTTGTGGAATATTCCTACATAACCTCCATCTAATGCCATTCCACGCTCGAAACCTGAATAAAGAAGAAATGCATCCACCATCGAACTTGAAGTATCAATCCAGTTCAAAAGGTCTCCCATTAATCCAAAATTCACTTGGAGATTAAATGCCTCCGAAAGTGTAATCTCTGCACCCTCGAAAATGCTACTGAAATTACGCACGTTTCACCTCTATTTTTTTGGAGATAATATTTTCAAGTTCCGAGACCAAAAAGTTCCGAATTTCTCGTTCCTCTCGTATTTTCCATTCTCCGGAAAGAGCTAGTCCCATAAAATAGTATGCCTTTTTTGCATAAGTCCTTCGGTTTCGAGCTACTCCTGTTTCCGATTGCAAGCCTAATATTTTCGGTATCTGCGTTGGGTCCTTGGTTGAAATCAAAATTCGAAAAACTACTTTTCGTAATCCCGTTTGTATGCTTACAAGTTTCACATCCAGCGAAGAAAGAAGATTACCCGTCAATCGAAGCTTATCCTTTTTGCTTTTCGACGCCCATTCCGTGCTTCCATATTTTCTTACCGCATACTTATAAGCTTTTTCTTTATTGTAACTTTCATTATAGCCCCCGAACTTCCTACTAAAAAGGTCGTAACCTGCTAAAATTCGCTGAATAATGAGTTTCAGAATAAATTGACACAGTCTATTGCCTATATCTCTAAAAACATTTGGGTTGGCAAATAAAGCTGTTGCTTTTTTCACTATTGCTATCTCTAAATTCTGAAACTCTTGTGGTTTCATCGTGTTACTATTAACGCTGTTATACTTGGAGATTTACTCGAAATAAGTGAGCCAAGGCGTGCTTTCCGCTCTCGATACAGCTTGTCGTAGAGGTGCATCTTTGCGTAGCTTACCGAACCCTCTCCTTGATTTTTTTCTGCGAAAAACCAATATAATTGCCGAAGTGCAAGCATTTCTTTGAGGTATTCCTCATTGGATTGTAGGAAGTTGCTAAATTGTGTATCATCGGGGCTAACCCCTAGCACTTCCTCTAAATCCCAACGCATATCGTTTTTCGCTTGCACGGCTTTTAGATTTTTACAATCTGTATCGGTTAGAGCTTGCAAAAGCTCGCCCTCTTTGGCTCGTAAATATTTAGGCTCTGCGAAAAAACTGTCCCAGTTCATTTTATTTTGTAATTAACCTTACAACTCGAATCAATTTGTCGTCTGGCGCAACTTTTGTCCAATTGCTTCCTGTTGCTAATTGTGCGGTTGTTGGATTATCAATTCCAGCAGAAAAGCTTACACCCCGGAAACCAACAGCAAAGTGCGAATACCAGTATAATTTATTCGTGCCTCCGCCTACTGATGGGTCAAAGTCGGAATAAATATTCAATGCTTTCTGAAATCCAACATAAGCTGGTTGCCCACCTAAAATATAAGTTGGGTAATACGTAACACTATCTACGGTAAATGGCGCACAGATGGTATCGTTCACTATAATTCGCTTACCCCAATAGGTTGGGATTTGTCCTTGCGTGAGAAGACCATCAGTGAAAACTGGGGCTAAAATCGTATAAGTCAAGCCCTTTTTCTTTAAATCCGCAGCGACTTTGGAGTGCATAATCATTGCGGTCATACCTTCGCTGGTCTCCCCAAGCACGCTTTGTAATGCATCTTCAATCGGTCCCGCATCGATTTTACCATCTCCAATACCTGATGCATTATAGGTATGCGAAGTAGCAAGTGCGCTTGCGAAGACACCAACGAAAACGGCTTTGACTTTTTTCTGGATTTGGTTGATATTATATTGTGCAATTTGCGGAGCCAAAGCCTGCAATGGGTCAATCCCCTTGGAAACAATTTCGACATCTGTTACTTGAATTGCATTACCTGTGCGTAGAATTGGGGCAAGCTCAGCGTAATCTTCTAATTCATTGGGAGTTAGCTGAGTGGTTTTCGTAACACGCACGTCATCGCCGATTACATCGAGCGATTTCAATTTTGGTATTCGCAGTAAAATCTCCCCTTCTTTAATACTCACGCCTGTATCAAATTCGATATAGGGCGAGGTAACTATATTGGCGATTTTTACCATTTCGGTAACGACCCAATCGCCCCAGATTTGCGGTTGAACTGTTAATGCCATTTTTTAGCCTCCTAAAATGTTATACTTCTTATTAAAAAATTCATTCTTCATACGTTCATAAACTTCTGGATTTTGCAGTTTTAACTCCAAGAGTTCGTCTTGGGTCATTTGTGCAAAATCCTTCTGTGGCAAGGGTCGACCTTGAACCACCCCGGGACTGCTTTGCCGTTTTTCCTGTTCAGCTAAAAAGTCTTCGGCGATAGTTTCCAATTGCACAATGTCCCAGTCCTTATACTTATCTCGCTTGTCTTCAGGAAGCTTTGCAAGTAGTTTTTCCCGTTGCTTTTCAACAATCTTATTATACTTCTCTTCAATTTCGCCCGCTTTTTCTGCTAATGGTTTCAGCTTTTGCACTTCTTCTAATGCCATCTTTAATCGCTCCCGATACTCTTTGTTCTCACGGCGAAGTGCCCGGATATAGTCCCGAATGTTTTCGGGTAAATCACTGATACGGGATTCTTTCCCTTTGGATTCAGTTGTTTCGGGTTCATCCCGAAGTTCCATTGTTTCTTGTGCTTCTGCACTCATTTTTCTTTCCTACTTTTTTCAACATACTTTTTTAATTGTTCAAGTTCACTGCGTAATTCCTTCACCTGTTGGTGAAGGAGATTGATTTGAGTCCATATTTCCTGTATTTGCGAACGCTCCTGCAAGCGGATTGCTGTATGGTTCGCTGCTTGAACCACTTGATTTAGATAGTCCGAGTTCATTGAACTTTTCCTTGTTTTGTTTAACAAATTCTATTGCTTCCTCATCTGTTTTAAGAAAATCATTCCCCGAGAGCTTGCGAACAAAGGTTAGAGGAGTAATGACGCCAAGTTCCGCCTTGTTTTGATATATCTCGATTTCTTTGTCTGCATCATAGGGTAACTCAAAATCTGCATAATCAATATTTACCTCAAAGAAAGGTAGTTTTGGTTCAACTATCTCTGCGTTATTAACCATTACAAGTGACTGGAATAATTGATTTTCGTATTTCTGCATCATATTGATAAATTTTGCCCGCTTTTCTATAAGCTCCCAGCGGTCAACAAGCATTGCCACCCCGCTCGGAAAATTCGGATTAGATGATATAGCAGAGAAGGGAAGAGAGTAGTTTCTTAAAACTATTTCTGTTAGTCTTTGCTTTGCGTCGATAAGCTCTAAAAACATTGCTTGTGCAGATTTATGCTCGATATCGCTCTGAACATCATCTATACTCTGATTGGTTATGTGAATTAATTTGCTGGGCGAAAGGGAAAAAGTTGCGCCCTTGACATAATCACCGAGATTTCTTGCAAGCCAAAAACCAACAGTGCCATAAACTAAATTTTCCTCAATCAAATAATTCAGTAAATTGATTTGTAATTGAGCTCGAACGAGTTCCCATTGCCCGCCTCCAAAAACATCTGCGTTCTCACTACTTCGTAAAAGAACCCACGGAACAGATGGATTACCTTCAGCATCTATATATTTATGCTCAACCACGGTTACCATTTTCCCATTATATTCAAACTTGACTGGTTCCAAATCGCTATCTAATTGCTGATATGTCTCGGGAGTCCAGTAATGAAAATAGGTGTAATAATCTTTTCGATTTAGGGAAATGGCAACTTCCTTCATAAATGGTAGCCAAATTTCTAAAATTTTGCCGTTTTCATCTTGCTCTATTCGATATAAATCGGGTGGTATCACTACCCACCACCACTTCCCTTCCTTCTGACGGGGTCGCATTATGCACTCACCAGCTAGCCACATAATCTTAAATGCTTGGTCAATCGCCGAGTTGAAACCTGATTTCTTGATTATATCTTCAACATAAGCCTTTTGTTTTTCTGTAAGCCCCGAATACTCACGATTTGGTGCTTCTTTGTATAGATTGCATATATTTTCTACCACCCTCATTACAACTTCGTTCTCGGTTGGTATATTCTGCATTATTTTATTCAGCTGGTCTGTTTCTTTTTGAGTTGAAAACCAAGCAGACAAATATGTATAGATTAATTTCTTTCTATCCTCAACTCCTAAATCACTATTATGAAGAAAACAGGTCATTGCCCTTGCAAAAGATAGCAATGGCACTTCGTTAATGAACTTCGTCTTTCCCCATATCGCCATAAAACTGGAATCGAAAGCTTTTTGATAGAAATTTATCATATCACATCAACTATTACTGACTTTGAAAAGTTATAAGCATAATACGAAAGAGCATCACTTGGATGTGTCCGCTCTGGATTGCGGTCATCGAGCGAAACGCCATCCTCACGCCAAACCACCCGTCGCAAATCATCAATCAACCGCTTGCATTTTTGCTTGTCCACAAAAAGCCTCCGTTCACCAAGAGTATTGCAGAATAAACCATTCAGCAAAGCGACCCGATTTTTGATTGATTTCACAGGGCGAATTTTCAATTTTGGCGAAAAGCCAAAGCCTCGAAGGGTTTGTAATATCACCTCGTAATCGCTTTTTGTAGCACTGCTCTTCATTGCGTTGCCCGTGTAATCACCAGTAACCCAAATTTCACCCTTGAACTTCTCTTTTCGTAAGTATTCCCCGACTGCTTCCGCAGTGTAATGTGTATTTGAGTTGAAATACACAAACTCTTTGAAAGCATATACTTTTCCATCTTTCTCTTGAAGTAATATGCAGCTCATTGGACGCTCACCAACATTGAAGTCCCAAGTAAGAAAGATAGGAAGATTTTTCTGTGGTCCGTATTCTGTAAGATTTTCGTCCGAGAAAGCATAATAAACCATTCCAGTTTCGTCAACAAATTCCGCTTCGTATTCCTGCTTGAACGTCCGCTCATCAAGTTCTCGCTTTGCCTGTTCTATCTCTTCTTGTGGAACCCATCCACCATCAATCGTGCGGAAATGATACTTCTTGAACTGCTCGGAGCTGAAAATATCAAAAAGCAAATCGCTCCGACCTCTTGGCGTTCCTATTACAAGTGCTTTCCCGTTTCGGTCAGAAAGTGCAGGACGAATTACTTCATACCACGCTTCTCGTGGAACATCCTTGGTCTCGTCAATTATAACACCATCGAAACCTAAACCTCGTATTGAATCATAGTTTTGAGCACCAAAAAGGCGAATCTCTGCATTGTTTATCAATTTTATAATCAGCGAGCTTTTTTCACAAGCTTCTATCATACTTTGTGGTATAATCGAAAGCAGAATCGCCCAGAAAATTCCTTTCGCCATACGATACGATGGAGCTACATATCCAAAAAGTGAGTTCGGTTTCTTTGCCCATTGACGCATCTTATATGCCGACAAAAAGGTTTTACCAAAACGCCGTCCTGCAATCAGCAGAATAAAACGGCTATCATCGGCGTATACCTGATATTGCGGTTTCGAAAGATATGTGAAAAACTCCACCCGCTTCATTGCTTAATCTCAATTGTCTCACTTATGTGAATTGCTTTTTCTGTTTGTTGCTCTAAAACTCTTTCTAATAGCTTTTTGGTATTTTCTGGACCTAAAAACTTCGACCGTTCAGCAATTTTATTTGCGAAAAGCATTTTCATATCCTGCATTGCATTTTTGAACCAAACTTGATTGCCAAATTTTCGTTCCCATTTTTCCACTTGGGCAAGCGAAATACCTTGATATAACCAAAAAGCCTCCCAAAGAAAAGGAATATCCTGGCTCTCGAAAAAACTTCGTAAGATTTCACCCAAAAGTTTATAAGTTTGTATAGCCTCTTGACTTTTGGGTTTCTTTCCCCATCCTTGCATGATTGTATTGAAATCCATCTCATCTTACTCGCCCAATCATAAAACCTAGAATAATCCCACCACTAATTTTTACAGCATCTATATACCATGGGTCTTTTTGAGTTTTCGCCTTCATTATTGGTTTCTCAATAATTGTATATTTTTGAATGGTATCAGGTTTGAAAGAAATAAATGTTGAGAAAAAATTCTCTGGATAATTATAACATACAGAAATATAACTTTTGCTGATTGATGTATCAAAACAAGCGGTATATCGTGTTGAATCATAAACCACAATTGTATCCCTTTGTTCCTTTATTCGATATGCGATTTTGCCCTTGACCTTTTCGATGCGAATTGTATCTCGAACTAAAATGGTATCTTGCTTCACTATTGTTTGCACTTGCGGAGTCTTAAAAAACCTTTCATATCCCCACAAAAGCAAGAAAATTAGAATTACAAGTATGTATAAAAAGTCTTTCATAGTTCCGTTGGTGTAAAATATTCTATTCTAAAACTTTGTGAATCGATAATTGAACGCTTTTTTCTGTAAACTCCATCGCCATCTCGGAGATTACCATTGCCTGTATTACCTTCTATTGTCTCTCCATTTATTTTGTGCCAATTCACTACAATTCCTATATGCCCTTTCCAAGTATCACCCCGCTTCCAAATCACCAAAAAGTTTCGCCCTGCCTGTTTGTAACCTTTGGCAACGTGCTTTGCCTTTATACTCCGTTTAGTCACAAAAGCCATCGCTAAACCACTACGAATGGATGGATATTTTACCCTTGCTTCCTCAAGAACCCACGAGACAAACGCTGCGCACCACGGCGAACCTTTGGGTATTCCTACAAAAGCCTGAAATTTTTCGACCCAATAGCCACGATTATGTCCGCTTTCACGGACACCAACATATTTTTCCGCAGTCGATACTACATCAGCCAACAAGGATTGCGACTGCAAGAAAAAGAATAGCAATAGCCACCAGAAATATCGCATAAGCCACATTTCCAGATTTTAACTCCTCAATTGTGTCGATTTCTTTCATAACATAGCGGTCAAAAAGATAGAACACCGCAAGAAAAATCGATAGAAACAATAGACTTTCGCCAAAAGTGCCAAATGCTGGGAAAAATACCAGCAAAAGAACCAAAAGAATTAATCCGACAAGACCTAAACTTATAGTGAACTTTTTCATTTCTTCCCCTTTTTAATTTTCTTTGTTAAACCTGCTTCGGAATAGGCTATCGCAATTGCTTGTTTTTGTGGATAACCTTTATGAATAAGCCTTCTTATATTTTCCGATATTGCTTTACTTGATTTTCCTTTCCCGCAAGGCATTTCACTTTGCAAATAATATTGAAACTATTGTAACTCCTAAGCTCACAATGAAGGCGATAATCCCAGCGAAAACACTAATCTTTGTTTTCATTTCGATTGTTTCAGCAAGAGATTGTTGACGCCAAAGATTTACCCGCTCTTCAAGTTTGTCCAACTTATCCTTGATTTCCTGAATACTACTCATAATGTAATATTTCAGCTCCTCAAATCCGTTTAGTCGCTCTTTTTCCATTTTGTCCACCTCGTAAAAGCTTTAGCAAATCAATCCCGTTTTCTTGCATCACGATAAAAGTGCTTGTGCAAGTGGTTGTATTTGGCTTTCGTCAAGTTCGACCATAAAATCATCACAAACTAATTGCCAAACCTTTTTTCAAAAATCAACGTATTTGTATCACTTGCAAAACCTATTTCACATATATTTTCTGTTGGGTTTGTCGTTATATCACCGTTCGCTCCGAGAAAATACCTTGCACCTTCTGTTAACCCCCAACCCGTATTCCGAACTTCACCTCGAACACAAACCAAAACACTTTCATTTTCATTCCCCGCTTGAAGCGTTATTCCTACAAGTTTTTCAATACTTGCCCAGTCTGAACTATCCGCTTTATATATCTTTCCGTTTCTCACGAAAACGACTTTGAGGCTATTGATTTGCTCTCCGCACGTGTAATACCTTGCTACGATTTCGCTTTTGTCTACGATGCCGTCGAGGTTTGAGTCATATTGGGTTTTCCACATATCGCCATAATTCCCGCCAACAAGTAGGGGGGAAACATTCAAAACAATTGGTTGGGACAGAAAAGCTAAATCAATTTTTTCATCTATAATATTTAATTGCACTTTTTCTTCAATTATTGTCATTTCTGCAACTCCCAAATGCCATTTACAAGCTCAACTCGAAAGCCTGCGGTGTCTTCTTGTAAAAATGTCCAGCGATATTTCCCTACCTCCATATTGGCGAAATCATTTCGGCTTGCCCGAATTTGCACTATGTTGTTGATTGTGTCTTTTTGCACTGAATATGAAAGTTTTGTATTCCCATCGAAATCCAGCACAAAAGCATAAAAGGTGTAGGGTGCAATATCATACGGGAACCCAAATAAAATTGCGTGGTCCACATACCTTCGAACTACTATATTGTATCGTGCTGGTTCCATTTTTCGCATCCAATGTGCATTTCGAAATTGTGAGAATACGGGATAAACACCAAATACAAATGGGAAAACAAGATTTAATACCAATTGGCATACTTTTTGTTTAAAAATTTGGAAAAATTTTGGCATAATTTTTGATAAAGCAACTTGCTATTTTGCAACATTTAGGATACAAAACTCACTTTTTCTAAAAATTTCTAAAAAATTTTTAAAAAATATTTGGATATTTAAATTTTTTTTTATAATTTTGTATTGAACAAAAAATGGAAATGAAAAAAAATGAGAGAAGAGATGAAAATAGAAAAGACAAGAAAAAAATGGGGGCAAACCCCAAAAATAAACAATATGTTAAACCAAAAAGGAGGAACAACAATGAACAACAATCGCAATCTCGAACTCGCAGGGCTTGAAATCCAAGCCATCGCAATGCCAAACGCTTCGCTTCCAGACCCATACGAAAATTGCGAATGGGTCGCAATTTTCAATGATGGATTTGTTTATCCCTACGACCCTGTTGCAGGGAAGATTGATGCCCAGGCTTATGTCGATTACGATTTCTCTTGGAGTTACGCCGTTGAGCTGCTTCGGGAAACACCCGAGGCATTCTTTTTGTATCAATAATAATTTCAACGGGGCGGGTTCGCCCGCCCTAATTTTTTTAAAAAAAAAATAAAGGAGGTTGGAAATGAAACTTATAGTTATGAAAAATGAAGAACTTGCCGAGCCCTACTGCTATGAGCATTGGGACTCGGAACGCAATACTTGGGTCGGCGTTGCGAAAGACTACGACCCTGAAAAAATTATTCCCGGATGGATGTGTATCGACGAGGAGGGGAATATCTATCACTGGGACAATGACCGGGGAATCATCGTCGACACTCCACCAATCGACCAAAATCGCTGGGAGGATTGGGCTCGACATCTTCTCACGAAAGATTGCTCGTCCGCCCGAGTAATCGCAGATTATGACCGGAAGGCAGTTCAAATATTACTGCCTCCGGACATCTACGAAAAGCTTGCTGCGTTTGCCAAAGATTCGAAACGCAGCATAACCAAGATGGTCGAACATATTCTTGAGAAATACCTTCGGGACCGGCTGTTCCCGGAGGACTAAAATCACACTTTTGTTTTTTATCCCTCTTGTGAAATTTTTATTTTCATAAGGGGGATTTTTATTTTTTTTATAATTTCGAATATTGTAGTATTTTGAGGAAATAAAATGAATAAGTTTATTTTTCTTATTGTTCTTTCTATAACCTTAATAGAAGTAGCACAAGCTCAGACAAAAAATCCAGTTTACGACGACTCTTGTTGGGTTACTATAACCCGGGTTATTGACGGAGATACTTATGAGTTTTATTACGATTCGCAGCGGTATAAGATACGTTTGGTAGGAATTGATTGTTTTGAAATTCATAGGAATAACCGATTGCAAAAGCAAGCTGATGAGGCAGGAGTTGACATTGATAAAGCATATGATTTAGGTTGGCAGGCTTTGAGATTTGTAAGAGATAAGATTGAAAACAAGAAGGTTTTACTGTTCAAGGATTATACCCAGAACAATTTTGATGTTTATGGTAGGCTGTTGCGAAAGGTTTGGGTCGATGGATATTATTTGGCTGATTCCTTGGAAACCTTTTGCGCAAAAGTTATAAACAGAAAAAGATATTTTAGAAAGTGAAATAATACTTGAAAATATTCCTAATTTCGCTTTTGAGGAGACTTGTAACGATACCTATAAGAAAAATACCCATCAAGATTAGAACCACCTAGGGTTTCAAGCTCCTTATCAAAAAAGGTAGAAAATCTTACGTTTTCCCAACCTACAACTTTCCCATAGATATCGTAAAACCTCATATATGGCAAATCTCGTGAAATAATATATGCCCAAATATCCATCCAAGTAAAATTAGCAACTGGATGCACTTCGGGTATTTTAGTAAGATTACTATGCCCCTCAATCCGATGTTTCCTTGCTGATGACTCTTCTTTCCTTATTCCAACAAAGGCAAGATCAAAACCTTCACGCAATAAAAAAGGCGTAACTTCTCGGTTCAAAACTTGCATCATTCGAGGTATTCCGTCGTTCTCATCTTTTTCTAAAATTCGGCTGCGAATTACTCTGTGATTCCATCCTAATTTTTTCGCAATATCTTTAATTTCCAAAAGATATCGCAATGGCAAAAAGTTCCTCGAATAATCCAAGGTTACAACATCAATATCTGGTTTCATTTGCCAAACGAGATGAGTCATCACGAGACTATCTTTTCCACCCGAAAATGAGCAATATGGCTTTTGAAAATCATTCAACGCATCTTTAATTATCTGTCTTGCCTCAGCAACTTTCTGGGTGAATTCCTCACTTTGAGCCCACAAGGAAAATGTTTCACGCCAGCGTTTGTTCATAACCTCATCTTTTCGATAGTTTCTGGTAAAAGCTCGACTTCTGAACCTGGTGGAACACATTCTTCTACCATATCGGTTGACCAATAGGGCGGACGCCAAGCAAGAAGAAAAGAATCAGCCCAACTTCTGCAAAATCTCACAGGTATGGGACGCATCGCTTTCCCTTCGTGAACTATACTCTTGTCTTCACTAATTGAGGTTATCTCGATGCTGCTGATATATCCCCAGCCTAAACGGGAATTATCTCCCAGTGAAACTAGCTCGGAAAGTATCTCTAATAACCCTTCTTTATCTCCAACAACATAGAATTTTACCAGCGGGGTAGGTATGTAAATATGCTTCATTGCGTAATCTTTGAAATATCCTGAACCGTGATATAGTTTTTTTACGATTCCCAGCCACCTATCTTCTAATTTCTTGTAAACTACTTCTGTTCGAGGCTTTACATTCCCAAAGAAAGAAATTGAGGCTTGGGGAATTGCACCAGCATAGCGAATCGGAAAATTAGGAAGTTCTAATCCTTTGGTGATTTTCGATATTGGATATTTCGCAGGCAAAAGATAATAATCTTCGCCTAATGCTTTGCGAAGTGCAAGGTGAGAAAGAACACCATCAAGATGCAACCAAGGATGGTTTAAAACCAAAGGCGTAGCGAGATATATTCTAACTTCTAACGGCTCATAATTCCATTTCTTACCCCACCTTTCGGAAACTCCATTGAGAATTTTATCAGCAAAATAAAGATATTCTTTCTCTTCGTTCATAGTCGTGACCCGACTTCTTGTAATAATTCTAAAATCTCTTGTTTGTTCTCATCAATGAAAGCAAAATATTTTTCCGATGCTGGAAAGTCGGGCGAATATTCAAAGAATACTTCCCCAGAACCTACCGAAGCCATCCCACCAACATAGGGAGATTGACGGAACAACTCCATCATACGCCCGAATGTTGCATCTTCTAACTCATTCGTATATTCGGTGGCAAACCAATGAAAGAATTTTGTTCCAGGTATAAAACACTCAAAATCAACCTTCATTTGCACTGCTTGTTCATCTTCTTCTCTATCTGCTCGTAAATCATCTCGACGGGTATTAAACGCTTCGTCGGTAAAGCTTCGAACGAATTTGTTTGCTCTGGGGTCGGTTCGCAAAAATTCAGGCAAGAAATCTGAATATTCACGGCAAACTGGAAAAGCGTGTCCTACTTTTAGTTTTCCCTGTATCATTTGATTCCCAATAGCCCCACCCATTAAAGAAAGTGGTGGGAACATTTTCCGAATCTTGCGACGCAATTCTAAATCAATTACCCCAACAGTTGCTTCTGTGCTTTCCAAAGCACCACCGCTGAAAAACACATGATATAGCTTCGGATTAAGTTCCTCAACATTGTAATCCAAATTCGTAAAGAAATCCTTCATAAGCATTCTGCGAAGTTTCCCTCGAATAGCATTACCGTTAATATAAGGAATCTGCACTTCCCCAAGTCCATCTACATACATAAAAATTGAACGCAGAATCGGTGTGCTTCCTGTTTTTTCGTTGCCACCGTGGTGAATAGTTGTTTTTGCAATCATATAGCCTTCATACTTCTTAATCATTTTGAACCTCTAATTTGTTAAACAAAGAATTTTCCACATTTTCAATCTTTTTCTTTTCCTGTAAACGCTCGCTCTTAATCTGTTTTGCTTTCATAATCGCACGCACACAAAAAGGAATATGCTCGGTCGAAAGTGTATTCAAAATCCAATACTGATGCGGTCGAATCTCGTCTAAAACAACTTGCGCTTCCTCGGGTAAACTCTGTAACCCGAAATAATTGCATAGTTTCGATGCAAAAGCGTATAGATTCTCCCGCCGTGCTGCCGCTCGAACTCGATGGTTGAAAATATCGTGCGCATTCTTGGAAGTATGCATCTTCCCCCAATTAATTCGTGAATAAAGAATAGCAAGAAAATCCACAAGCTTTTGCTCTAATTCGTTAT
>Ga0308421_1000311_pt1 | contig 30212 bp, 27 predicted proteins | sample HotsprSampleMS60_FD_203673 | JGI IMG/M metagenome (GOLD analysis project Ga0308421, IMG submission 203673) | Hot spring phototrophic mat microbial communities from Mushroom Spring, Yellowstone National Park, Wyoming, United States - 20090730_MS60 ...
GAATCATCTGCACCAGGGGGGAGCGCCATTGGCCCTCCTGCTGGCCTGAGGGATTGGGGAAGAAAAGCAAGAACAGCAGGGAGATAGGCCTCTCTTTCCCCCCTTTGCCGAATTTTGAACAATCACTGCGAATCTTCCCGCAGAATCGGGTGTTGTAATATGCGGATGAACACGGGTACCATTGCCATCATTGCCCTATCGGTCTTTCTGTTCCTGTGGTACATCGGCGGTCATCTGTACAACCGCCAGCGCGGTCGCCGCCTCTTCCGCTGGCTGGAGGAGGGCCTGAAGGTTCTGGGAGAGGAGTACCAGTGGGGCTGGCTGGGCTCCCCGGCCTCCGGCGCGCGCATCCTGATTCACCAGGCCCATCCTCCATTCCGGCGGATGGAGATCACCCTTCTTCTGGAGAACCGGGAAATCCCTGTCCTCTGGCTGGCCGACCGCTTGCAGAAAAAGCGGGATTCGGTTATCATGAAAGCGACCCTCCGATCTACGGGGGGCGGGGAGATTCAGGTGGGAACGCCCAACGAACTCCGGAACCCGTCCATTCTGTCCTGGAACCGGGAAACGGGCCCGTATGGCCTGATGGTGGCGTACCAGGGTCCCGGTGCCCCATCCCGCCTGGCGAAACTGACCCCCTGGCTGACCCGCTACGGCCCCCACCTGCGCCACCTCCTCCTGCAAAACCGGGACCCCCACCTGGCTGTATGGATCAACGTCGCGGGACTGATATCGGAAGTCCCCTCAGCGGCCTTCTTCGCCGACCTCCAGGCCGCCCTGGAATCCAGAAAGGACGAGAAATGATCTCCGAAGAAACCGTCACCCAAACCTGGCAGCGTGTGGCCCTGAGTACCCCTCAGGAGGCGCAGCGCTATATGCACCAGATGTCGCAGGAACAGCCCGCGGTCCTGGCCTATCTGCTGACGATGGACGGCGACCCCTTCAACCGGAACGAAATGGGGTACATCCTCTTCATCGCGCTGGTCGTGTGGCAGATTATGAAGCAGAGCGATCAGGGCCTGCGGTCGGTTCCCATTGAGGCGATAGAGCAGGCAGATGAGGCCAACTTCTCGTTCCTGGAACAACTTCTAACCGCTGGCGAGATGGACTTTGAGGCCGCCGTTGTGCGAATGATCGCGGAGTACCCGGAGCCAGAAGTGTTGCGGTACATCGTTGAGGCACTGACGGAAGAGGACGAAGAAGAACCCTTCCGGGACGAATACCGGGGGCTGGCGTTTGTCAATTTGAAGACGGTGCTGGACGCCTTCATCGCCAGCCCGGCCCTGACGGGGGGAGAAACCCGCGGTGGAGCGCGCCGGCACCGGCCTTCCTCCCGAAGTCGGCGGGACTCCTGAGGGGGGAGGTAGAGCCCAGGCCAGGACGTGCGCACATGCGGCGTCACTCAAGACCACGCGGCCTGGCCTCAGGGCCTATCAATGCTCTAACGAAGATGCTCGTAGTAAGCCACGAAGCGAAGCGGAGTGGCGTCCAAAAGGCTCGGAACGGCACTCCGCTGGCGCTCCGTGCCTGACTACGAACGAAAAATGTTAGAGCGCTGATAAGCCCTGGCCTGGCCTGAAAGAAGTTGCCAAATCAGGTGGCTTGTAGTAAAATGGCTAATGGTTACCCCCCAAAAACGATTCCAGGTAACTGCCTACCCAAGAGTCGTTTCGTAAAAAACCACGAAGGACACGAAGGCCACACAAAGGACACGAAGGACGATTTTTACCCTTTTGTGTCCTTCGTGAGTACTTTGTGCCCTTGTGGTAGGTAATTACGATTCCAGCCAGAAGGAGGTGATCCGGGGTTTCACATCAGGTACTGTTCAACCGTTCGTCCGCCTTCCGTACCGTTTATCCACCATTGTTCCCCATTTTATCAGGAGGAAAAAGGATGAACGCGCTTGTGGTCCTGATTCTGGCCGCCATCGGTGTCGGCGTCGGCTACGGCGTCTACGCCAAGAGTATTGACCGCAAGGTCATCCAGCCCGACCCCTCCAAAGCCACGCCCGCCAGGATGTACATGGACGGCGTGGACTTCATCCCCGCCAACCGCAACGTCCTCTTCGGCTACCAGTTCAAGTCCATCGCCGCCCTCGGCCCCATCCTGGGCCCCATCATCGCCGTCCAGTGGGGATGGCTCCCGGCGCTAGCCTGGATCATCCTGGGCACCTTCTTCATCGGGTGGGTCCAGGACTACTCCAGCATCATCATGGGCGTCCGGGAGGAGGGGCAGACCTTCGGCGCCCTCAGTTACCGCCTCATCTCCCCGCGCGCCCGCAACATCCTCCTGGCCTTCATCTACGTCTACCTGCTGATGATTATGGGCGCCTTCGGCATCCAGGTGGGCTTCGTCCTGCTGACCCGGCCCGCGGTGCCCCTGGGAGTCATCATCCTCACCCTGGCCGGGCTTCTGGCCGGGCAGATGACCTATAAGTGGAAGCAGGACATCATCCTGACCACGGTGGTCACCGTCGTCATCGCCCTGGTCGGCATCTGGGTGGGAACGCTGCCGGCGGTCAAGAACTTCTTCGCTGCCCTCTACGGCCTGGACGCTGAGGGCAAAAGCCCCATCCTCTTCCTGCAGGTGACCCGGGCCGGTTTCATCGGGAGCCTGCTGGTGCTGATCTTCTGCTACCTGGGCGCGGTTTTGCCCATCTGGCGCTGGGCCCAGCCGATTAACTACGTCGCCTTCTGGGTCGTCCTCTTCGGCGTCCTGGGCGGCATTCTCGGCCTGCTGATCGGGCGCCCCAGCCTGGGAGACTTCCCGGCCTACCAGACCTTCATGGGCCCTGCGGGTCCCCTCTGGCCAATGCTCTTCGTGACCATCGCCTGCGGCGCCATCTCCGGCTGGCACAGCCTGGTCTCCTCCTCCGGCACCGCCCGCCAGTTGGAGAAGGAGACGGACGCCCTCTACGTGGGCGGCGGGGCCATGTTCCTGGAGATGGTCTTCGCCACCCTCGCCTTCCTGACCGCCACGGCGGGCGTTGGGTTCGCGAAGTACACGGAAATGAAGGGCTGGACAGTCCCGGCGGCCGTCTTCCCCCAGGGTCTCTCCACCTTCCTGAACTACTGGGGGCTGGACGCCGCGCTGGGCCAGGGCTTCGGTGCCGCCTACGGGTCCGTCTTCCTCACCCTGATGGCGCTGACCATCATGCACCTGGTGGTCCGCTTCATGCGGGTGGCCAGCGCCGAGGCACTGGGTGACCGCTTCCCCATCCTGCGCAACGTCCATGTGGGCACCATTATCGCCCTGCTTCTCACTATCTTCCTGATCTGGTTCGCCCCCTTCCTGCGCATTTGGGGAATCTTTGGCGCGGCCAACCAGTTGATGGCCTCCCTGGCCCTGCTGCTCATCACCCTCTGGCTGATGTCCAGGGCCAAGAGTTACCAGTGGACTTTCTGGCCCTTCGCCTTCATGTTCATCACCACCGTGGGCGCGCTGCTCTGGCAGACCTATGACTCCTTCTTCGTCAAACTGCCAGCGCAGAAGGATTGGACTGGGCAGGTAGCCTTCATCACGATGGGCGTGCTGGCCCTGATCCTGGTCGTGCTGGCGGTCATCCTGGTGGTGGATGGCATCGGCTCTATCCGCCGCTACCGGGCGGAACTGGCCAAGGCGCGCCGGTAAGACCAGGTCTGCTGGCAGGCAAACGCAAGGAGCAGGGCGGGCTCCCCACCCGCCCTGCTCTTGTAACGGATGAGAGAGATGCAAATCCAGGTTCTGATGCCCATCCCAACCACGTTCCGCCACTGCCTGGCCTGTGAGGCTCTTTCGGGAGATGTGGTAGGAAACGTCGCGCGCGCCGAGATGGTGGAGGAGTACCCGACGGAGTTCCTGGAGGAGTTTGACCGCCTGATGCGCTGGATCAACGAACTCAGCCTGCGCTTCGGGCCGGCGCTCCAGGTTCGGGTGGTGGACCCTCAGTCCCTGGAAGGGCTATGGAAGTGCCTGCGGTACGGCGTCCGCCGATACCCGACCTTTCTTCTGCCCGGCGGGCGCAAGGTCGTGGGTTGGGATTGGGAAGCGCTGGAAGGGGCCCTGCGGGAGGTGGCGGAAGGACGGGATGCAGGAGGCAGGACGCAGGATGCAGGATGAATCCTGCGCTACACCCCCGTAGCACAGGATTTATCCTGTGGATGCAGGGCGCAGGATGCAGAGTGCAGGATGAATCTGCGCTACAAGAGGGTCAAAGTGAATCAGAGCGAGGCGAAGCGGCAGCAATGGCTGGAAGAACTGGAATGCCGTCTGCGGGACGCCGGATGCGCCCTGCGGGACATCCTCTACGGGATGACTCTCTACGACTGGGTGCTGGAACTGCAGAAGGCGCGCGGGGAAGTGGAGCGCGTCTTCACTCTGCTGGTCTTCGGCGACCTGCTGGGCATCCCCATCCTGACCCCGTACTACACCATGCGCCTGCTCCCGTACATGGTCCCTCGCATTGAGGCCTGGCGCCGCAGCATGCTCCGGGAACGGGACCTGACCGACCTGTTTGACCAAGAAATCGGTTAGAGGTATAATCCTAATAGGATAGCAGGAAGCACGATGGTATCATGGCAAGAACGCGAAGCACCAAGGGTTGAGCGCAAGCGCAGGGAGAACGAAAGAAAATTTGGCAATTGGGAAGAACTACCTGACGGCGGTCGCCGTTACTTCTATGAGATTCAGGGACGTGCTGGTTGGAAAGCGCGCTATGTCAAAGAGGTAGATGCTTTGGAGCAAACAATCCGGTTCTACCAGGAAATCTACAATGAACGGGGACAATTAGTAGAAATTCACGAGAAGTATCCGGTGGACAAAGGGCATAAGAGAGTGCAGGAGGGCAGTTATGAAGGTTTCCCGACAAAGGGTTGCTCAAAAAATCATTGACTACCTCTATCATCGCATCACCCTGTCAGATCTGGTAGACTGGGCAGAGTCAGCAATGATGGAGGCAGATTTTGAGGAGCGAGATGTTGAACTTCTCCGGGACATCATTGGCCGCATCGGTCTGGCAGATGTGAGGGCTTTTGGGATGACCTGGGAGGATTGGGAAGATTTCCTGTCACGGCTGGGCTATCGCATTAGCATAACGGTTTCAGAAGCCCCAGTGCTGGCAGAGCCATAACCATTGCCGCGAAGGTTACACCAACTCCGAGGAGGTATGGATCAAAATGGCTGAGCAGAGAAGCAAATGGCAGAACTTCCTGGACAGTATCAAGAGCGTCCTCTACGGCATGGCCGGGCACGATATGGCCCGCTTCGCCCTCAAGACGCGCGGGAGCATGGAACATCTCTTCATCCTGGTCACGATGGGCGACCTGCTGGGTGTCCCCATCCTCCCACCCTACTACTCCCTGCGCCTGCTTCCCTACGTCGTCCCCCAGATTGCCACCTGGAAGCGGCGTATGCTCCGGGAGCGGGACCTGACCGACGCCCTGGCCTGACCCACCGTCCACCAACCCACCTGCATACTTGCACACTGGCATACTCGCACACTCGCTCAAGGAGGTCACCTTGTCCCTCGCAGAAGTCTTTAAACAGCACCCCGAGCGCCGCTACATCATGTTCGGCGGCAAGGGCGGGCTGGGAAAGACCACTTTCTCCGCCGCCACGGCCTACTGGCTCGCCCAACAGGGCTACAAAGTCCTGGTCTTCTCCGTAGACCCCCAGGCATCCCTCTCCGACATCTTCCAGCAGGACATCTTCGGCAAGGGAGCCGTGGAGATTATCCCCGGGCTGTTCGCTCAGGAGATAGACGCGGACCGGCGCATCCGCGAGTACCAGGAGGAAATCCGGCAGAAAATCCTGAACATGTACGGTCTGGAGAAGGTGCCGAACGAGATTGAGGACTACATCCAAGCCGCCGCGGCCGAGCCGGCGATGGAGGAGAGCGCCATCTTTGACCAGGTGGTAGACATCATTGTCGCAGGCAACTACGACTACTATATCTACGACCTGGTCCCCCTGGGCCACGCGCTCTACTACCTGAGCATGGCCAGTGTCTACGACCAGTGGATCAGCAAAATCACCAAACTCCGGGAGGAGATGCAGGAATACGCTCAGGTCGCCGCACTCCTGCGCCGGGATGAGGAACTGGAAGAGGACAAAATTCTGGCGGAGTTGCAGGACATCCGCTACCGCATCAACACCTCCTCCAGCATCCTGACCGACAAGGAGAAGACCGCCTTCTTCTTCGTCCTGGTGCCCGAGGAGATGATTATCCTGGATACGGTCAAGGCCGCAGGACTCTTCGCCAGATTCCAGGTCCCCATTTCCGGTTACATTGTTAACCGGGTGATCCCGACGGAACTGGAGCAGCAGCAGATTCCGGAGTACCTGCGCCACCGCATCCAGATGCAGCGAAAGTACCTGGAGGAGATTCGCCAGCGTTTCGGCAATCAGGTACTGGCCTACATCCCGGAGTTTGAGCGGGATATTACCGGCCTGGAGATGATCCGGCGGATGGCAGAGGCGATGTTCGGAGGTGTGGAATGATTGAGAAGCCCATGGTTCAGTTCGTACAGGAGCATCCGAAACTGAAGTACGTCTTCTTCGGCGGCAAGGGCGGCGTGGGCAAGACGGTGATGGCCGGGACGGCCGCGCTCTGGTTTGCCCGCCAGGGCCAGCGCACCCTGCTGGCATCCACCAACCCCGTCCACTCCCTCAGCGGCCTCCTGCGGCAGGACGTTTTTGGCAAACCTACCCCGGTGGAAGGCGTCCCCAACCTCTGGGCCTATGAGATTGACACCAAAGACACCATTGAGCGGTCCAAAAAGGAGATTCGGGAGAAAATTGAGTGGTTCCTCAAATACGCCGACATCCGGGTCAAGACCGACGAGTTCGTGGAATCCGCCACGATGAATCCGGCCTTTGAGGAGTCGGCGATGTTTGAGAACATGATTGATATTATGTTTGAGGACAAGTACGAGGTCTACGTCTTTGACACCGCGCCCACCGCCAATGCCCGCCGTCTCCTGGGGATGTCCAGCGTCTACTCCATGTGGGTCAACAAGATGGTCCAGAGCCGCCAGGAGGCAATGACGCTGCGGGAACTTCTCTCCTACAGCAAAAAGAAGCAGGAGAAGGACCCGCTGATGGAGTACCTGCTCCGCTTCCGGGACCGGATGGCCCACGCGAAGGCGCTGCTGACGGATGCGGAGAAGACGGCCTTCTTCTTTGTCACCCTGCCGGAGGCGTTGCCCATCGCGGTCATCCGCCGGTTCATCAACTGGTTTGACGAATTCGGCATCCCGGTCGGCGGTGTGGTGGTCAATATGCTGATTGACCCACAGGCAGTGGGAGAAAACCCGCCGGAGTTCGTCCGCAACCGCATCGCGATGCAGGCGGAGTACATGGAAGAAATCCGGCGGCTCTTCCCCAACGTCCGCGCCCTGGTTCCCCTCTTTGAGACCGAAGTCCAGGGCGTACCCATGCTGGAGCGCACCGCCGCCCACCTTTTCTCCTAATCACGTTTCACGTTTCACGTTTCACGTTTTACGTTTCACGTTTCACTTTTCCCGAGGTCCCTGTGCACCCATCCCTGCTGATCCTTCTGGTCGGCTTCCTGTACATCCTGGGCTTCAACGGCCTGTCCTACCTGCGCCACCAGGGCCTCTCCTCCCGGTTCATCCTGGAGGGACTGCTCCTGACCGGAGCCGGAGCGGCCCTGGCGTTAGTGGCTCCCCTTCACCCCATCATATTCCTCCTGCTCCTCTACCTGCTCACCATGCGCGTGCGCATCCTGATAGACCTGGGCAACGGTATCGCGGGCCGGGGGCAACCGGAGCGGGCCCTCCGGTTTTACGACCTGGCCCTCCGCCTGGGCGCGGATGCCTTCAGCCAGCGGGTTGCCCAGATCAACCGGGGCGCGGCCCTGCTCCAGTTGGGCCGGGCCGAAGAAGCCTGTCGGATTCTGCGGGAGGTGGTAGCCGACCAGAGCGTCCGGCTGGGGGCCAAGTACCAGGCCGCCGCCTGCTACAATCTGGGCCTGGCGTGCCGTCGCACCGGGCGGGAGGCGGAGGCCATCCAGCGCTTCAACGAAGCCATAGACGCCCTGCCCGGCTCGGTTTACGCCTACGGCGCCCGGCAGGCGCTGAAGAAAGGGCAGGAAACCCGGGATACCGAACCGGAAAAACAGCCGTAGCGCAGGCCGCCAGGCCTGTTTGTGGGCTTTTATGGCGGCGGCATTGCCGCCGCCATAACTATCCAGGCGCTGACTGAAGTCAGCCTCTTGGGGCCGCAGGCCTTCGGTCGGCCTTCGCCGACCTCAGAGGGTCGGCGGAGGCCGACACCCGGCACGCAGACCCAGGGAGGACGATTCCCATCGGCCTGAATCGTTACCCGCCGCCACAAAAACCTCTTCCCTTCCAGGTCCGCTATCCAGCAAAAGCAACCGGTTTTCCTTCAACACTGGAGGAGGTTCCCCCATGCGCATCCTGGAATCCGGAATGGGCGAATTGCTCCAACCGATAGACCTGGACGAGTTCCGGGAGTGGAACCGGGAGAAGAAGGCCCACGGTCTGGTGGATAAACTCATGACCGAACAGGAGGCCATCTCCCGGTTCGTTTATGACGGGTGCTACATCGGCACCGAACTCTACGGTACCGTCCGCGCCCCGATGAGCCTGACGCGGGAGGTCGTCCGCCAGGGGAAGAAGGACCTGCGGGTCGCCGGACAGGGCGTGCTGGAACTGGACCTCTGGCTGGGCGCGGGCATCGTCAAGACCCTGGACATCACCTACATCGGCCTGGAGGTCTACGGCACCTCCAACTGCCTGCGCCGCGAGGTGGAGAGCGGACGGGTGGAGAAAGTCGTAGAGTGGTCCAACGGCGGCATCACCTGGCGCTTCAAAGCCACCGCGATGGGTGTTCCCTTCATCCCGGTCCGCTCCATGCTGGGCACCGACACTCTGCGCTACAGCGCGGCCAAAGTGGCCGAGTGCCCCTTCACCGGGATGAAGGTCTGCCTGATCCCGGCCCTCATCCTGGATGTGGGCCTCATCCACGTCCACCGGGCCGACCGCTACGGCAACGCCCAGATTGAGGGCATCAGCGGCTTCGCCTTTGAAATGGCGCGCTCCTCTAAACGGCTCATCATCAGCGCGGAGGAAATCGTAGATACGGAAGAAATCCGCCGCTATCCGGACCGGACCATCATCCCGTGCTACCTGGTGGACGCGGTCGTCCACGCCCCCTTCGGCTCCTATCCCGGCGAGATGGTCTACATGTACGAACGGGACGAGGAGGCCATCCGGGAGTGGGTGGAAGCGTCCAAAACGGAAGAGGGGACCCAGGCCTATCTGAACAAGTACGTCTACGGCGTCGCCAACCACCAGGAGTACCTGGAGTTGGTCGGCTGGGAGCGGCTGGAACGCGTGAAAGCCGCAGTGGAGGGACGGTGATGGCTACCCCAGACTACAACCCCACCGAACTGATGATTTGTCTGGCAGCCCGCCAGATTCCGGACGGCGTGACCGCGTTCATCGGCACCGGCATCCCCATGCTGGCCGCGAGTCTGGCCCAGAAGATGCACGCGCCGAACCTGATCCCTGTCTTTGAGTTCGGCGGGACCGGCGCCATCCTGAAGCGACTGCCCCGCGCCGTGGGCGAGGGCCGCACGTTCTATCGCGGGCTGGTGGCTTCAGGCATCTGCGATATAATGGAGACTGCTGCGCGCGGCTTCATTGACTACGGCTTCCTGGGCGGCGCGCAGATAGACCCCTACGGCAACCTGAACTCCACCGTCATCGGCCCCCAGCACCATCCGCCCAAAGTCCGCCTGCCCGGCTCCGGCGGCGCCAACGACGTCGGCTCCCTCTGCTGGCGCACCATCATCATCATCCGCCACGACAAACTCCGCTTCGTGCCCAAAGTGGACTTCATCACCACCCCCGGTTACCTGACCGGCCCGGGCGCGCGGGAGGCGGCGGGGCTCCCGCCGGGCACAGGGCCCTACCGCGTCGTCAGCACGCTGGCCATACTGGACTTTGACGAAGAGACCAAATGGATGCGCCTGCTGGCGACGAACCCGGGGGTCACCGTGGAGCAGGTGATAGAGAACACGGGTTTTGAGTTGATCATCCCAGAGCAAGTGGGCCAGAACCAGCCGCCGACCGAGGATGAACTGCGCATCCTGCGGGAAGAGGTGGACCCGGACCGGTTCTATATTTGAGTCCACGTAACTACCTACCCAAGAACCGTTTCATAAAAACCACGAAGGACACGAAGGCCGCACAAAGGGCACAAAGGACGATATTTTATCCCTTTGTGTCCTTTGTGAGTACTTTGTGTCCTTTATGGTAGGTAATTACGTCCAATGTGGGGCCGCCCTGCCAGCGGAGGTCGCGGCCCGGGCCCCATCCCCCGTTGAGCCCGCCTTCGCCGTCCCCCCTCCCCCACCCTCTCCCATCCCTGCCGGACCGGTACCGGTAGAGAGGCGGTATCCCATCCTGCGGACCCTCAGCGTCATCTATAAGGTGCTGGGCGGGATTGCTGCTGCGCTCACGCTCCTGGTATCTATTGGCACCTGCATCACCGTCATCGTTGGCGGCCCGATGGTCAGAGAATCAGAGAAATGGGACGGCAAATGGGGATACAGGTGCCTGATGTGGGAGGTGTGGTCAGTGGGGTCATCCTGGGTCTGATCTCCCTCCTCTACGGCGGATTCGCTGCCCTCACCCTCTACGGCGCTGGTGAACTGATCAACCTGTTCATCTCTATGGAAGAACACCTCCGCTCCCTGGCCCGGCGGTAAAGCGCGCCCACCATCCAGGCTCCTGTTTCTGCCCCATGCGGTCCATCAGGGGAATTGGCATCGGCGGTTAGCAGCCTGATCGACCAGACATCTGACGCTCCACTGCGGGGGTAAGATTTGCGGCGGCGGCCTTCAGCCGCCGCCACAACTTTACCCCCTGGCCGGGTGCGTCCCAACTTTGTTTGAGCCCCGAAGGGGTCTTGCAGAATCAGCCCAACGCTTCAGCGTCAGGCGAAAGGCGAGCGAAGGCAAAGAGGAATCCCGCAGCAAGGTTGCCCGACGATTTTGGGGACACATCCGCTGGAAGCGCCCTCCCCCGGAGTTTTTCGGGAACACGGGTTGCCAGGGCGGAGAGAGGCGCTTTAGCGCCTCGTCTTTGCCTGAGCCTGACCGTTTACGGCCAGGCGAAAAGGCCGACGGCCCAGCCCGACGAAATTGGGACACCCCCCTGGCCTGCCTGTTTGCGCAAATCCGGAGAATATGGGATAATAGCAACCTGCACCGGCACCAACAAAGCGGTCAACAACCGGCATGCCCCCAATCCAGCATGTCAGGGAGGTTTGCAACTGTGGCTGGGAGCCAGAGCGAAACCGGTATTTCCGTATCCACGACCAGGGATCGGACAATAGAGGCCCTGATCACCCTGTTGCTGCAGGCAGAGGAGGCCTGTCAGCGGTTTTACCTGCACCTGATGGAAGCATTCGCCCACGAGCCGACCGCGGCGGAGGTCTGGTGGATGATGGGGGCGGACGAAGCCGGCCATATCCGGCTGCTGGAACAGGTGTTGCACTCTCTGTCCCCCGAACAACGCCAGGCCCCGGCCGACCCCCTGTGGCTGGAGCAGGCCCGGTCCGCCGCCCGGTTCTCCCCGGAAAAGGCGCTGGCCCGCATTCAGACGCTGGAAGATGCCTACCAGGAGGCCCACGCGCTGGAGAACTCGGAAATCAACGCGGTTTTTGAATTCGTGATGACCGGATACTTTCCCAAACCGCTGCAGCGGTCATTTGTCCTGGACCTGCTGCGGACGCATGTGGAGCGCCTGGAGAGATTGCGGACGCGGGAATGGCGGCAGAGCGTTGTCGTGAAGGCATCGTAACGCAAAGAGTACAGTTGCCGCCCTCTGTGGCCCCCCTTTGCCGATGGAACCGCTCCTTGCCCTCCGCTGGTATCTGGTCCTCCAACTCTTCGGCCTGGCTGCGCTGCCGCTAACCCTTCGCCTTTTCCACCGGATGCCTGGCCGGGGGTACGCCTTCGCCCGCCCGCTGGGGCTGATGGTCGCGGGCTACCTCTTCTGGATTCTCTCCGTCTTCGGCTGGCTACCCAACACCCCTGGTGGCGTCGCGGCCGTCCTGCTCCTCCTGGCCCTTGCCGGGGCCGCGGTCTGGTTCTCCGCCCGGAACCCCGACCCGCCCCCTGCGCCCTGCGACCTGCGCCCTACGCCCTGCGACCTGCGACCTGCGACCTGCGACCTGCGACCTGCGACCTGCGACATGCGACATGCGACATGCGACATGCGACATGCGACATGCGACATGCGACATGCGACCAGAGTGGAACTCCTCTTCGCTCTGGCCTTCGCCCTCTGGTGCGTCGTCCGTGCCCACATGCCCCGCATTGAGACCGCAGGCGGGGAAAAGTGGATGGAGATCGCCTTCCTCAATGCCGTCCTGCGGGCCCCCCAGTTCCCGCCTCAGGACCCCTGGCTCTCCGGCTTTGCCATCTCCTACTACTACTTCGGCTACGTGATGATGGGTATGCTGACCCATCTGGCCGCAGTCCCATCCACCATTGCCTTCAACCTGGGCATCGCGACCCTCTTTGCCCTCACCGTCACCGGCGCCTACGGGCTGGTCTACGCGCTGCTGGCCGGGGAGGGGGAGCGGGAGCGGGTGGCCCGTTGGGGCGGACTGCTGGGGGCACTGATGGTGGCCGTGGTGGGAAACCTGGAGGGGGTCCTGGAGGTCCTCTACGCCCGGGGACTTTTCCCGGTCGGGTTCTGGAAATGGCTGGACATCCGCTCCATCAACGGCGCGCCGCCGCCCCTCGCCGAGGGCTCCTGGATGCCCAATCGCTTTATGTGGTGGTGGCAGGCCTCGCGGGTCCTGCACGACTATGCTCCCTGGCACACCCCGGCTAACCCTGTGGAGTGGGAGGTCATTGACGAATTCCCGGCCTTCTCCTTCATCCTGGGAGATATGCATCCCCATCTCCTCTCTCTCCCCTTCGCCCTCCTGGCCCTCGCCCTGGCCCTGAACCTGTTCTTCCCACCACAGAGAACGCAGGGAATGCAGAAATTCTCCCTGAATTCTTTGATTCTTATGATTCTCTCTTCCATCTGTCTGGGCGGGATGGGCTTTCTGAACACCTGGGACCTGCCCGTTTACTTCGCTATCTTCGCCGCGGCCCTTTTCCTCTCGGCTGGCCTGGGAAACTGGAAAACCACCCTCCTTTCCTCCATCCTGCTTCTTGCCTCCTGCATCTTTCTCTACCTTCCCTTCTGGCTGGGCCTCCGCTCCCAGGCGGCGGGCATCCTTCCCAACCTATTCAACCCGACCCGTCTGCCCCAGTTCCTGGTGATGTTCGGCCCCCTGCTCTTCCCCATCGGGGTCTGGACGGTCGCCCAGACCCGGGCGCGGGGGGTCCGCTGGAGCGACGTGGCCCGCTGGACGCTGGGGATTGTCCTGGGACTCCTGGTTCTCCTGCTCCTGGCAGTTCTGGTTCACCCCCAGGGGCGGGTCTACCTGACCGCGCTGCGGAGCGGCGGTCCCATCCCCGGCCTGGAGAACATCCCCGAAGCCCCGCGCCTGATCGCGGCGCGATTGGTGACGCGGTTTCTCTCCCCGTGGACGGCCCTCCTCCTGGCCGCGCTGCTGGTAGCGGCCTCACCCCTCCCCCTGACCCCCTCCCCTCTCCTGACTAAAAGTCAGGAGAGGGGAGGGGGTGGCGGCGAAGCCGCCGGGGGTGGGGTGAGGTCTGCGACGTGCGACCCTGCGACCTTCGTCCTCTTGCTGGTCGCCGCTGGCGCCGCCCTGACCCTGGCCGTGGAGTTCTTCTATCTCCGGGACCACTTCGGCACCCGGATGAACACCGTCTTCAAGTTCTACTTCCAGGCCTGGACGATGTGGGGGATTGCCGCCGCGTACGCTCTGGCCCGCTTCCTGGCCCGGGGGCCCCGCCCGGCCGCGTGGGTGGGCCTGGTGCTGGTCGCCCTGGGGCTGGTCTATCCGGCGCTGGCGATTCCGACCCGCGCGCGGGAGTACGGCGGCCCGCCCACGCTGGACGGCGCGGCCCACCTCCGCTCCCTCTACGGGCCCGACATGGCGGCCATAGACTGGCTGAACGCGCACGTGGACGGGACACCGGTCATCCTGGAGGCCCCCGGTGACCGCTACCGGGCCTACATCTACGAGGGCCGGGTCTCCGCCTTCACCGGCCTCCCCACCCTGCTGGGCTGGGGCGGGCACGAGCACCAGTGGCGGGGTACCTACGACGAGCCTGCCCGCCGGGAACCCGACATCGCGACGCTCTTCACCACCCCCGACCCCGGGCAGGCCTTGCCCCTCCTGCGCCGGTATGGTATAAAATACGTCTACGTCGGCCTGTTAGAGGTCTCCCGCTACCCGCCGGAGGGCCTGGCCAAGTTCGCCCGCATCGGTCAGGTCGTCTACGACGCGGGGGGCGTCAAAATATTCCATATTCCGTAATCCGTAGACGCAACACGCACCATGCGCAACCCCGATTCCACTGAACGCTTCCTTTGGGTTCTCCTGCTCCTCCTGGTCGCCGTGCTGCGGCTGGCCGGGCTGGGGACGACCCCTCTTTCCTCCACCGAGGCCGTCCAGGCGCTGGCCGCGTACCAGGCAGCCCACGGGGGCGGCATCCCGCCGGAAGCACGGACCATTTCGCCGCTCCTCTTGCACATCAACGTCCTGCTCTTCGCTCTCTTTCACGGGGAGGACGGGCTGGCCCGCCTGTTCCCGGCCCTCTGCGGGGTTGGGCTGACGCTGACCCCCCTCCTCCTGCGGCGGTACCTGGGCCGCTGGGGCGCGCTGGGAAGCAGTCTGATGCTGACCCTCTCCCCCACCCTGCTGGCCCTCTCCCGTACTCTGGACGGCTCCATCCCCGCCGCGCTGGGAATCATGCTCCTGGTCGGGGCGGTGGCCCGCTACCTGGATACCTGGCGGCTCCTCTGGGTGCCCCTGGGCGGGGTCGGGCTGGCGCTGGCATTGACCGCCGGGCCCGCGGCCTGGGGGTTGCTCCTGGGGCTGGTCCTGGCGCTGGCCGCCGGGCTCTGGGTCTGGCGGGAGCAGGTGCCCTGGGTCTGGCCCATGGTCCGGCCCGCGCTGGGGCGGGGACTGGCCGCCTTCGCCCTGGGCCTTTTCGTCTTCGGCATGGGGCTGGGCCTGCACCCCGCCGGTCTGGCCGCGACGGGGGAGCAATTTCTCCGGTGGCTCTCGCCAGAGACGGTATCCGTTGGGGACGGGATCAATCCTGTGCTACTATCTGAACCCCTTCTTCTCCTGGCGGGACTGGCCGGGGCCGCACTGGCCGTCGCCCGACGCCACGGAATGGGGCTCCTCTGGCTTTTCTGGGCTGGGGTGGGGGTAGGGGCAGGCCTTGCGCCTGCCCTATTGGGGCAACCGCAGGGGCAACCGCAGGGGCAACTGCAAGGGTTGCCCCTACATGCCCCGGTCCTGTGGCTGGTCCCGCTGGCAGGGCTGGGCGGACTGGCGATGGAGGGACTGGCCCGCGCGACCCGGGCAGGTGGGGCAGGTGTACAACCTGATCCTGTAGGGGCAGGCCTTGCGCCTGCCCCAGATCGCGCGCGAGGTGCCTACGGCTGGGTCTACGGCGCCCTCTCCCTGACCCTCTGGATCCATTCCGGCCTGACGCTGGCCCGCTACTCCCGCTACGGGCAACCGGCGGACCTTCTCCTGGCAGGTATCGGGCTGACCCTGCAAGTGCTGCTGATCCTGCTTTTCGGAATGGCCCTTTCGGTCCCCGAAGAGGAGGAGACCCCGGAGGAGGCCGCCCGGCGGGCCCTGGTTTCTGCCCTGATCCTGGCCGCACAGGTGCTGGGAGGGGTCCTGCTGGCCTTCACGTTGGCGGCCGGGTGGCGGGTGGCTCGGGTCTGCCCGGGCGAACCGTCCTGCGCACCGGGGGTGGTTCCGGCCCCCACGGCCCCCGACCTGCGCCTGCTGGCGAAAGAGGTGGAGCGGGTTCGTAGTGCGGTACGGAGCAAAGCGGAGTGCCGCCTCTGGCTGGCAGACCCCGACCCCGCGGTGGCCTGGGCCCTGCGGGACCTGGATTTCCAGACCGTCCCGGCGGAGAACTTGCGGGGCGAAGAGACCCCGGCCTTCATCGTCGCCCCGGCGGGGGTATCCGTCCCGCCCGGTTACTACGGCACGGCCTTCACCCTCCGCCGGGCCTGGCTCCCGCCCCAGTCCCCCTCTCAGTGGGTGCGCTGGGGGCTCTACCGGGACCCACCCTCCCCACCCCCGCCCGCCGACCAGGTCGTCCTCTGGGTGCGGGAAGACCTCATCCCGGCATCCGAATAAAGCATAAACCACAAAGACACGAAGGCACAAAGACTTTTCTGAATCGTTACAAATCTTCGTGTCTTTGTGTCTTCGTGGTGAAAAAAACGGAGTTTGCCCAATGAGCCAACCCGAACCGAAATCCTGGCTGGACCGTCCCATCCTGACGGGAATTCCGGTCACCCGCGAGCAGGGGCTCTACCTGCTCATCGTCCTGATTTGCCTGGTCTCCCGGCTGGTAATGCTGGGGTACCGGGTCCAGAGCCACGACGAGAGCCTGCACTGCAAGTTCTCCTGGGACCTCTACGCCGGGCTGGGATTCCAGCACAACCCGATGATGCACGGGCCGCTGGACTTCCATCTGGTCGCCCTGGCCTACTTCCTCTTCGGCGATAGCGACTTCACGGCCCGGCTGCCCATCGCCATTATGGGCACCGTCCTGGTGGCCTTCCCGTACCTCCTGCGCCGCTGGCTGGGACGGTGGGGCGCGCTGGCCGCGTCCTTCCTGCTCCTCATCTCCCCCTCCATCTCCTACTACTCCCGCTACATCCGCCACGACATCCCCACCGCGCTCTGGGCGACCCTCACCTTCTGGGCGGTCTTCCGCTACCTGGAGGAGGGCCGGGACCGCCACCTCTACCTCCTGGCCGCCGCGCTCTCCCTGATGTTCGCCACCAAAGAGGTCGCCTTCATCTACACGGCCATCTTCGGCCTCATCCTGGTCGGCCTGCTGGTGGTCCAGGCCATGAGCCAGCCCTGGGACCGACGGGGGGCCGAAATGGCCTTCATCGGCGCGCTGATCGGGCTGGCGGTAGGGTTGCTGGTGCTGGCCGTAGGGCTGGCCCTGCGCACCCGGCCTGAGGCCGCTGCTCCTGCCCCGCTCCCCGTCTGGGCCTGGCTGGGCGGCGGACTGGCCGTCCTCTCCCTCCTGATCGGCGCGGCCGCCCTGGTCTACGGCCTCTGGCCCCGCCGGACGGAGTACCGGGCTCTGGACCTGATCTTCCTCATCGGCACTCTCACTCTGCCGTTTCTGAGCCCGCTGCCCATCCACGGCGCGGCATGGCTGGGTGCGCGACTGGTGGAGCACTACCCCCACCTGGGAAACATCCCCTTCTGGCTCTACCTCTCCCGGTTGCACCCCACGAACTACACCGCCCCTGCCATCTACTACTCCGGCGTCATCCTGGCCATGACGATTGCCGCAGCGGTTGCCCTGGGCCTCCTCTGGGACCAGCGCCGCTGGCCCATCGCAGCGGCCATCCACACCGGCATCTTCCTCTTCTTCTTCACCACCGTCTTCACCAACGGCGGGGGCATCGCCTCCGGCTGGGTCGGCTCCCTGGGCTACTGGCTGGAACAGCACGGCGTCCGGCGGGGCAACCAGCCCTGGTTCTACTACCTGGTCATCCTCCCGATGTACGACTTCCTCCCCATGCTGGGCTTCATCGCTGCGACCCTCTTCCTGCCCATCCGTGCCCTCTGGACCATCTTCCGTCGCCGCACGCCCTCCACCCATCCATTGGATGCTGGCTCATCGGCCATTGGTCCATTGGTCATTCGTTCATTGGTCATTTGGTCACTCCTCTCCTGGTTCGGATATTCCTACGCCGGGGAGAAGATGCCCTGGCTGGTCGTCCACATCACCACGCCGATGGCCTTGCTGGCGGGCTGGCTGGTGGGGCAGGTCGTGGAGGCAGTGGACTGGGGGACGGTGTGGAAGCGGTACGGCTGGCTCATCCCGCTCCTACTCCCCACGCTGGCCGCGGCGCTGGCGACGACGGTCGCCGCCGCGCGGGGACCCATCGCCACCGACACCCTGGACGACCTGCTCCGCCTGGGCAACCTCCTGGGCGGGCTGGTGGGCATCCTGGCCGTGGGCGGCGCGGTGGGCTGGCTCTGGGCGCGCGTGGGCCTGAAAAACGGCCTCCTCCTGACCGCTCTGACCGTCTTCCTGATCCTCTCACTACTCACGGTCCGCATCGCCCACCTGCTCAACTTCGTCAACTATGACCGTCCCGGCGAGTTCCTGGTCTACGCCCACGAGGGGCCCGATGTCCGCACGACGATGCAGCAGATAGAACATCTCTCCCTGCGCGTCGCCGGGGGGCCATACCGGATAGACGTCGCCTACGGCCCCGACGGCTCCTGGCCCTTCATCTGGTACCTGCGGGATTACCCCAACGCGCGCTACTATCCCGAAAAGCCTACCCGCGAGCAGGTTCTGGCGACGGTTATCATCGCCGGACGGGAGCAGTGGGCTGTGGTGGAGCCGTATGTGGAGGACAATTACTACCGCTACGACTACTTCTTCCTCTGGTGGCCCATGGAGGACTACCGACGGCTCACCCCGGCGAAACTCTGGGAGTGGCTGACGGACGGGCAGAAGCGGCTGGCCCTCTGGCGGATTTTCTACGATATGGACTACACTCTCTACGACGAGATTACGGGCGGGAGGCACGTCCCGGAGAAGTGGCCCCTGCGGGCCGACTTTCGCCTCTACATCCGCAAGGACGTGGTGGACCGGTTGTGGGAGTACTCCCTGGGGCCGCAGCCGGAGAGGCCGCCGACGGCGGAGGCCGACCCGTACGCCGCGGGGTGGCGGGCACTGGCGCCGGTGCGGACCTGGGGCTCGGAGGGGAGCGGGGCGGGCCAGTTCCTGCGGCCGCGCGGCATTGCCGTAGGGCCCGACGGCTCCGTCTACGTGGCCGATTCGGGCAACCACCGCATCCAGAAGTTCACCGCCGACGGGCAGTGGGTGACCGCGTGGGGCACTTTCGGGGGGTGTCCGGAGCAGACCCCGCCGCCGGGGACCTTCTGCGAGCCGTGGGGGGTGGCCGTGGGGCCCGACGGCGCGGTCTACGTGGCCGACCTCTGGGCCCACCGGGTGCAGAAGTTCTCCCCGGACGGGGAGTTTCTGGCCCAGTGGGGCTTCTCCAGCAACTACGGGGCGGACCTGCGGCCGGGGGCCTTCTACGGCCCGCGCGGGGTGGCGGTCGCGCCCGACGGCACGGTCTACGTCACCGACACCGGCAACAAGCGGGTGCAGGTCTTCACCGCCGACGGGGCCTTCCTGCGGATGTGGGGCACGCCGGGGTCGTCGCCCGGCCAACTGAGCGAGCCCGTGGGCATCGCCGTGGGCCCGGACGGCAACCTCTACGTCGCCGACACCTGGAACTACCGGGTCCAGGTGCTGGACCCGCAGGGGAAGCCCATCCGGGAGTGGCCCATCGTCGGCTGGAACAACCCCATGGCGGAGGAGAAGCCCTATCTGGCGGTGGATTCCAGCGGTCGGGTGTATGTGACCGATCCCGGCCACTACCGGGTGCTGGTCTTCAGTTCGGAGGGGGAGTACCTCTACAGTTTCGGCCAGTTCGGGTTTGACCCCGCGTCCTTCGCCCTGCCCATGGGCATTGCCCTGGCCCCCGACGGCACCCTCTACGTGACCGACGCGGGCGGGCACAAAGTCGCCGTCTTCCGGCCGTGAGGGACGCTTGTCCATTGTAGGACAACTGCTCGCAGTTGTCCTACAAGCGGCGCGGCCCCGCTTGCCTCATCGGGTTGCATGTGCTATGATTGAAAAGCCCTTCGGGCAAGTCACAAATAAGGAGCCGGGAAATGGGCCCTATTATTGCAGCCGTATACAAAAAAGGCGCTCTGTACCCCCTTACCAGGCTCGTCCTGAATGAAGGGGAAACCGTCCACTTGCGGATTCTGGAATCTGCAGAAGCGGAAGTGCCAGATGAGGCCACTCGCGCTCTCCGTGCCCTGATCGCTGCGGGTCTGGTACAGCCGGGCCCGTCTCGCCCGGACGTACTGCCTGTATCTGAACAGCGCCGTCGGGAACTGGCCCAAAATTTAGGGGCCGCAGGTCCTCTCTCTGATCTCATTATTGAAGATCGGGGCTGAAAATGTCCACGTATTACCTGGATGCCAGCGCTTTGGTGAAACTTTACGTGGCGGAAACCGGGAGTGCCTGGCTACAGTCCATCACGATTCCGGAAACCGGCCATCTGCTGTTAACGTCGCGCATTACTCTGGTAGAAGTTGCCAGTGCTATTGCCCGCCGTCGCCGTGAAGGGTATCTGTCTCTCCCCGACTACGCAGACGCGCTACAGGCTCTCCGTTACGATGCATTGACCCGGTACAGTTTTATAGAAGTGAGCACAGAGGTCAGCGCCCTGGCTATGGACCTGGTAGACCGTCATCCCCTGCGGGCCTACGACGCGCTGCAATTGGCCTCAGCCTTGCTGGCGAACCAGGCACTGCGTCTTACGGCTTTATCCCCGCTGACATTCCTCTCCGCTGACAATCGTCTTGTCTCTGCCGCCCGTGCGGAAGGACTGATCGCTGATAATCCGAATCTCCATTTGGGGGAACCCCAATGACCATCCAGTGGACCGACATCACCGATGAGGCCGTCCGTCACCTGCAGGCCCTCATCCGTATCCCCACCGTCAACCCGCCGGGGAACGAGAAACCGGCGGCGGAGTATCTGGCGGAAGTCCTCTCCGCCGAGGGATACGACCCGGTAGTACTGGAATCCGCGCCGGGGCGGGGGAACGTCGTCGCCCGTTACCGGGGGAGCGGCGAAGCCCCGCCGCTGTTGCTCTTCTCCCACCTGGACGTGGTGCCCGCGGAGCCCGAGAAGTGGGACCACGACCCCTTCGGCGGCGAGTTGGTGGACGGTTACGTCTGGGGGCGCGGGGCGCTGGATATGAAGTTCGCCACTGCGATGCAACTGGCGACGATGCTCCTTCTGGCCCGCCAGAAACTGCCCCTGAAGCGGGACGTCATCTTCGCCGCCACCGCCGACGAGGAGGCCAGCGGCGTCTACGGCATCGGGTATCTGATAGACCACCACCTGGAGAAAATCCGGGCCGAATATGCGCTGACGGAGTTTGGCGGCTTCCCCCTCGGCCTGGGCGCGAAGCGCATCTATCTCTGTCAGACGGCGGAGAAGGGCATCTGCTGGGTGCGCATGCGGGCCCGGGGGACGCCGGGGCACGGCTCCGTCCCCCATCGGGATAACGCCGTGGTCAAACTGGCGGAGGCCGTGGCGAAACTGGGGCGGGCGTCCCTCCCCTTCCACCGCACCGACGCGGTCGCCGGAATGGTGGAGGGAATGGCCGCCGCGCTGGGCGGAGTGCGCGGCGCGGTCCTGCGGGGCGTCCTCCACCCGACGCTGAGCGCCTTCGTCCTGCGCCGGGTCATCCGGGACCCGCAGCAGGTGCACTATTTCCACGCGCTGCTGCACAACACCGTCTCCCCGACCGTCCTGCGGGCCGGGAGCAAGACCAACGTCATCCCGTCGGAGGCGGAGGCGGAACTGGACGGGCGGATTCTCCCCGGACAGGACCTGGACTCCTTCCTGGCGGAGGTGCGGGCGGTCGTCGGGGACGGATTTGAGTTTGAGCCCATCATGGTCGCGCCGCCGGTAGCGGCGGACTCCCGGACCCCGCTCTTTGCGACGATGGCGGAGGGGCTGCGGCGGCACGACCCGGAGGCGGTGGCAGTGGTGCCGATGATGATCACTGGCGGGACCGACGCCAAACACCTGGCGCGGGTCGGCATCCCCTGCTACGGCTTCACCCCCATCCAATTGCCGCCGGAGATGGACTTCATGCAGATGATTCACGGCCACAACGAACGGGTGCCGGTGGACGGCCTGGTCTTCGGCGTCCGGGTGCTGTATGAGGTGGTAAGGGATTTCTGCCAGAAATGAACAGGAGTTACGCAGTTGGTCTTTTTTGCCACGAATTGCACGAATTTACACGAATAAAAAGAAATAAAATTCGTGCCAATTCGTGAAATTCGTGGCGAATTCCGAAGTTTATCCGCCAACTGCGTAAGTTCTGATGAAAAGACCATAGGAGGAAGCATCCCGATGGAGTGCAAACAAGAACGAAACCTGACCCGCTGCACCTGTACCTACGAACCCTGCCCCCGCAAGGGGCTCTGCTGTGAGTGCATCGCCTACCACCTGAGCCACGACGAATTGCCGGGGTGCGTCTTCCCGCCGGAGGCGGAGCGCACCTACAACCGCTCCAAGCGGTACTTCGCCCAGATTTACGGCAGGCGGTGAAGGTGACTCGTCGCCCTGGAGATCGTCTGAGGCACGGAACATATGAAAAACCAGTGGCCCGGCATCCTTGTCGTCGTTGTGTACTTCCTGACCAGCCTGGTCTACAACGCGACCGTTCCGCTCTGGGAGACTCCTGACGAGGTCGGGCATTTTGGGTATGTGGAAGTCCAGTTTGAGGACCAGTTTCTGCTACGGGGATATTGAGGTAAAGCAACGTCCGAGTCTGGTTACGGTTGTTCTCTACTGGGAGGCTCTGCGCCAGCCCGATTTTGATTATTCTGCCTTCGTCCACCTGATGGAGGGAGACCGGTTAATCGGGCAGCGCGACCATCCTCCAGGCAGCACCCTTTCCCGCCCCCCCGTCACCTGGCAGGCCGGAGAATTGATCATAGATCCCCATCCGGTGCCGATTCCCCTGAATTTCTCGGGAAAAGTAGAAATAAGAGTTGGCATATACAACTGGATGACAGGGGAACGGCTTCCTGTCATCCGGGAAGGCCAGCCTGTTGGGGATTGGATTTTGCTTTCAGAAGTGCTGATCAACCCAATTCCCCGTTGGCTTCTTTGGGCGGCCGTTCTGGCGGCATTAGCGATACTGGCCTGTCTCGGACTTTGGGCTGTCCGGAAGCAGCGGGGTCGGGAGGACTGCTGAATGAAGGCAAAAAGGCTGCCCCGGATCCTTCGTGGAGATTGGGCAGGGGGGCTCCTGCTGGCCCTCTTTGCGGCCCTCTTCTTCTGGCCTCTGTGGATTGCTGGATACCGCTTCCCGAAAGGAAGTGGTGACTTGTGGGGCCAACTCTATCCGGTCTGGTCCTTCGTCGCCGAATGGGTGCATCGGGGTATCTTCCCTCTCTGGAACCACCGGATGATGGGCGGCGACCCCATTCTGGCGGAGGGGCAGTACGGCCTCCTCAATCCCATCAACTGGCCCCTGTTTCTGTTCTATCCGATTCCGGAGTGGCTGGTGCTTCTACGGGGGGCCCTCTCCCTGTGGCTGGCGGGAACTGGCCTCTACCTGTATCTGCGCCGTTCTCCCCTCTGGCGTCTGGGGCGGGCTGCTGCGCTGACGGGGGCGGTGGCCTATATGTTTTCGGACCCGTTCATCGTCCACCTGGGCCACCCCCAGTTCAACGACGCGATGGCCTGGCTGCCCTGGACCTTTCTGGGGCTGGATTGGGCGGCCCGTCGGCGACGGGCGGTCGCCGCTGCGGCGCTCCCGGTGGCCATGCTCCTGCTGGCTGGCCACGGGCAGGCGTCGCTCTACGGGGCCATCGCCGTCGGGTTATATGCTCTCTGGCAGGCTGCGGAGGGAGGCTGGCCCGAAAGCCTGCGGCGGTTGGGCCGTCTGGCCCTGGCCGGTGGAATCGGCATCGCCCTGGCCGCTCCCTATCTCCTCCCCGGCCTGGAGCGGCTTCCCTTTACCGAACGAGCAGGAGTACCCCTGGAACAGCGAGGAGGATACGAATTCCCTTCAGCGATGATCATAGACTTTCTGACTCCGCTGTTCCACGGAAGAGGGGTGGCTCAGTTCTGGCTAACCCCGGAACGGGTAGAGAGTGGGTATGTGGGAGCCGTCGCGCTCTTTCTGGCTATCCCTGGCCTGCTGGGAAATCTTCGCTCCCGCCGCATATGGTTCCCGGCCGGACTCGGTGCGCTATCTTTTGCATTTGCGCTGGGCCATCAGGGCCCGGTTTACCCCTTACTGGTCCGATTCCCCTTCTTCTCCGAATCCTGGAAGACCGCACGCGCGATCTACCTGGTCTCGTTTGCGCTGGCCATTCTGGCGGCCTCCGGGATGGACCGGATGACCCGGGCATCCCGCCGGGCTGTGTGGCTCTGGGTGACCGGGCTGGCCCTGATCGGTCTCCTGCTGTGGCTGGGAGCCCCGCGATGGGCACTGGCAGCTCCCGACGTCCATCCCCGCCTCCGCGCGCTGACTGGCCTGCGCTTTGCTGCTCTGCTGGCGGGGGCCTCCGCGCTGCTGGGATGGGCTGCCGCCCGGGGCCGCCTCTGGGGCCGGGCTGACCTGGTCCTCCTGCTCTTGGCGGAACTGGTCGCCCTGGGAGCCCTGGTGGAGACAGAGCCCACCCCCAGGCCCGACACGACCCACGTCGCCGCCCTGGCTTTCCTGCACTCTGACCCCAACTGGTTCCGGGTGGACGTGGACCCGATTGTGCACGGGTTCTTGCCGCCCGTCTTTCTGCAAATGGACGGGTTTGAGGTTCCCCAGGGCACCGGCAATCCGATGGAACTGCGGGAGTTTAACATCCTGCGCTGGCGAATCCCCTCGGTCACCCACCCCGCCTACCGGATGCTGGGCGTCAAGTACCTGATCGTCCCCAAAGGCGCCCCGCCCGGCGGCGAGGGCATCTGGCCCGTCTTCGTGGATGACCCCCTGGTGGACATCCACCTGAACACCCTGGCCCTCCCCCGCGTCTGGCTGGTCTACCGGACGGAAGTGGTGGGGAGTTACGGCGAAGCATTGGAGCGGGTGCTGGATGAGAACTTCCGCCCCGAAGAAGTTGCTATCGTCCAGAACGGCCCCCATCTGAACGGGACCGGCCAGGGGAAAATTGAAGTGGGCTACTATGGCCCCAACGACGTGGTCCTGCACGTGGAGACGGACGCGCCGGCCCTGCTGGTCCTCTCCGATACCTTCTATCCCGGCTGGCGCGCGACAGTAGATGACCAACCGGTCCCCATTTACCGGACCAATGCGGCCCTGCGGGGAGTTCTGGTGCCCGCTGGAGCCCATCGGGTAGAGATGCACTTCCGGCCGCATAGTTTGCTTATAGGATTGGGCCTTTCAGGAACAGGGCTCTTCACCATAGCACTGATAATCGTCTGGGGCCATGGCAGCAAAGGGAGTGCCCGGGGTTAGGTGAATCCCTGTACCCTGTATCGCGCTATGAAGACATCGCTCCGCTTCCGACATTTCTGTGCCTGGTTACTGCTACTGACGATTGCCTGGGGGCTCTGGCTACAGCGCCTGGCCGTCTACGATTTGTCCTTTGACGAGGTGGCGACATGGTATATCGCCCGACGGCCGCTGCCGGAAATGTTCCAGTACCTGCGGGAGGCTATCTATGAGCATCCCCCGGTGTACTACACTCTGATGTACTTCTGGATGAAGGCCGCAGGGAGCGGGGAATTCAGCCTCCGTCTGTTTTCTGTCACCATGGCGTTAATCGCCCTCCCTCTGCTGGGCTGGGCAGCCCGCCGGAGTCCAGCAGGCATCGCGCGGGGTCTCATTCCCGCTCTTCTCCTGGCCGCGATGCCGGGCTTTGCCTATTATGCCCGGAATGCCCGGATGTACTCCCTCGGCGTGGTCTGGGTCATCCTTTCGGCCGGGATATTCCTCAGGGGCTGGCTCCATGCTCCCTCATGGCCCCGATGGCAGCACCTCTTCTTCCTGGCTATTGTCCACCTGCTGGCCCTTTTTACCCACTACTACCTGATTCTCCCCATCCTAATCCAGATGCTGGTGCTTTTGCTGCTTCGCCGCTGGCGGCCGCTGCTGGCATGGCTTGCGCTTCACGCGGCCCTGGCCCTCCCGGGCATTGCCTGGCTGATGGCATCCCCTGGCCTCCAGGCCAGTGCGCAGGGATTCCGGCTTTTCCTGCAAATCCCACCTGTGCCATCCATCGCTCAATTGCTCTGTCTCCTTATCTTCAGTCAGGAGGTCCGGCCTCCATTCCCCATCCTCTACACCTTTCTGCTCCTGGCATCCCTGGGAATTGTCCTGGCCGCCATCCGGCGAGCATGGGCAGAGGCCCTCTGGCTGGTCAGTTCCCTGACCCTGCCTCTGGTCCTGGCCTATCAATTGCCCCGCGCCCCTACCGAGCGATATATACTCTTCCTGCTTCCTTTTTTGGCATGGGCGCTGAGTTTTCCACCTGCTATGGTCTTCCGCCTTCGCAGGGCCTGGCGATGGTCTGCTCTCCTGCTTTCCCTGGCCCTGGCAATCGGGCTTTCCGCCAATGGGCTCCTCCATGTCCTGAACCGCCGGGGGGGAGGGTATGGTCATCTCCTCAGCCAGGTTCGCCTTTGCGCTCAACCAGGCGACGGGATTCTCTTTTATGGGCCATGGCAGTGGCTTCTCTTCCAGTACTATGACCCCGGCGGTCTGCCCCCTATCACCACCCTCCCCCCTCAGGCACCTCCCCGCCTGTCCCCCGATGAGGCACAGCCGGTCCTGGAAGACCTGCTGCGCCAGTACGAGAGACTCTGGGTTCTGCCTGCCGCGGTGGATGACGTAGACCCGCCCCACTTCGTGGAGGGATGGCTGAACACCCATGCCCATCCGGTCTGGCGGACCGCCGATTTCAAACTCTATCTCCGTCCCCTTCCCGCCGGGGCGCCGTCCCGCCCCATAGGAGCGGAGTTCGGGGGTACTCTGCGACTGGAGCAGGTGGAGTGGGAAGCGACAACCCTACCCGCTGGCCAGCCCCTTCGGTTCACGCTGCAATGGACTCCCCTCCGGCATCTGACCAGCGATGTCAGAGAGAGTTTGATCTTGCGCGATCGCCAGGGCAACACCTGGGATGAGGCCCACGAAATTCCCAACGCATGGGCCCTTCCGCCCTCCCAGTGGCAACCCGGGGAGACCATTCTGGACCGGGAAGGGCTGAGGATTCCCCCGGGTGCGCCGCCGGGAGAGTACACGGTGTACCTGCGCGTTGCGGAGGAACAGACGGGAGAAATACTGAAAACCTCTGAAGGGCCAGAAATCGCCCTCTTTTCTCTGCGGGTGGAGGAACCCCCGGCAGAGAAAGCCGCAACAGAGTTCAAATGCGCTTTCCCCGAATCCACTCCTGTTCTCTTTTGCTCGCCCGACGGTCTCTCTTGCCTGACAATAGTGGCCAGCGGCTTCACCCGGCAGGTCTATCCGGGCTATCCGATCCCGATGACCCTCCATTGGGCTGCCTGGGACCAGCCCACGTCCGATCTCTCGCTTCATTTGGAGATCGTCCCCTGGCAAGCCGTCCTGAAACCTTCTCTGATGGTCAGCGCGACGGTCCCGCTGGCTCCCGACTATCCACCATCCCGGTGGCTGCCGGGGCGCCTGGTCACCCAGAAGATTCAGTTCCCCCTGCCGGTGGAGATCCCACCAGGCCCCGCCCGACTGCGGCTATCCGTCATCGGACTGGATGGCGTGCACTGGCCCACTTCTACCGGACAGCAAAGCATCTCTCTGGGCAATCTGATGGTTCAGCAGCGGCCGGTTCTGCGGTACATGCCACTGGGGGTCCGGCACACCCGGGTCACTTTTGGTGATGCAGTGGAATTGCGAGGGTATCGGATTGAGGGAGATACCCGTCCAGGCGGAACGCTTCGCCTCACCTATATCTGGCACGCGCGAGTTCGTCCATCAGCCTTTTACGCCGTCTTCAATCATTTAATGACAGAGGACGGCACGCTGGTGGCCCAGAAAGATGGATGGCCCCAGGAAGGCCGCTGGCCCACCACTTACTGGCTACCGGGAGATTATGTGAGAGACACCTACACCCTGACCATACCCGCCGATGCGCCGCCTGGTCCCTATCTGTTCTCCGTTGGGATGTACGATGCAATGACCGGGGAACGGTTGCCAGCGGTCCAAAACGGCGAGCGCCTCATGGAAGACCGGTTGTTTCTACCCTTACCGGGTCAAAAAACACCTTGAGGAGAGTGAATGCGATACAGGACGCTTCTGCTCCTGCTGTGCCTGTTACTTCTCGCCTTTGGCCTTCGGACTTACCGGCTGGATGGGCAGGAGATCTGGGGCGATGAAGCGTGCTCCATCACTATTGCCCTTTTCCCGTTTGCACAAGTGTTTTCCGGCAATATGGATACTCACCCACCCCTACATCACATGCTCCTATGGGCAACTGTAAGGGTAGCAGGGGAAAGTCCTTTTGCTATCCGCTTTCCTTCCGTCCTGGCCGGGATGATGGTTGTCCCTCTCATGTACCGACTGGGAAAGTTGATTCGGCGAGAGACCGGGATTCTGGCCGCGGTTTTCGCAGCAGTTTCCTCGTTTCTGATCTACTATTCCCAGGAAGCCCGGTCGTACGCACTCTCTCTGGCCGGGTCAACGGGTTCCATGCTGACTTTCTGGATGGCACTCTACTACCAGCAAAAGAGAGAATCCGTCCCGCTCTGGCTATGGGGGGGATATGCTCTTTCCTCGCTGGTTGCCGTTTACAGCCACTATTATGCGTTCGCGGTGCTGCTGGCTGAGGCGATTTTCGTCATCGGGACAATTTGGAAAGACCGACATCTCCCCCGGATTTTGCCCTGGCTGGTCGTTTGGGGGGGCATGGCCCTCTGCTTCCTCCCCTGGGCAATTCATCACAGCCACTCTTTGCAGGGGAAAGCATCCGCCCGTTTTGCCGAATGGAACTTCGCAAAATTCGGGGAGATCACCGCACGGACTCTTCTGTCCTATGGAGTGGGTAAGACCCTCCCGGTAGGGGTGCAACGATGGGGATGGGGAATCGTCGGCATTGCCCTCCTGGGCCTGGGAAGAACGGCCGCCTGGGGACATCGCCGGATGGCCGTATTTCTCGGTCTGGTTCTCCTGGGAGGCCTGCTCTTTGCCTGGGGGATCAATCCCCTGATGCCCTTTTTTGAGGAACGGTATCTCCTGGTCTGCGCCCCGTCCTTCCTGCTGCTGACGGCCATCGGGCTTTCGGGCTGGAAACGCATGGGGACCATCTGGGCCGTAGTCGGGATAAGTTTCATCGGGGTTTTGAACGCCCTCTCCCTCTGGCACCATCACAACAACCCGGCGTTTCTGAAGGGCCAGTACGGTAGCGTGATGGCTGATATTGCGGCTCAGGCACAGGAAGGAGATCTGATCCTGTTGAACAACCCGCTGCAGGCCTCTTTGTTTGAATACTATCACCCCGAAGGAATGTCGCATCGCTTTATTCCGCCCGATGTTCTCCTCACGGAAGAGGAGACCGAACAATTCCTTCTGGAGGCCACCGCAGGATACCAGCGGGCCTGGCTGGTGGACTTCGGCAATCCCCAGGAATACGATCCCTCCCTCAGGGCCCGGGCGTGGCTGGCCCGCCATGCCTATCTGGGTCTCCGGCAGGACTACCTGGGTGCGACCCTATCTCTGTTCATTCTGGAAACCCCTCCAGGCATAGAGCACCCGATGGACATTCATCTGGGGGATGAAATACGTCTGCGGGGATATTCCATAAGACCAGAGGTCCCTTACCCTGGCGATTTCCTTCTCCTGACCCTGTACTGGGAGGCCCTGCATCCGATTTCTCACTCTTACACCGTCTTTGTCCACCTCCTGAGTCAGGATGGGCGCCTGGTGGCACAAATAGATACTCCTCCGGCGGGAGGAGCTTTCCCGACCGGTGAATGGGTGCCCGGGGAGGAGATTCTGGACCACTATGCCATCCGGCTGCCCCCGGATCTCTCTCCAGGCCCTTACCAACTGAACGTTGGAATGTACCTCTGGCCCGCAATGACCCGATTACCTGTACTGAAGGACGGGCAGGTGATGGGGGATTTCATCCCGTTGAGATCTGTGGAAATCCTGCCGCAAGGGACCTTTCCCTACGGAAAACCATAAAAACATCCAATCTCTACGTCCCTGTCACCCTCTACGAGCCTGACTTCAGGTAGAAACTCTCCCGCTGGACCGATACCGCGGACCTCTTTCCCGGCCGCTACACCATCGGCGTGGGGATATACGACAGCGCCAGCGGCGTCTGTCTCTCACTGCCCGGACACCCCCACGACTTCCTGCCCCTGCAGCAACTGGAGGTTCGCTGACCCACCCCTTTGCGGCACAGACAAACCAGGGGTATAATAACCCATATCACGTTTTACGTTTCACGTTTCACGTTTC
>Ga0308421_1000314_pt1 | contig 29871 bp, 26 predicted proteins | sample HotsprSampleMS60_FD_203673 | JGI IMG/M metagenome (GOLD analysis project Ga0308421, IMG submission 203673) | Hot spring phototrophic mat microbial communities from Mushroom Spring, Yellowstone National Park, Wyoming, United States - 20090730_MS60 ...
GCTCATCGGCGTCAAAAAGCCCCTCCCAGGGGTGATTGAAGGGCCTGAAAGGCCAGATTTCTTCGCCAATTGGTGAAAGAACCCTCTACCGGAGACCTCTCCGGTGGATTTCCTTTGCCTGTGGCAGTCAAAGTTAGCGGAAACTAAAGTTCAGGACATTCCGGAGTTTCCGCATCATTTCCGGGTCCGCTGGCGCCTGCAGTTGTTCCGGGGTCAGGCGGGCGCGCACCCCTTCCAGGAAGCGGATGTGTTCCTCCTCATCGCTCCGCATTTCTTCCCAGACCCTGGCCGCACGGGAATTGTGGCCGAACAGGCGGAGCAATCCCTCGTAGAACTCCCGCGCCGCCATTTCGGTCTCTATGGAGAGCGTGAACAGGGTGTCAATCGTATCTTCGGGCATTTTCCGTGTTTCCCTAAAGAGTTGCAGGCGGACGGTACTCGCCCCAGACCCGCCGCAGGACGCCGCAAATCTCGCCCAGGGTGCACTCCGCCTCCACCGCCGCGATGAAGAGGGGCATCAGCATCTGGTCGGGGGCGCGGGCCGCCGCCTCCACGCGGGCCAGCATCGCCGACACCCGCTCCGCATCCCGCCGGGCCCGCAGCGCGGCCAGCCGTTCCCGCTGCCGGGCCTCCACCGCCGGGTCCACCACCAGCCGCTTCAGGCGACGGGCCTCCTCCGCTATCTGGTAAGCGTTGACCCCCACCACGATCCGCTCCCCCTTCTCCACGGCCTGCTGATAGCGATAGGCCGCATCGGCAATCTCCTGCTGGATGTAGCCCTGCTCAATGGCGACCAGGACACCGCCCATCGCGTCTATCTTCTCAATGTACGCCTGAGCCTGACGTTCTATCTCGTTGGTCAGGTACTCCACCACGTAGGAGCCGGCCAGGGGGTCCACCGTGTTGGCGACCCCCGACTCGTGGGCGATAATCTGCTGGGTGCGCAGGGCGATGCGGACGGATTCCTCGGTGGGGAGCCAGAGGGCCTCATCCAGCGAGTTGGTGTGGAGGGATTGGGTCCCGCCCAGGACTGCTGCCAGGGCCTGGAGGGTGACCCGGATGACGTTGAGTTCCGGCTGCTGCGCGGTGAGGGTGCAACCCGCCGTCTGGGTGTGGAAGCGGAGCATGCAGGAACGAGGATCCTTCGCCCCGAACCGCTCCCGCATAATGCGGGCCCACAGGCGGCGGGCGGCGCGGAACTTCGCCACTTCCTCCAGAAAGTCGTTGTGGGCGTTGAAGAAGAAGGAGAGGCGCGGGGCGAACACGTCCACGTCCAGCCCGGCCTCCATGGCGGCCTGGACGTAGGCGATGCCGTTGGCCAGGGTGAAGGCGACTTCCTGGACAGCGGTGGAGCCGGCCTCGCGGATGTGGTAGCCGCTGATGCTGATGGTGTTCCACTCCGGCACTTCCGTCGCGCAGTAGCGGATAAGGTCGGTCACCAGGCGCATAGAGGGGCGAGGTGGGAAGATATAGGCGCCCCGGGCGATGTACTCCTTCAGGATGTCGTTCTGAACCGTGCCGCGCAGATGCTTCGGGTCCACCCCCTGCTCTTTGGCGACGGCGATGTACATGGCCAGCAGGATGGCCGCTGGGGCGTTGATGGTCATAGAGGTGCTGATCTGGTCCAGGGGGATGCCGTTGAAGAGCACCTGCATGTCGTCCAGACTGCTGATGGAGACCCCCACTTTGCCCACTTCGCCCGAGGCCAGGGGGTCATCAGCATCGTAGCCCAACTGGGTGGGAAGGTCAAAGGCCACAGAGAGGCCGGTCTGCCCCTGGGCCAGCAGGTAGCGATAGCGGGCGTTGGACTCCTCAGCGGTGGCGTAACCGGCATACTGGCGCATCGTCCAGAGCCGCCCCCGGTACATCGTCGGCTGGACGCCCCGGGTGAACGGGTACTCGCCGGGGAAACCCAGATCCTGCAGGTAGTCCACTGGCACGTCGGCGGGGGTGTAGACGCGGTCCAGCGGGATGCCGGAGAGGGTATCAAATCGTTCCTGTCGTTCGGGGAACCGCCGGAGCGTGGGCTCCAGGGTTCGCTTCTCCCATTCTTCACGAGCGTGGGTCAGGTCGTCCATCGGGCCTCCCGGAGCAAGTGGGCGAGTGTGCAAGTGGGCAAGTGTGCAGAGTGTGTCCCGAAATTATAGGACAACTGCTCGCAGTTGTCCTACAAAGCGGCCAGGCCGACAAAATCGGGACACACCCAGTGTGCAAGTGGTCGGTGGTCTGTAGTCCGTGGTCCGTGGTCCGTGGTCCGTGGTAAATATACCGCGAAAGTGGCGTTCGGTCAATGCCCTGCCTCGGGAGCGTCACGGGTTTGGGACATGGTGCTGGGCCCCCTCCAGCGGCCAGTCCACGCTGAGGCCGGTACAGAGCAAGGCCATGGGCACCCGGCGAATACAGAAAGCCGAACTCCCGTTGGTTGGACAACCCAGCGCTTTGTGGTATACGGCATACGAGCCAACCTTGCATAAGAGTTGGGTACATTGTACCCCACTTGCAGGTTGGCTCAATTCATTATGGGCAGATGGAAGCCCCTTTTTGGCCCCCTTTTCCGGAGCGCGAGGCCCTGTTTTGCCCACCTGTATGTCCCCAGTGTGATACGCTCACGGAATCAGGCGCCGGTCAGCGCCGGGGAAGAGCAACCAGCACACCGACGGAGAGCACCACTCCAGCGCCCAGCGCGCTCAGAAGGACGCCCGGACCGATGCCCACCGGGGTCCCGTAGAGCGCGGAGAAAAGGGGCCACACGCGGAGAACGGCCAGAAACGGGAACAGCCAGCCTATCAGGGCCAGCACCGATGCCAGTCCGCCCCGCCATTGCTCCGGCAGACGGCGGGCCCAGAGTGCCGCCAGCGCCAGAGCGCAGGCCACTATCACCAGAAACAGTTGGCCGCGGTAGAGGGGGTCCCGCCAGGCAGTGAGGATGGGCGGATAGGGGGGCAGAACGGTCAGCGCCAGAACGGCCCCGACCAGCGGGCCCCCGTAGCGGAACAGCCCGCGCGGCCGGAGGCAGAACGCGGGGGCCAGTGCCAACACCAGCGCCGAGGCCAGAAGGGGGAGGAGGAACACTTCGCGGGCAATGCGGACCACTCCATCCCGCACCGGCGGCAACAGCCGGACCACGACGAAAAGGTCCAGCGCGTTCAGGCGGAGCGCGGCGGCCCGGTGGGGAATCCAGGGAGTCACCGCCCCCACCAGTCCCAGCAGGACTCCCAGCATCAGTAACCACGGTATCCAGCGGCGCATCATTATCAGCCGTTAGCAGTTAGTGGTCAGCCGTCAGTCGTCAGTCGTCAGTGGTCAGTGGTCTGTCGTCCGTCGTCTGTCGTCGGTGGTCAGTGGTCTGTCGTCCGTCGTCAGTGGTCTGGGGTCCGTCACCGGTTCTCCAGCCGGAAGCCGTACCCCCGCACCGTCACGACGTACTCGTGCTGGGGGTCCAGTTCCGCCAGCCGCTCCCGCAACCGCCGGACCAGCGCATCCAGCGCCTGCTCGGAGATTCCCCGGATGTCCTCATCGGGCCACACGGCGCGAATCATCTCCTCCCGCGAGACGACCTGACCCCGGGCGTCCAGCAGAGCGGTCAGCAGCCGGTACTGGGCCGGGGAGAGGGGAGGGACGATCTCTCGCCCGCCCACGAACACCCGCCGCCCGGCCCGGTCCACCCGAATTCCCCGCACCGGCCCCTCTCCGCCCAGCGGGAGCGTCGCGTCCGAGCCGACAAAGGTCATCCTCACGCAGAGGGCGAACTGAATCTCGTCCCCATCCTGCAGGAGACGGGGGGTCTCCCGTACCTCCTCGCCATTCACCCACGTTCCGTTTTTACTGCCCAGGTCGTAGAGAAGATAGCGGTCGTCGGCCGTCCGCTCAATGCGGGCGTGGTGGCGGGAAATCCGCCGCTCCGGGAGGATGATGTCGCAATCCAGCCCCCGGCCGATGAGCACCTGGTCCTCCCGAAGGGGCCACCGCTGACCGGCCGCCTCCCCCTCCAGAACGACCAGCATGGGGATGCCCGTCTCCTCCATACACCGCCTCGCTCTCAACATCCTGACGTGCCAGGCACTTTCTGAAGTGCCTGACACGTTATCTACATCATCCGAATGTCCACCCGCCGCAGGGTGTTGGCGTTGGTCACCACCGACACCGAAGAGGTGGCCATCGCGATTTCCGCGAGCACCGGATGCATCCACCCCACCACCGCCAGCGGGATCATCACCACGTTGTAGAAGAAGGCCCAGAAGAGATTCTGGCGGATTTTGCGGAAAGTGGCTCGGCTCAGATGGACCGCCTCAACGACGCGCGAAAGTTCCCCGCGCACCAGGGTCACGTCCCCGGCCTCAATCGCGATGTCGGTGCCGGTGCCGAGAGCGATGCCCACGTTGGCCCCCTTCAGGGCCGGCGCGTCGTTGATGCCGTCGCCGACGAAGGCGACGGTGCCGAACCGCTCCTGAATCTCCCGGACCGCCGCCACCTTCCCCTCCGGCAGGACCTCCGCCAGGACGTCGTCTATCCCCAACCGCTCCGCGACCGCCCGGGCGGTGCGCCGGTTATCGCCCGTGACCATCGCCGTCCGGATGCCCATCCGGTGAAGCGCCTCCACGGCGACCCGGGCGTCCTCTTTGAGCGTGTCCGCGATGGCGATCGTGCCCAGGAGTCTACCGTCGGCGGCGACCAGCACGACCGTCTTCGCCTCCTCCTCCAGCCGCCGGAGCGTCTCCGCCATCGGCGTCAGGTCCACGCCCTCCTCCTCCATCAGCCGCGAGGAGCCCACCACCACCCGCTTCCCGTCCACGGCCGCGACCACCCCTCGGCCCCGTCGGGCGACGAATTGGGTCGGGTCCTCCAGGGGAATCTCCAATGCCTCCGCCCGTTCCACCACCGCGCGGCCGAGAGGATGCTCCGACCCCCGCTCCGCCGACCCGGCCAGCCGCAGGAGTTCCCGCCCGTCCACCCCGTCGGCGGGGACGACGTCGGTGACTTCGGGCCGGCCCTTCGTGAGGGTCCCCGTCTTATCAAAGACCACCACCCGCACGTCCTTGAGGGTCTGGATGGCCTCGCCGGAGCGGATGAGGATGCCCCGTTCGGCGCCCATGCCGCTCCCCACCATCAGCGCGGTGGGGGTCGCCAGCCCCAGGGCGCACGGACAGGCGATGACCAGAACGGCGACGGTGGAGATGATGGCTAAGGTGACCGTCCCCAGGTTCGGGTTGACCCAGGGCAGGAAGGAGCCCGCCGTCACCAGGGTCCGCATGAGATTGGGGAACGCCAGCCAGGCGATCAGGGTGAGGAGCGCGATCCCCAGCACGACGGGCACAAAAACGGCGGTCACCCGGTCGGCGAAGGCCTGGATGGGGACTTTGGAGCCCTGCGCCTCCTCCACGAGGCGAATCACCTGGGCCAGGAACGTGTCCCGCCCCACGCGCGTGGCCCGGACCCAGAGGAGCCCTTCCTGGTTGACGGTAGCGCCGATGACCTCGTCGCCGGGGCGCTTCTCCACGGGCATGGACTCACCGGTGGCCATAGATTCGTCCACCGCGCTCTCCCCTTCCAGGACGACGCCATCGGTGGGGATTTTCTCGCCCGGCCGGACAACCATCACGTCCCCGACCTGGACGGCTTCAATGGGGACCTCCACCTCTATGCCGTCCCGGACCACCCGGGCCGTTTTGGCCCCCAGTTCCAGGAGTTTGCGGATGGCCTGGGAGGCGCGGCCCTTCGCCGTCTCCTCCACGTACCGACCGGTGAGGTGGAAGGCCATAATCATCGCCGCGACCCCGGCGTAGTTGGCGACAGGGAAGAAGAAGGACGCCGGGCCGGTGAGAAACGAGACGCCCGTGCCCAGACTGATGAGGGTATCCATGTTGGCGAAGCCGTGCAGGACGGCGGAGAGGCCGCTGCGGTAGGTCCGGCGGCCCACCCAGAAGAGGACGGGCAGGGCCAGGAGAATCATCCCCAGGTTGAAGAGGGTGTGGTTGGGCCACATCACCCCCCAGAGCATCTCGGGGAGCATCCAGAGGATGATAGGGACGGTGAACGCCCAGGCGACGCGCATCCGGAAGCGGGCCTGGCGCATCTTGCGTTCGGCCTCGTCCTCCGCGGGGGCCGCGACGCCCCCGGCGGGGACGTCCAGGATCTCGTACCCGGCCTCCGAGACGGCCTTTTTGAAGTCGGCAAGGCCGGCCACGCCGGGGATGAAGGTGACCGTCGCCTTCTCCGTGGCGAGATTCACGGCCGCGGAGACGACGCCGGGGACCCCGCGCAGGGCCTCCTCCACGTGGGCGACGCAGGCGGCGCAGGTCATCCCGCCCACGGGCAGGACGACGGTCTCGGTGGGGACCTCGTAGCCGGTCTCCTGCACGGCGCGGACCAGGTCGGCCATGGGGACGGCGGCGGGGTCAAAGCGAAGGGTGGCCCGCTCCGTTGCCAGATTGACGGCGACGTCTTCCACGCCGTCCACGCCGCGGAGTGCGTGCTCCACGTGGGCAACGCACGAGGCGCAGGTCATCCCCCGGATGGGAATGGAAATATTCTGTTCGGTCACGGTTCACCTGTATAGGTCAACGGACTTATCGGTATTTCAGTAATTCTTCTATGGTTACCCCAATATCTTTGGCAATCTGCCGTAGCAAAACTGGCGAATATCCCGTCCCTTGTGAAAAGGCCCAGTTGTTGTTCGGCCATCCGGATGACGATACGGCTTGTGGGAGCCTCTCTGGCGGACTTCCACAAAGCCGAGCCTTTCCAGAATTGCCACCACCTCTTTTGGTTTGAGGACAGGATACTTGCCCAGCGTCAGGCAACCGTTACCATTTGTGTGCCGATGAAATAGGCTTCCAGCACGGGCTCTCCATCCTCCAACAGCATTTCTATGACTTCGCTAAGGTTCCTTTGTAACTCATCCAGAGTTTCTGCTTGAGTGTGGGCGCCTGGAAAGCCTGGCACATAACCGATATACAGGCCTGTATCGGGATACTTTTCCACAACCGCCCAGAATGTTTTCATTTCCCACCTCCAATGGGAAAGTCTTGTAGCCCATTATACTGTCCGACGCAACTACCTACCCGAATCAGTTTGCAAGTAATGTAGCGCAGGTGTCAGCCTGCAGGCAGGCCTGGCGGCCTGCGCTACAGGGGCATACCTTCGCCGTGTCTCTGATAACGCTTGCCCGGAGGCCCCCTGGCAGGTAGCCACTGTCCGACACCGTATTGACCACCCGACACTACCGCACAGGACACGGATTTACACCGATGCTACGGATGAGCACGGATTCGGAGAGATCCGTGCATATCCGTTTTGCCCGTGTGTATCCGTGTCCCGTCGTGCGAATCCGTGAAACCCGTGCGTATCCGTGTCCTGATTTCAAACTGTCGGGTAGCCAGCAGGGGCGACCGCAAGAGTCGCCCCTACGTTGGGGCGACCGCAAGGGTTGTGCCTAAGAGTGGGCACGATGACCTTCGGGCTTTTCGGCCTCCCGCAGGTACTTCTCCGGGTCCTTCTCAAAGGCCACCTTGCAGCCGGGGGCGCAGAAATAGTACGTCTGCCCCTTGTAGACCGTCTTCGCCGGAGCGGTCTTGGGGTCCACTTCCATCTTGCAGACGGGGTCTATTGCCATGGTTCACCTCCAGGGATTCAGGGCATACTGAGTCGCACACCCGATTTTATTGATCATCATCTATTTTACCACCACTGGCCCCGAAATACAAGGGAGAACTGGCGCGCCGATGACCCCGCCAGATGACGGGGGTGCAGGAGAGTCCGTGTTCATCATCCATCCGCGTTGCAACTGCGCTGACTGCAGTCAGCCTTCCTGGGCCTGCGGCCGATGGTCGGCCTCCGCCGACCTCAGAGTGTCGGCGAAGGCCGACACCCGGCACGAAGTGCCCAGGGGGATTTCAATCGGCCTGAATAGTTACTCCGCGTTTATCCGCGTCCCATCTTCCAGGGGTGACGTGCCAGGCACTTTCAGAAGTGCCAGGCACGTTCCCGCTCACTATTTCCGATGAACCGGAACCGGACCACCCGCCGGGTCTGGGGGCGGACAACGGCGGTCTCCGAGATGCGCCAGCCGCAGACCCAGAGAATCTCCCCGTCGCCGGAGACCAGCAGCGGCAGGGAGTTCCGGACGGCGCGGGGGACCCGTGCGTTGACCATCCAGTCCGTCAGCGGGGGAGCATGCCCCCCCAGCCCCTGGGGCCGGAAGCGGTCGCCCGGGCGACGGGTGCGCAGGACCGGCGTCCCCCGCAGGCTCTCCGCATCCAGGTACGCCGTCCAGCGGTCGGGGTTGCCCATCACTTCCTCCAGCGTCCAGGCCTCCAGGAAGGCCGCCTCCAGGACCCAATCCCCGCCCGGCAGGGGGGTGCGGCCCGGCAGGGCCACCGGAACCTCCGTCCCCGGGGGCAGGGTGGGGCCCGGGGGCGGGGGCGTGTATCCGGCGTCGGCGACGGTCAGGGTGTCGTAGCCGACGGTGAGGGCCAGGCCGCCGGGGAGGGTGGCCTGAGCGCCGGTCGTGCCCGCGCGGGCCACGCGCACCGCCGCCTCTACGTGGACGAAGTCCACATCCCGCAGGTGCGGGCGCAGCCGGTAGGCGGCCTCCCGCAGGAGCGCCCGCTGCAGCGCCAGCGGCTGGGCCTGCCACCCGGCCCGGTCCAGGACGATGGCCTCCTCCGTCTCCTCTCGCACCACCTGGCCCCAGGCCCACTCCCGCATCTGGACCAGGAGTTCGTAGTCGGCGGCCACCACCTCCGCCGTGTGGCAGAGGCGACGGCGGATGTTGGGGTTGTAGGTCTCCAGAAGCGGTAGGAGTTCGTGGCGCAACCGGTTGCGGAAGTACGTCGTATCCAGGTTGGAGCGGTCAAAGCGGGGCGTAAGGCCCTGTTCGGCGCAGTACTGCTCTATTCGGGCGCGCGGGGTGCCCAGGAGCGGGCGGATCAGGATGGGGAGATGGTCCGGGAGGGGAAACCGGTCCACCTTTTGCAGGAGACGGTACTCGGCGAAGGGCGTCGCCGGGCGCATCCCCCGCAGTCCGGCCAGCCCTGCGCCGCGCAGGAAGTGCATGAGCACCGTCTCGGCCTGGTCGTCGGCGTTATGGCCCACGGCGACCTTCGTCGCGCCGACGCGCCCGGCGACGTGGGCCAGGAAGGCGTAGCGGATCCGGCGGGCCGCCTCCTCAAAGGCCAGTTTGTGCTGGCAGGCGATGGCGGGGACGTCCTCCCGGGCCAGGGTGGCGGGCAGGCCCCACTCCCGGGCCAGGTCGGCGACGAAGGCGGCATCGGCGTCCGCGTCCTCGCCCCGCGCGCCGTGGTGGAGATGGGCCACGTGCAGTTGGAGACGGCACTCATCCCGCAGGCGCAACAGGAGGTGGAGCAGGCAGAGGGAATCCGGCCCGCCGGAAACGCCCACCACCACCCCGTCGCCGACATTCAGCAGGTCGTGGCGGCGGATAAAATCCTGGACTTCTCGCAACAGGTCGGACATGAAGCAGGTCGCAGGTAGGGGCGAGGCATACCTCGCCCGTACGCAGGTAGTAAGGGTGGGGCTCGTTTTGCTCTTACCCCGAACCGGTCACCTTGTAGACCCGGTCGCCGGGGCGGGCCCGAAAGGCGACGCGGATGCCCACCTGGTCGCCCGGGCCGGCCTCGGCGATGTCCTGATGCCAGGCCTGCATGGAAGTGACCCGCTGGGTGAAGTCAGTGGTATGGCCGCGTACCCGGATGGTGTCGCCCACAGCCAGCCGCCCGGTGAGCGTGACTCCCATCACGCTGATTTTGCCGTACCAGTGAGAGACCCGCCCGATCAGTTCTTCCTCCATCATAGCCCCTTTCCTCCTTCCCTATGGGAAAAACCACAAAGACACGAAGATAAAAAGTTTTAAAATATTTTCTTGGTGTCTTCGTGTCTTCGTGGTAGAAATCACCCCACCTGGGATTTCAGGTACGCCTCCATAAAGGCGTCCAGTTCTCCGTCCAGCACGGCCTGAGTGTTGCCGGTCTCGTAGCCGGTTCGGTGGTCCTTGACCAGTTGGTAGGGATGGAGGACGTAGGAGCGAATCTGGTTGCCCCAGGCCGCCTCTACATGTTTGCCTTTGATTTCCGCCAGTTCCCGCTGGCGCTTCTCCTCTTCCAGTTCCATCAGGCGGGCCCGGAGGACCCGCAGGGCCGTCTCCCGGTTCTGGGTCTGGGAGCGTTCGTTCTGACAGGTGACGACGATGCCGGTGGGGATGTGGGTAATGCGGACGGCGGTCTCGTTTTTCTGCATGTGCTGACCGCCGGCGCTGGAGGAACGGAACGTCTCTATCTTCAGGTCGTCCGGGTTAATCTGGATGCCGGCGGTCTCCGGCAGGTCGGGCCAAACCTCCACCAAGACGAAGGAGGTGTGGCGACGGTGGGCGGCGTCAAAGGGGGAGAGGCGCACCAGCCGATGGACGCCCCGCTCCGCCCGCAGGTAGCCGTAGGCGTAGGGTCCGGAGACGGCGACAGTGGCCCGTTTGATGCCGGCCTCTTCTCCGTAGAGCCGGTCCACCAGGTCGGTTTTGTAGCCCCGAGACTCGGCCCAGCGCAGGTACATGCGCAGGAGCATCTCGGCGAAGTCCTGCGCGTCGGTGCCGCCGGCCCCGGCGTGGATGGCCAGGAAGGCGTCGTTCCGGTCGTAGGGGCCGGAGAAGAGGAGCCGAAACTCCATTTTTTCCAGTCGGTTCTCTACTTCTTCCGCTTCTTTCTGCAACTCCTCCGTCAGGCTTTCATCGCCCAGCGCGGCCAGTTCCAGGGCATCCGCGACCCGCCGCTCCAGGGCGACCCAGGGCTCCAACTCGTCCCGCAGGTTCGCCAGGCGCTGCATAACCTGCTGGGCGGCTTCCGGGTCGTCCCAGAAACCCGGCGCGGCGGCCTGTTCTTCCAGACGGGCAATCTCCTGTTCCTTGCCGTCCAGGTCAAAGCCGCCTCCGGATGTCCTGAAGTCGGGCTTGCAGGGCGAGCAAACGACCTTGCAATTCGTCCATTAACTTGTTTCTCCCTCCAGATGAGATGTGCAGTACGGGCAGCGGGTGGCCTTCAGCGGGATGGTGGAGAAGCAATACGGGCACTCCTTTGTCGTCGGCGCGGCGGATGCGGTCTCTTTAATCCGCCGTATGCGGTTGATCGGACGAACGATGAAGAAGAAGACCGCCGCTGTCACGATGAAGAAGTTCAGCACTGTATTGATGAATAGGCCGTAGTTGATAGTCGGCGCGCCCGCCGCCTGCGCCTCCGCCAGACTGGCATAGCGGCCCGACAGGCTGATGAAAAGGTTGGAGAAGTCCACCTTGCCCAGAATAAAGCCAATGGGTGGCATCAGGATGTCCTTCACCAGCGAGTTGACGACGCTGCCGAAGGCAGCGCCGATGATGATGCCGATAGCCATATCCAGAACGTTGCCTCGCAGGGCAAACTCTCTGAATTCTTTCAACAAGGTGGCCTCCTTAAAGGATTCATGACTTGGGATGGTTCAATTTTCCGGGGAAATATGTTGGCACTTTTTACGGACGCTAAAATTCCGCCTGGCCCTCACCCCACTCCTTGCCCCCTCTCCCGCTCGCCTTCGGCGGCGGGCGAGGAGTGGGGGAGAAATTGGGGTTTTTGCGGCGGGCGGCTTCGCCGCCCGCCGCAAAACCCCTCTTCAATTCCCCCCTCCCCTGGCCGCAGGCCAAGGGGAGGGGGACAAAGGGGGGTGGGGGGCCAAGAAGATTTGGAGATGCAGAAAGTGTCAACCAATTCTGAACCATCTCATCTCTGCGCTCTCTACGTTCTCTGCGATGAGTTTTTGCAGCGGACTCATTCATTTACTGGTAACTACCTGCCGGGGAAGCCTGAACGGTTGCCGGATTGTATTATACCGTAAGTAACAGGGGAAGACAAGCCTCTCTAAAGACAGGGTGTCCAAAAATTGCAGGGCAACTGCCCGCAGTTGTCCTGCAAAGCGGCCGGGCCCGACAACCCCACCTTTTCTTGACAAAATTTCTCTATCGGAGTATAATTGACGTAGTTATTGGGCTAATCACTAAAGGTGGCGGTAGAGGGGGGAGCGTCCGATGGGGAATAACCCCATAGAAAAACTGATGGCATTGGGCTTCTCAGAGTACGAGGCCAAAGCCTACGTCGCCCTGCTGAGGGAAAGCCCGGTCACCGGCTACCAACTCTCCAAACTCTCCGGCGTCCCCCGTTCTATGATTTACGAGGTGGTGGGTAAACTGATCGCGCGCGGCGCGGCGATGAGTCTCCGACAGGAGGGAGTGGTCCGCTACGCGCCCGTCCCGCCGGAGGAGTTTCTGGACCAACTCCATCGGGAGCACGAGGCCCTCATCGCGGCTCTCCAGCAGGACCTCTCCTCTCTCACCGCCGCCCCTGACCTGGAGTACGTCTGGAATATAGAGGGGCGGGAGAATATTATCGCCAAAGCGGAGGAGATGATCCGCCGGGCCGGGCGGGAGATTTACCTCTCCCTCACACCTGCCACCTTCCCTCAACTCCGCCCGGCTCTGCTGGAGGCCATCCGCAAGGGTATCCGGGTGGTGGTCTATTCGCCCGGGCCGCTGGACCTGCCCGGCGGTCAGGTGGTCGTCGCGCCGGTATCCGAGGAGGCACAGGAGCGGGTGGAGGGTTTCTGGCTCATCCTGGTGATTGACCAGAAAGAGGTTCTGATTGGAGAGCAACTGGGCGCCCTTCGGGCACGGGCGTCCTGGACCAGCAGCCCGCTCCTGGTCTTCATCGCCGAACATCACCTCCGCACCGACCCGTATCTCCCGCAGATTCTGGCCTGTCTGGGAGACCGGGCCGGAGAAATGATCCGCGAGGAGGACCGGGAACTCTTCGCGCGGGCGATGGAGAGTCATATAGCGGAGTAGGGAGTAAGGAGTAGGGAGTAGGGGGGATAGGGAGTAGGGGGATGGTGCTGCGGAATCTGTTCCGGCGCAGAGGACGGACTTTCCTCACCCTCTTTGGGATTGCCATCGGGGTGGCGGCGATCGTCGCGCTGGGGGCTGTGGCGGGCGCTCTGCGGGAGGGCTTCGCCTCTATGACGCGCGGCTCGGAGGCCGACTTCGTCGTCACCCAGGCGGGGGCCCTCACCGCAATTCTGGGGAGCATAGACCAGGCCGTCGCCGACGACCTGCGGGCCATACCGGAGGTCGTCGCCGTGGACGGCATGGTCTTCGCCAACTCCATTCTGGACGACGGCTCGTATCTCTTCTGCTTCGGCTATGACCCCAGCGGCTTCTCCATCCGCCGGTTCCGGATTGTGGAGGGGGAACGGTTGGACCAGGCCTCCGCGCGGCGGGGGCGGCCCATCCTGCTGGGTCGTCAGGCCGCCGAACGGCTCCACCGCAAAGTGGGCGACGTGCTCTACATCGGTCAGGTTCCCTTCCGCGTCGTCGGCCTCTACGAGACGGGGAGCAGCCTGGAAGATAGCGCCTCCGTCGTCTCCCTGGAGGACGCTCAGATGCTGACGCTCCAGCCGCGCCGGGTCACCGTCCTGTACGTCAAACTGCGCGATCCCGCGATGGCCGACGCGTTCCGCGCGCGGATGGCCCGCCGCTTCCCGGACCTGACGGTCATCGCTTCGGCGGAGTTCGCCGACCAGGAGTACATGGTTCGCGTTGTGGACGCGATGGCGATGGCGGTCGCCGGGCTGGCGGTCGTCATCGGCGGGGTGGGGATGACCAACACGCTCTTCATGTCCGTCTTTGAACGGACGACGGAAATCGGGGTCCTGCGCGCGCTGGGCTGGCGCCGCCGCCGGGTGCTGGCCCTTATCCTGCAGGAGTCGCTGGTCCTCTCCCTGCTGGGGGGAGTGGTGGGCGTGGTCCTGGGAGTGGCGGTCGCCCTGCTGGTCCGCCGGGCGGGTTCGTGGATGGGCGCATGGAGCGCCCATTTTACGCCGGGCGTCTTCGGCCGCGCGCTGGTCACGGTGGGAGTACTGGGGCTGGTAGGCGGCGCGTATCCGGCATGGTGGGCCAGCCGCCTCATGCCCGTGGAGGCGATGCGCTACGAGGGGGGCGCGGGCGGCCGTCTCTCCCGCCCGCTGCCCGGCGGGATGCCGCTCCGGAATCTCCTGCGGCGCCGGACGCGCACCGCGCTGACCACGCTGGGCATCGCCATCGGCATCGCGGCGGTGGTCGCGCTGGGCGGCATGGCCGATGGGATGTACGCGATGTTCTCCCAAATCTGGCGGGATAGCCAGGTGGACCTGATCGCCATGCAGGCCAACGTGGATAGCGACTTCAGCGCGATAGACGAACGGGTGGGCACCCGCATCGCGGCCATGCCCGAAGTGGAGGCGGTGGCGGGGGTCATCTTCGCCTTGCTCAGCACGGAAAAGACGCCCATGCTCATCCTCTCCGGCTACCACCCGCGCAGTTTCGTCATGGGCCACTTCCGCATCGTGGAGGGCGGGCCGCTGACGGCGCCGCGCCAGGTTCTGGTCGGGCGGCGCGCGGCGGAGCAGATGGGCCTCAGGGTCGGCGACACGCTCCGTCTGCAGGAATCCAACTTCCGGGTCGTCGGCATCTACGAGACGGGCGTCACCTACGAGGACATCGGCGCGGTCATCAGTTTGCGGGAAGCGCAGATGCTCACCGGTAAGCCGCGACAGGTCCAGATGTACTACATCAAACTGAAGCGGTCCGAAGAGGCTGAGGCCGTGCGGGACCGGTTGAAGGCGGCCTTTCCGGGGGTGGATTTCGCCCTCACCACCGAGGCCGAACAGGTGGTCAGCGACCTGAGGGTGATGGAGCAGATGGTCGGCGGAATCTCTTTCCTGGCGGTCTTTATCGGCGCGGTGGGGATGCTGAACACCATGCTGATGAGCGTGCTGGAGCGGACGCGGGAGATTGGCGTCCTGCGGGCGCTGGGGTGGCGGCGCCGCCGGGTGCTGGGGATGATTCTGCGGGAGTCGCTCCTGCTGGGGGTTCTGGGGGGCCTCTGCGGGATGGCGCTGGGCGTCCTGCTGGGAGTGGGGGTGGCCCGGATGCCCGGGATTGCCCAGGCCTTCACGCCAGTTTTCCAACCGGGGCTCTTCCTGCAGGCGGCGGGGGTCTCGCTGGTGGCGGGCGCCCTGGGCGGCCTCTACCCGGCCTGGCGGGCCACCCGGATGCATCCGGCAGAAGCGCTGAGGTATGAATGATGGAATGACCAATGGCAGAATGACCAATGACGGAATGACCAATGACAGAATGACCAATGACAGAATGACCAATGTCCAAATGAACCTCTGCGTCCTCTGCGCCTCTGCTTTGAAAATAGATGCTCTGCCTCACCCCTCCTTCCAGCCTCCTCTCCCGGCCTTCGGCCAAGAGAGGGGAGGGGAGGGGGAGAACATGGGGGTTGGGGGGCGGCTTCGCCGCCCCCAAACCCCCTCCTCTCCCCTTCACAAGTGTAGGTTTTTGGTGACGGGGTCTTGACCGGGTCTCGGGTGCTTCTCTCTCCCCTCACCCCCCTTTGTCCCCCCTCTCCCCCTGGCCTTACGGCCGGGGGAGAGGGGGGATTGAAGAGGGGTTTTGTGGCGGTGGCCTTCGGCCGCCGCTACAAAACCCCCTCCTCTCCCCCCTTCTCCCCCGTTTCGGAGGCTGCTGAGAAGGTGGGGGCAAGCCCTCCTGTCGGGAGGAAAGGGATAAAAGAAAAATTGTTTTTGTGGTGGCGGCGAAGCCGCCACCACAAAAACAATATTCTTATCCCACTCTCCTCCGCCGTGAAACGGCGGGGGAGAGGAGGCAGGGGGAAGAAGGGGCAAAAAAGATTCCCGCAAGGGGACTTTCTCAGCACCCTCTTTCGGGGGAGAAGGGGGCAAGGGGGGATAGGGGGTCAATGCGACCTGCGACCTGCGACTTGCGACTTGAATTCTGGAGGTCAGTGATGCGCAGGATACCTGTGATTGCGATCGTGCTGGTGGTTCTGCTCCTTTCCGCTTGCAGCCAGGCCACGCCGACGCCGGTCCCGGAGGCCGCGATGGAGGCCGGGTCGGTCATCTCCGTGAGCGGCAAGGTGGTCCCGGCGGTATGGGCCACCCTCAGCGCCCAGACTGGCGGGATGGTGTTAGAAGTCCGGGTGGCGCCAGGCGATGAAGTGAAGGCCGGGGAGGTGCTGGTCCGGCTGGACCCCGCCGATGCGCAACTGGCGGTGCAGCAGGCGGAGGCGGCACTGGCAGCCGCACAGGCCCGCCTGGACGGACTGAAGGCCGGCCTGCGTCCAGAGGAACTGGAGGAGGCAAGGGCCGCCGTCGCGATGGCCCAGGCCGCGCTCCAGAAACTGCTCCGGCCCGACCCGGCGCTGGTGGCGGCCGCGCGGGCCGAACTGGCCCAGGCGGAGGTCAACCTGCGGCGGGCCCAGTCGGCCTACGACGCGGTGAAATGGGACCCTGCTATCGGGGCCCGACCGGAGGCGTTGCAACTGGAACAGGCCACCGGGACCTACAACGTGGCGAAGGCCCGGCTGGACGCGCTGCTGAACCCGCCCGCCGCGGACGTGGCGGCGGCCCGCGCGCAACTGCAGCAGGCCCAGGCCCGGCTGGCCCGGCTGGAGGCGGGGGCCAGACCGGAGGAAATCGCCATCGCCGAGGCGGAAGTGGCGCGCGCCCGCGCCGCGCTGGAGGCGGCGCGGCTGGCCCTGAGCCGCTGTGAAATCCGCGCCCCCTTCGCCGGAACCGTCGGGCGGGTCCACGTCCGGGCCGGAGAACTGGTCGCGCCCGGTCAACCGCTGGTGACACTGGGAGACCTGACCGCGCTGCAGGTGGAGACCACCGACCTGGACGAGGTAGATGTGGCGCGGGTGCAGGTGGGCCATAAGGTGACCGTCACCTTTGACGCGGTGCCGGACCGGGCCTTCAGGGGCCATATCGCCCGCGTCTACCCGATGGCGGAGCCAGGGGCTGGCGGGGTGCGCTACACCGCCATCATCGCGCTGGAGGAGACGGACCCCGCCCTGCGCTGGGGGATGACGGCGTTTGTGGATATTGAAGAGTGAAACGTGAAACGTGAAGCGTGAAGAGTGAGGGAATGATGGAGAGGGATTGGATTGTGGTCGCACGGGACCTGGTGAAGGTCTACGGGGACGGCGCCGAGGTGCGGGCGCTGGACGGGCTGACGATGACGGTGGAGCGGGGGGAGTTCGTCGCCGTGATGGGGCCCTCCGGCTCCGGGAAGTCCACCCTGCTCCACATCCTCGGCGCGCTGGACCGGCCCACAGGTGGGGAGGTCTGGGTGGACGGGCAGAATCTGGCCCGGATTCGGGACCTGGACACTTTCCGCGCCCGGACGGTGGGGTTCGTCTTCCAGTTGCACAACCTGATCCCCACGCTGACGGCGCGGGAGAACGTGGAGGTGCCGATGATGGGCCAGCCCGTGGGCCGCCGGGAGCGCCGACGGCGGGTGGAGGAGTTGCTGGAGCGGGTGGGCCTGCGCGACCGGATGAACCACCTGCCCAACCAGATGTCGGGCGGGGAGCGGCAGCGGGTGGCGATCGCCCGGGCGCTGGCAAACAACCCGGCCCTTCTTCTGGCGGACGAGCCGACGGGAAACCTGGACTCTCAGAGTGGGGCGGAGGTAGTGGCGCTGATGCGGGAGTTGAACCGGGGCCTGGGGACCACCATCATCATCGTCACCCACGACCCGTCGGTGGCCCGCCGCGCCGACCGAATTCTGCTGATGCGAGACGGGCGCATCATTGGGGAACGGTGTGCGGAAGAAATGACCAATTTACCAATGACCAATGTACCAATGACCAATGAACCAATGTACCAATGACCAATGTACCAATCTACCAGCACAAGGAGGAGCCGTGATTCGCGCCGTACTTCTGGACCTGGATAACACCCTGCTGGAAAACGATATGGAGCAGTTCGTCCCGGCCTACCTGAGGCTTCTGAGCGAGTTTATCGCCGACCACTACCCGCCGGACGCGTTCATCCGCCACCTGATGCGCGCGACGGACGCGATGATGGCGAACAACGGGGCAGAGCGGACCAACCGGGAGGTTTTTGATGCCGTGTTCTTCCCGGCCATCGGCCGGACGCGGGAGGAGATGGAGCCGCTGTTTGAAGAGTTCTACGCCACCCGCTTTCCCGCCCTGCGTTCACTGACCCGTCCGGTGCGCATCGCGCGGCCGCTGATGGAGTACCTCTTCCGGCAGGGGTTCCAGGTCGCCATCGCCACCAACTCCCTCTTCCCCCGCACGGCGATAGAGCAACGGCTGGCCTGGGCGGGCGTGCCGGTGGAGGAGTTCCCGTACCACTTCATTACGTCCTACGAAGTCATGCATGCTACCAAACCCCATCCGGCCTTCTTCTCGGAGATTGCCCGCGTGCTGGGTCGGGCGCCGGAGGAGTGCATCACGGTAGGGGATGAGTGGAAGATGGACATCCGCCCAGCCCGCCAGGCCGGCATGCAGACGTACTGGATTGCCGACCGGAAGGCTTCTCATCCGGCAGACGAGCCCCCTCCTGATGGACAGGGAAAACTGGCCGACTTTGCCCGCTGGATGTTGACTGTAGCGTGCCGTTTGCGCTCCTGAATGAGGTGTGGTATACTGAAGATACACAAATCCGCTGATTTGAACCTTTTGCCCTCCAGCGCGGTATTATATTATGAAACTTCAATCTTCCGATCTTTCAGACATTCCAGACGGAGTGCTGATTGCCCGGTTGCGACAGGGGGAGATGGCTGCCCTGGCCGAATTGTACGAGAGGTATCAAACCCCCATTTTCCGCACTGCCCTGGCGATTACCCGGGATCAGGGGGCCGCTGAGGACATCCTCCAGGAATGCTTCATCCGGCTCCTCACTCACGCCGACCGCATCCGCACCGACACCCCGGTAGGGCCCTGGTTGTACCGGGTGGCCATCAACCTGAGTTGCGATTGGATCCACCACCGACAACGCTGGCCGAACCTGGTCAGCAAACTGGTGGGGCGATGGACACCCTCGCTCCGGGTAGAATGGACGGTGGAGGAACGGGAAATCCAGGAGAAGGTCCGGGAAGCGATCCGTTCCCTGCCGCTCCCCCAGCAGGTCGTCATTGTGCTCTACTACCTGGAAGGGTTGAGCCTTAAAGAGATCGCGGACATTCTGGAGGTTCCGGAAGGGACCGTCAAATCCCGCCTCCACCACGGGCGAAAGGCGCTGAAGGAGCGCCTGGCGGAATGGCAGCCCCGGCGCGGTGTAGTGTATGAACTCACGTGAGCCAGTAGACCAGTACCAGTAAAGGTAAAGATGGACGCACTGGATGTCCTGATTGCTCAGGCCTTGCAGGCCCGATGGGGAAATGCCACGCCATCCCCGCGCATATGGCGGCGAATTGTCCGACACGTCGCCTCTCTAACCGTCCCCATCTACGATGATGCTTCTACCTATCGCTCCAACCAGCGACCGGACCCCCTTCTGGTCCCCTTCCCTTCTGCTGGCAGTCTGCTGCTGTGGCGGTACGACCTTCTGCTGATGCGGGTCGCGTAGACCTGTTGCAAGACCTATGCAGTTGGGAGGGTTACTCTTGGAAGCCTGGCTGGCGACGGTCCAGCGGGAAGAACGTGCCGGGCACTCATAGAAGTGCCCGACACGTTCAGAAATGGCCTGACCGCTTACCCCTGCCTGTCGTCCCCTTCAGGAGCAAGGATTCTCCATGGCCATCTTGATGGACGTCAGGAACCTGGTCACCCGATTCTACACCCAGGACGGAGTCGTCCATGCCGTTAACGGTATCTCCTACACGATGGAGGAGGGAGAGATTCTGGGCGTGGTCGGCGAGAGCGGATGCGGCAAGAGCGTCCACGCCCTTTCCATTATGCGCCTCATCCCCAGTCCCCCGGGAAAGATTGAAGGCGGCGAGGTCTGGTTTGACGGGCGCGATCTCCTCCAACTGAGCGAGGCCGAGATGCACCACGTGCGCGGCGCGGAGATCGCCATGGTCTTCCAGGACCCGATGACCTCCTTCAACCCCGTCTTCACCATCGGCTTCCAAATTATGGAGACCCTCAAACTCCACCAGGGGATGGATGACAAACAGGCCCGGGAGCGGGCCGAAGAACTGCTGACGATGGTGGGCATTCCGGAGGCAAAGACCCGCCTGGATGACTATCCCCATCAGTTCTCCGGCGGTATGCGCCAGCGGGCGATGATCGCGATGGCCCTCTCCTGTAACCCCAAACTCCTCATCGCCGACGAGCCCACCACCGCGCTGGACGTCACCATCCAGGCCCAGATTATTGACCTGGTGAAGCGGCTTCAGGAGCAACTGGGTATGGCGGTGATGTGGATCACCCACGACCTGGGGGTGGTGGCCCGGCTGGCCCAGCGGATCAACGTCATGTACGCCGGGTTCATCATTGAACGGGGCAACGTCAAAGACATCTACAAGCGGCCCCGCCACCCCTACACGATAGGCCTCTTGGGGTCGCTGCCCCGGCTGGACAAGGCACCGGGGATCAAACTGGTCTCCATCCCCGGCCTCCCGCCCGACCTGATTGACCTGCCGCCGGGATGTCCCTTCGTCCCCCGCTGCACGTATGCGGTGGACCGTTGTGTGGAAGAGCGACCGACGCTGAGAGAAGCCGATGGAGCGAACCATACCGTCGCCTGCTGGCGGTGGGAAGAAATTGCAGAGAAGAGCCGCTAATGGCCGCCGAACAAGTGCCCCTGGTTCAGGTCATTCATCTCAAGAAGTACTTCCCCATCACCCGTGGGGTCATTTTCCAGCGTCACATCGGGTATGTCAAAGCGGTGGACGACGTCACCTTTAACATCTACAGAGGCGAGACCCTGGGGCTGGTGGGGGAGACGGGTTGCGGGAAGACCACCGTCGGGCGCACCATCCTGCGCCTCTACGAGCCAACCTCCGGTCAAATCATCTTTGACGGAGTGGACCTCCTGAAGTTGAAGGGCAACGAACTGCGCCGAATGCGCCGCCGGATGCAGATTATCTTTCAGGACCCCTATGCCTCCCTGAACCCCCGAATGACGGTGGGGGCCATCATTGCCGAGCCATTGGAGGTCCACGGCGTCGCCCGGGGCAAGGAGAAGGAAGAGCGGGTGCAGGAATTGCTGCGGGTGGTTGGGCTGAACCCGTACTTTGTGAACCGTTACCCGCACGAGTTCTCCGGCGGTCAGCGACAGCGCATCGGCATCGCCCGCGCCCTGGCCCTCAACCCGGACCTTATCGTCTGCGACGAGCCCATCTCCTCCCTGGACGTCTCCATCCAGGCCCAGGTGGTCAACCTTCTGGAGGCACTTCAGGAGCAGTTCGGGCTCACATACCTTTTCATTGCGCACGACCTGAGCATGGTCCGCCACATCAGTGACCGGATGGCGGTAATGTACCTGGGCAAAATCGTGGAGTTGGCGGACCGGGATGAGATTTACCTGAACCCGCTGCATCCGTACACTCAGGCGCTGATGAGCGCGGTGCCGGTGCCCGACCCGGAGGTGGAGGAGAAGCGGCAGCGCATCATCCTGAAGGGCGAGATTCCCAGCCCGGCCAATCCGCCCAAAGGCTGCAACTTCAATACTCGCTGTCCGGTGGCGATGGACATCTGCTACGAGGCCGACCCGGAGTATCGGGAGGTCCAGCCCGGCCACTGGGTGGCCTGCTATCGGGTTTCGTAATCGGAATGGGGCTCGTATATATCAGCGGTACCGTTCGGGGGCCCAGGGGAGACGCGGAGGTCCTCTTCCTATTGGATAGTGGTGCGACCTATCCCTGGTTCCCCACGACGTCTGGCAGGCCATCGGGCTTTCCCCCCGGCGGACAGCGGCCTTCACTCTGGCCGACGGGACGACGGTGGAGCGCCGGATTGGGGAGTGTTACATCGTTCTCCCCCAGGGTGAGGGGCATACGCCCGTCGTGCTGGGGGAGCCGGGCGACGAGCCCCTCCTGGGAATGGTGACACTGGAGATTCTGGGGCTGGTGCTCAACCCATTTACCCGCACCTTTCAGCCGACGCGGCTGTTTCTATAGGAGGTCTGTTGATGCGTTCGGAAGAGAACGTGGCGACGGCCGAGATCACCTGGGAAGAATTGATCCAACTGCTGGTAGAGCGCCCGGACTGGCTGGAGCGCGTCCGCCAGGTGGTGCTGACGCGGGAGTTGCTGGCTCTGCCGGAGACCGTGCAGGAACTGGCAGAACTTCAGCGCCAGACTGCTCTGCAGGTCCAGGAACTGGTGGAGGTCCAGCGGCGACACGAGGAGCGGTTGGCTTCGGTAGAGGACCGGCTGGCTTCGGTGGAGGACCGCCTGGCCCGTTTGGAGGCCGCCGTCCAGGAACTGGTAGAGGCCCAGCGGCGGCACGAGGAGCGGTTGGCCTCGGTAGAGGAGCGGTTGGCCTCGGTAGAGGACCGGCTGGCTTCGGCGGAGGACCGCCTGGCCCGTCTGGAAGCCGCCGTCCAGGAACTGGTGGAGGTCCAGCGACGACACGAGGAGCGGTTGGCCTCCGTAGAGGATCGGTTGGCCTCGGTAGAGGACCGGCTGGCTTCAGCGGAGGACCGCCTGGCCCGCCTGGAAGCCACGGTCCAGGAACTGGTGGGGGCCCTGAAGGAAATCTCCTATCAGGTCCATGAACTGGCCCAGGCCGTCTTCCGACTGACCGAGACGGTCTCCCGTCTGGAGGGCACGGTCGGGGACATCAAGGGGAGACTCCTGGAAATGGCCTACCGGGACAAACCGTATGCCTACTTTGGCCGCCTCCTCCGTTCTATTCGAGTCGTCCCCTTCACGGAAATAGAAGATTCGCTGGAAAGAAGCCTCTCCCGGGACGATGTGGATGACCTCCTTCAGTTGGATCTGCTGCTGCGCGGTCGGTTGAGGGACCATCCGGAGCGACCGGAGGTGTGGCTGGCGGTGGAGGTCTCCAGTGTGGTGGACAAATGGGATGTGGAACGGGCCCGGGAGCGGGCGGCGCTTCTGCGGAAAGCGGGCTTTCGGGCAGTTCCAGTGGCCGCCGGCCTGCAATGCCTGGCAGAGGCCGCCCACAAAGCGGAAATAGAGGGAGTGGCTCTGGTCACCGATGGGAGTATCGCCCATTGGGAGCAGGCCCTTCGGTCCACGCTGGATTGAATAGCGAACGGCCCGGGGCAAGGTTTGTGTTCGCTCTCCACTTCCTGGGAGACGGCCTGCGGGACGCGCTGGACCCGCGCCTGCAGGGGACGCAGTAACCTGAGGGTTGCTGAAAAGGGGGCGGTCTGCACCGTCCCCTTTTTTTACGTTTCACGTTTTACGTTTCACGTCTTCACGCTATGTTTTCCATCCAATCCTTCGCCGAACAGATCATCGCCAATGTAGAACGGGTCATCGTCGGCAAGCGGGAGGCCGTGGAACTGACCGTCATCGGCCTCCTCTGCCAGGGCCACCTGCTCATTGAGGACGTCCCCGGCACCGGCAAGACCATGCTGGCCCGCAGCATCGCCCGCTCCCTGGGCTGCTCCTTCAGCCGCATCCAGTTCACGCCCGATATGCTCCCCAGCGACGTCACCGGGGTCTCCATCTACAACCAGGCCACCCGCCAGTTTGAGTTCCGTCCCGGCCCCATCATGGCCCAAATCGTCCTGGCCGACGAGATCAACCGGGCCACCCCCAAGACCCAGGCGGCACTCCTGGAGGCTATGGAGGAGCGGCAGGTCACCGTGGACGGCGTCACCCGCCCCCTGCCCCGCCCTTTCATGGTGCTGGCGACGCAGAACCCCATAGAATATGAGGGAACCTTCCCCCTGCCTGAGGCGCAACTGGACCGCTTCCTGATGCGCATTCGCCTGGGCTATCCGGAAACGGAGGACGAAATCCGCATTCTGGAACGGCAGCAGTTCCGCCACCCCATAGAGGACCTGGAGCAGGTGGCATCCGTGGAGGAGTTACTGGAGGCCCAGGAGGCCATCCGGGCCGTCTACGTGGCCCCCCGGCTGAAGCGGTACATCGTGGACCTGACCCGCCGCACCCGGGAATATCCCGACGTCTATCTGGGGGCCAGCCCGCGCGGGAGCCTCACCCTCTACCGGGCCGGACAGGCCCGGGCCGCCATCCACGGGCGGGACTTCGTCCTCCCGGACGACATAAAGGCGCTGGCCATCCCCGCTCTGGGCCATCGGGTCATTGTCGGGCCCACTGCCCGGATGCGGGACGTGACCGCTGAGCAGATTGTGGAGGAAATTCTCCGCCAGGTGCCCGTCCCCGGCGGGGATTTCGCAGAGGAGGCGTAGCGCCGGCCGTCCGGCCGATTACAGGCTGACCGCCTGCGCGACTTACAGGCTAAAGCCTGTGCTACGAAATCGTTTGTCGTGTCCCCGAATCTCTGGCTTGTCCTGGGACTGTTCGCTGCCAGCGCTGTCGCCCTGGCCATTACCGGCGATCCCCTCTACGCCCATCTGGTCTATCTTTGGGGACTCCTCCTCCTGGTCTGCCGGATATGGTCGGCGGTGGCGCTGCGCGGCCTGGAGGTGCGCCGCTATGCCCGCACTCTGCGCGCCCAGGTGGGCCAGGTCTTTGAGGAACGGCTGGAGGTGGTCAACCCGGGCCGCTGGACCCGATTGTGGCTGGAGGTGCGGGACCGCTCCCCCCTCCCCCACTCCCGGGGATCGCGGGTACTCTCTATGATCGGCCCCCGCCAGCGGTACCGCTACCTGGCCCGCACCCGCCTGACCTCCCGCGGCGTCTTCCCTCTGGGTCCTACTGAACTACGCTCCGGTGATCCCTTCGGCCTCTTCCCCGTCCGCCGCGAGTTTCCCCCCTCCGCCTCCCTGGTCGTCTACCCGATGACGGTGGAAGTACGCGCGTTCCTCTCGCCGCCGGGGCTCCTGCCGGGGGGCGAGGCGCTTCGCCGCCGCACTCACCAGATCACCCCGAACGCCGTCGGAGTGCGGGAGTATGCCCCCGGCGACCCCCTGAACCGCATCCACAGGCCCAGCACGGCCCGCCGGGACCATCTCATCGTCAAAGAGTTTGAACTGGACCCCCTGGCGGAGGTCTGGATTTTTGTGGACGCCGAGCGCGCCGTTCACCACGCCCTCCCCTCCGCCCCGATTACTCCGGCTGACGAGATGCTCTGGCAACCCCTCCGCGCTGTCGGCCTGCCGCCCTCTACCGAGGAGTACGCGGTGACGGTCGCGGCTTCGGTGGGACGGTATTTCCTGTGGCGAGGGCGAGCAGTGGGATTGGTCTGCCAGGGGGCCACGCTCACCGTCCTCCCTCCGGACCGGGGCGGACGGCAACTGCGGAAGATGCTGGAATCTCTGGCGCTGGTCCGGGCGGACGGGAACCTTTCCTTTGCCGCGCTCCTGAGCGTACAGACCCGCTACCTCCTGCGCGGGAGCACCGTCGTCCTGATCACTCCGTCCACCCGGCGGGAGGTCGCGCTGGCGGCGGACCAGATGACCCGTCGGGGGTTGCGCCCGGTGGCGGTCCTGCTGGATGCCGCCTCCTTCGGCGGTCCGCCCGGGACGGAGGAACTGGCGCAGACACTGCGGGCGCTACACATCCCGGTCCTGAGGGTAGTCTGCGGCGCCGACCTGACCGCTGCCCTCGGTGGCACCCTATAAAGTACATAACGTGCCAGGCACTTTCCGAAGTGCCTGGCACGTTCGTTACGTGGATGTGGGGGCCGGGCAGAACGCCGGGCGGGGCACCCGCATCCACTGGGTCAGCCCCAGGCAGACCAGCGCGATGAGGATGCCCGCCCCGAAGGTGTACTGCGGCCCCACCGTCTCCCAGATCAATCCCCCCACAATCGGGATGATAACCGCTGCCACGTGGTTGAAGGTCTGCCCCAGCGCGACGTTCGGCGTGATCTCCCCCCGGTCCAGCGCAATCTTCTGGAAGTAGCAGTCCAGCGCGAAGGAGAAGTTGAAGAGGACGTTATCGGCCACGAAGAGACCCAGCAGGATCAGTAGCGCCGGAGTGGCGGATAGGGCCGGGAAGAGAAGCCATGACCCGATGCGGAGTGCCGGAATGGGGAGGACGGTCGCCGCCAGGGCCGGCATCTGGGGAATCCAGAGGTAGCCCATGAAAATCAGCGCCAGCAGGGCGAAGTTGACCGTCAACACGGACCGTTCACCGAAGCGGGCGACGACCTTCCCAAAAGCCTGGTTCAGGTAGGTGCCCATCAGGCTGTTGAGCAGGTAGAGGAGGATGATGACCTGGGCGGAGACCTGGTACTCCCGCACCAGCAGGTAGACAGCGAAGGTGGTGAAGATGTGGCGGCGGCTGCCGAAGAGGACCTGCAGGGTGTAGTAGAGCCAGTAGCGGCGGCGCAGAGGGGCCGGGCGGCGGGCACGCCGGGCGGGGGCCGGGGGCGTGCGGAAGAACAGGAGGAGCAGGGCACACGCGATGACGACGGCCCCCGCTAACTGGAACAGATTCCGGTATCCCCACCGGCCCAGCGTCCCGAAGATGAGCAGGGTGCCCATGACCGACGCCGCCGCGCTCAAACTGTTCAGCCGGCCCAGGATGCGCGGCGCCTCCTCCTGTCCCACCGTCATCAAGACCAGGGAGGAGTTGGCGGGCATGAAAAAGTGGAAGCCGGTGCTCATCAACAGCGCCGCCGCCACCAGCGCGGGGAACCCGTGCACCTGCGCTGTCAGCAGGATGCCCACCCCCATCAGGGCCAGGGAGAGATGAGCCAGGCGGAACTCCGTCAGCGCCAGGGCCAGGAACCCCGCCAGGAATCCCAGCAGGCCGGGGACTTCCCGAATGGCGTGGATCAGACCCATCTGGGCGGCGTTGACGCCGATTTCCTCCACCGCGAAGTTGTTGAAGGTGGACTCCCAGATGCGGTACCCCAGGGTCCAGACAAAGTAGCCGAGGGCGCCGGTGATGAGGAGGGAGCGGTAGCGGGCCATCCGGTCACCACTCCATCAGCAACGCGGCCAGCAGGGCGGCCCGTTCAGCCAGACTGGGGATGAAGACGTACTCGTCCACGCTGTGGGCGCCGTCGCCCAGCGCGCCCAGGCCGTCCAGCGTGGGGACGCCCATCGCGGCGGTGAAGTTGGCGTCGGAGGCGCCGCCGGTGCCGTCAGCAGTGAGGAACAGGCCCAGACCGGCGGCAATCTCCTGCGCCCGCCGGAAGGGCTCCAGGGTGACCGGTGAGGCTTCCATCGGCGGGCGGCTCATCCCGCCCTCCACCATCAGCCGCGCGCCGGGCAGGACGGGCCGGAGCGCGGCGATGGCCGCCGAAATCCGCTCCCATTCCGCCGTCGTCTTCACCCGCACGTCCACCCGGACCTGCGCCCGGTCGGGGACAACGTTGGCGCGAGTGCCGCCCTCTATCCGGCCCACGTTGACAGTGGTGCCGGTCCCGTAGTCGGTCATCCCCCGGAGGCGCAGGACCTGGTGGGCCAGTTCCTCTATGGCGTTGATCCCACTCTCGTGGTCGGCGCCAGCGTGGGCGGCCCGCCCCAGCGCGGTGATGACGTAGCGCCCGGTCCCCTTTCGCCATACCTTCAGCGCGCCGTCGGGGCGGGCGGGCTCCACGCAGAAGACCACCCGCGCCCGGGCGGCCTCCGCCTCAATCAGCGGACGGGAGGAGGGGCTCCCCACTTCCTCGTCGGAGTTGAAGAGGACGGTCACCGGGTGGCGGGGGGCCAGACCCAGGGCCTGCAGTCCCTCCAGCGCGGCCAGGATGATCGCCGCGCTGGCCTTGTCGTCGTAGACGCCGGGGCCGAAAGCCCGCTCCCCCTCCACCCGCCAGGGCCGCTCCGCCAGTGTCCCCACGGGCCAGACGGTATCCAGGTGGCAGAGGAGGAGGAAGCCACCCGTGCCGTCGCCCCAGCGGGCCAGCAGGTGGTCTCCCCAGCGCTCCTGGGGGAGGACGGTCACTTCGGCGCCCGCGGCGCGGGCCCGTTCGGCCACGAAGCGGGCAATCCGGTCCACGGCGGCCTTGTCGGTGCTGGGGGATTCCATCTCCACCAGTTGGCGCAGGAGGTCCAGCGCGGCATCGGCCCGCCGGGCGAAGAAATCGCGGAAGAGACGAATGTCGGTCATCATTCCTCCGGCGGTTTTTTTCTCACACAAAGGCACAAAGGCACAAAGATTTTTTTGATATTTTTTTATATCTCTGTGTCTTTGTGTCTTTGTGTGAGGTTTATAAATTTCTCACACAAAGACACGAAGGCACAAAGATTTTTTGATATTTTTTTATATCTCTGTGTCTTTGTGTGAGGTTTATATCCTCAATTCCTGATACAGCCGGGCGAAGTCAAAGTGTTCCGCCATCAGGGCCTCAAAGCGGGCCAGTTTCTCCGGCTGGGCCAGCCGGGTCTTGCCGAAGACCCGCTCTATGGCCTCCACCGTCTCCATCGTGTTCTGGCGGGCCAGGAGGACGGGGACGCCCAGTTCCTCGGCCCGGCGGAGGACCTCCGGCTGCGGGCGCAGGTGCCCGGTGAGGACCAGGCAGGCGACGGTCGTCTCCAGCGCGGCCCACTGAATGTCGGCCCGGTCGCCGCCGGTGATGACGGCCTTGGGGCTGGGGATGCGCCGGATGCGGGGCAGGGCCTGATCCACCCCCATTGCTCCCACGACGAAGTTCTCAATCAGGACATCCCGCTGCTCCGGCTGGGTGAGGAACTCCGCGCCCAGCACCTGGGCCAGTTCGCCCACGCTGATGGCCCGCAGCCGCTCCTCCCGGGGAATCACCCCCAGGACCCGGATGCCCCGCCCCTCCAGACACGGGCGGGCCACGCTCTGGACGAAGTCCCAGGACTCCTTCGGGACGCTGTTGACCAGCACGCTCAGGAGACGGGGGCCCAGGCGCAGTTGGGCCACGACGCAGTCGTCCACCAGATTCATCTCGTTGTGGAAGGGGACGACGGCCAGCACCGCTGCGTCCAGAGCGTCGGCGACCTCGGCGGGCCCCAGCCCGATGCCGACGCCCTCCCGCAGGGAGGCGCCGCCCTCTACCAGCACGACGTCTCGCTCCGCCGCGACCCGCTCATACGCCGCGCGCACCTCCGCCATGAGGTCCCGGCCCAGACAGCCACAGAGGGTATCCCGCAGGAGGGAGGGGGTCAGGCGGACGCCCACCAGCGCTTCCGTCGGCTCCTCCAGGCCCAGCGTCCGCCGGACGAAGTCGGCGTCCTCGTCGGGGGTCTGGCCCGGGATGGGCTCCCACATCTGGGTGGAGAGGGGCTTGAAGTACCCCACCCGGTACCCGTCCTGCTGCAGCCGTCGGCCCAGGGCCAGGCAGACGGCGGTCTTGCCGGAGAAACTCTGAAGGGAGGGGATGTAGAGAGTTTTCATGCTGTTCTCCTTTCAAATCGGAATCGGAGAATCAGAAGAATCACAGAATCAGAAGAATCAGAGAATCAGCGATTCTTCTGATTCTTCTCATCCCAGCACCAGTCGCATATCCAGAGCGACGGCGCCCCGGCCCTCTTCGTAGACGACCAGAGGGTTGATGTCCAGTTCCACAATCTCCGGGAAGTCGGTGACCAACTGGCTCACCCGACAGAGGGCGTCCACCAGCGCGGCGTGGTCGGCGGGCGGTTCGCCCCGGACGCCCTCCAGCAGCGGGTAGGAGCGAATCTCCCGGATCATCTCCGCCGCCTCCTCCGGCCCGAAGGGGGCAACGCGGAAGACGACGTCCTTGAGGGCCTCCACGTAGATGCCGCCCAGGCCGAAGGCAACCAGTGGGCCGAACTGCGGGTCGCGGCTCATGCCGATGAGCACCTCCCGCCCCGGTGGCACCATTTTCTGCACCAGGCACCCCCAGATGCGCGCGCCGGGGACGTACCGGCTGGCCCGGTAGACGATCAGGTCAAAGGCGTCCCGCACGTCGGCGGGGGAGCGCAGGTTCAGCCGCACGCCGCCCACGTCGGTCTTGTGCAGGATGTCCGGCGAGGCCACTTTGAGGACGACGGGGTAGCCCATTTCCTCCGCCGCGGCGAT
>Ga0308421_1000316_pt1 | contig 29843 bp, 33 predicted proteins | sample HotsprSampleMS60_FD_203673 | JGI IMG/M metagenome (GOLD analysis project Ga0308421, IMG submission 203673) | Hot spring phototrophic mat microbial communities from Mushroom Spring, Yellowstone National Park, Wyoming, United States - 20090730_MS60 ...
GCAACTTTGGGCTGATTGGCGCGGCGTTCGGGCTGGGGTTTATTCTGGGACCTGCGTTGGGGGGCGGGCTGGCGTCGTTCGGGCTGGCGGTTCCCGCGTGGGCGGCGGCGGCGATCTCGCTGCTGGCAGCGGCGTATGCGTTCGTTGCGCTGCCCGAAACGGCGCACCTTGTGCCCGCGAAGCGCCCCGCACCGTGGCGCGAGATGCCTACTACGCTCACGCGCAGCCCCGCCGCCCGTCTGCTGTGGATGAACTTCATCCTGTGGCTCGGCTTCTCGGTCTACCAGACGACCTTCCCGCTGTTTGTGGCGATGCGTTTCGGGCTGGGTCCGCGCGAAATCGGCTACATCCTGGCGGTGGTGGGTTTGGTGGGCGCACTCTCGCAGGCTGTATTGGTCGGGCGCGTGGTGCATGCGCTGGGCGAGCAACGCACGCTGCTGGCCGGGCTGCTGCTGAACATCGTTGGGCTATCAGGCGCGGCGTTCACACACGCGCTGCCGATGCTTTATCTATTGGTGGGCGTTTCGTCGGTGGGCGGCGCGCTCGCGCTGCCCAGCGTCGTGAGCCTGATTAGCCGCTCGGCGACCGACGCGGAGCAGGGACGCATTCAGGGCGTGTCGGGGTCGCTGGAGAGCCTCGCACGCATCCTCGCGCCGATTGGCGGCAACGGTGCGCTCAAGTATAGCGACGCGCTGCCCTACGCGGCAGCGGCAGGGCTGCTGGTGATTGGCGCGCTGCTTGCTTTGGGCGTGCGTCCCGCTCAGAAGTCCTCGCCCCATGATGTAGTACGATGACTTAGCTTGTCATCCATCTGGTTTTTTCACTAATCGGTAAACTGCGTTTCTCCGCGCTGGCGACCCTGCTTAACCTGCCCTCAGAGTGGCTGCCCGCAACAGTGATTATCGACGAGCCTGAGTTGGAGCTGCACCCCTACGCCATCTGTCTGCTTGCTGCTATGATTCGGAGCGCGGCGCAGCACGCGCAGTTTTTGGTTTCCACGCAGTCGCCCGTGCGGATGAGCCAATTCGAGCCTGACGAGCTTGTCGCAGAGCGACACGAGGGCGCAACCGTGTCTCGACGAAGGAGACAGTTAGCGGCTCATTTTGGCGTCTCTGGTTGCGAATGCGGCTCAGGTGCGCCGTGCCAAGCGGTCAGGCGCAGCCAAATTAGGTCGCGCAGCATGCGCAGCCCGTCGCGCACAAGGCGCACTTTGGAGCCTTCCTGGTGCATCCAGCGGATGGGCACTTCGGCGATCGCGTAGCCCAGCTGCCGCGCGTAAAACATCGCCTCGAAGTCGAAGCTGAACCCGTCCAGCCGACAGCGCGAGAAGACCGCCTGCGCTGCCTCGCGCGTGAAGAGCTTGAACCCACACTGCGTGTCGTGGATGCCGCGCACCGCCAGCAACTGCACGAGCTTGTTGAAGGCGCGCCCCGCCATCTCGCGATACAGCGGCTGGCGCACCACCAGTTGCGACTCGCGCAGCGGTCGGGAGCCAATCGCAATCGCGTAGCCCTGCGCAAGGTACGGCTCCAGCTTCTCCAGTTCCTCAATCGGCGTGGCGAGGTCGGCGTCGCTGAACAGGATGCGCTCGCCCCGCGCACGGAGCATGCCGTAGCGCACAGCGTAGCCCTTGCCCCGATTGGGCTGATACGCCAGCAGGCGCACTTGGGGGGCGCGCTGCGCGAACCGCTGCACAATCGTCTCGGTGTCGTCGTCGCTGCCGTCGCTGACGACCAGTATCTCGTAAGGCTCGCCCCGCGCGTTCAGGTACTCCACGACGCGCTCCAGCGTGCGCTCGATGCGGCTCGCCTCGTTGTACGCGGGAATGACCACCGACAGGCGCGGGGGGCTATCCGCCACCGAACACCTCCTGCAGGGCGGTCTCGAACGCCCCCACCGCATCCGCGCCGAACAAGCAGAAGCGCACGAGTTGCAGCTGCGCGCCGCCGTCAATGTGCGCCTTGAGTGTCTGCATCATAATCCGCGCGCCCTCCTGAAGTGGGAAGCCTGCGATGCCCATCCCGACGGCGGGCAGGGCGATGGAGCGCACCCCGTGCGTTTCCGCCAGTTGCAGGCTGTGCGCCACACTGCCCCGAATCGACTCGGCGGTCGCCTTGCTGCCTAAACGCATGCTGGCAGCGTGAATCACATACTTGGCGGGCAGGTTCCCCGCGCCCGTGATCGCCGCCTCGCCGACTTGTATCGGTCCATGGCGGTTGCACTCTTCCTGAATGGTAGGACCGCCCTTGCGGGCAATCGCGCCCGCCACCCCGCTGCCCAGCACGAGATCGTTGTTGGCGGCGTTCACAATCGCGTCCACCGCTTGCTCCGTGATGTCCGCTTCCAGCACCTCGATGCGTACCCCGTTGTAGGTAATCGCCGTCATCGCAGGGATTGTACCCGCTGCAGGGGGTATACTTACCGCCCGATGGGGCGGCGCGTTCGGCGTCCCACGCGACTAAACTTAGAGGAGGAACCTGAATGGCGGCAGCACACCATGTATGCGGCGGTCTGATACTCTCGGAGACGCACACCGACGCGGTGATGTATACCTATCGCGTCAAGCATGTGATGCACATGACCCGCACCAAGTTTCAGGATGCGTGGGTTGTGGAGTTGGAGGGCTACGGCAAGGCGTTATTTTTAGACAAGAAGATACAGTCTGCGCTTCTGGACGAATACATGTTCCACGAGCCGATGGTGCAGCCTGGCATGTTCACGCACCCGAACCCGCAGCGCGTGCTGGTGGCGGGCGGGGGTGAGGGCGCGACTTTGCGCGAAGTGCTACGCCACAACACGGTACAGGAAGCCGTGATGGTGGACATCGACGAGGAGCTGGTGCGCGTCTGCGAGCAGTGGATGCCTGAGTGGCATCAAGGCGCGTTCCAAGACTCGCGCACGACGCTGATTTTCGACGATGCCCGCAAAATCATTCCGCAGTACCGCAGCCACTTCGATGTGATTGTGTCCGACCTGACCGACCCGCTGGAGGCAGGTCCGTCGCAGTATCTGTTCACGCGCGAGTTTTACCAGATGATTTATGACGCGCTGACCGACGACGGCGTGCTGACCGTGCAGTCGGGCGCGGGCGACCCGCTCTACCCGTACCTGTACGGCTGTATCGCGCGCACGCTGCAGGAGGTGTTCCCGATTGTGCGCCCGTACTGGTGCTTCGTGGCGTCGTTTATGTTGCCGTGGGGCTTCATTCTGGCGTCCAAGAAGCACGACCCGCTGGAGATTCCGCGCGAGGAGATTGCACGGCGCATCGAGCAGCGCGGGGTGCAGGGGCTGCGCTACTATGACCCGTTCACGCACTACGGCATGTTCGGCATCCCGCCGTACCTGCGCGAGGTGATTAGCAAGGCGCGCGTGCTGACCGACGAGCAGCCGTTCCTGTGGGAGGCGTAGGATAAGCAGTGGGGCGGCGGCGCGGTACCGTCGCTCCACCGATGCTACTTGAGTAGTTCCTTAAATTCCTCGACAGTCAACCCCGCACTGCGTATAATACCACCCATAGTGTAAGCGTTGATAGGATTGGCGCAGGGGATAGTTAGCACACGAACGCCGTCTGACATGACGATATGTTTCCCGTGCCGTACCACCTCAAACCCTGCTTTTTTGAGGGCGCGCACGGCTTGCTCGTGGTTCACACCAGGCAGTTTAGGCATACTTCAGCGACACTTCAACCTCGCGCACTTGGTCGGCTTCGTCAGCCATCTGCTGAACAGCTTCCAGATACTCTTGGATGGCGTCGCGGATGTTCTGCAGGGCTTCCTCTTCCGTTTCGCCCTGCGACCAGCAGCCTGGCAGGCTGGGACACCAAACGGCGTACCCTTCGTCCGTCTTCTTGAGCATTACCCGAAAACGCATGGCTTGCCCCTCGTATTGTACCTGAATCAGGTACCCTCCTGTTGGTGTCCGAGTGGATTAAGGCATACGCGCGCGCGTTGGGTTTCGATTTGGTGGGGATTGCGCCTGCGCAGCCGCCGCCGCACGCCGAGTCGTTTTTGCACTGGCTGGCGCAGGGCTACGCGGGCGCGATGGAGTACCTGCAGCGCACGGCAAATCTGCGCGTCAACCCCGCCGAACTGTTGCCCGACGCCCGCAGCGCAGTGGTGGTCGGGCTGAACTACGCGCCTGCCGAACTGCCCGACACCGACTATCGGATTGCCCGCTACGCGCTGGGCGATGACTATCATCAGGTCATTCGCGAAAAGCTGGAGACGCTGCTGGGCGCGATTCAAGCCGTCGCGCCCGATGTGCGGGGGCGCACCTGCGTCGATTCCGCGCCCGTGCTGGAGCGCGATTTGGCATGGCTGGCGGGGCTGGGCTGGTACGGCAAAAACACCTGCCTGATTAACACGCATCGGGGGTCGTACTTTTTTCTGGGTGTGCTGCTGCTGACACTGGAACTGGAGTACGACACGCCTGCCGAGGGCGGGTGCGGAACCTGTCGGCTGTGCTTGGACGCCTGCCCAACGGGCGCGCTGACCGAGCCGTATGTGCTGGACGCCCGCAAGTGCATCAGCTACCTGACGATTGAGCTGCGCGACACGATTCCCGAACGCTACCGTGCGCCGATGGGCGAGTGGCTGTTCGGGTGCGACATCTGCCAAGAGGTATGCCCGTTCAATCGCCCGCGCGCGCATCAGCCGCTGCGGGCGCAACCGACCCACGAGCCGCGCTTTCAGCCCCGCGCCCTGCCGCGCCTGCACGAGATTCTGACGATGGACGAGTCGCAGTTCGCCGAGCGGTTCCGTGGGAGCGCAATCAAGCGTGCGAAGTGGCGCGGGCTTGTACGCAACGCGCTGATTGTGGCGGGTAACAAAGGCGACCCTGCCCTGCGCCCGCTGATTGAACGCTACTGCCAGCACGAAGACCCCATCCTGCGCGAGACGGCGCACTGGGCGCTGGCGCGACCGACTGCCCAAGCTGAAGACAAACAAGCGTTGTAGGGCATCTCTCCGCCGACTGGACACCCGCTGGTGCCATGCTGTTCCAGAGGGCATGTCGGGTATACTTGCGCCCACTTAGGGAGGTTTGCGTTGCGTATGCCAGGACACTACCAATTAGGCACTCTTTGCGTTCACGGCGGGCAGGAACCCGATCCCGCAACAGGCGCCCGCGCCGTGCCGATTTATCAGACAACTTCGTACCTGTTCGACAGCGTCGACCACGCAGCAAGCCTGTTCGACCTGAAAACGCCAGGCTTTATCTACACGCGCATCATGAACCCCACACAGGGTGTGTTCGAGCAGCGTATGGCACTGCTGGAAGGTGGCGTCGGTGCGTTAGCGGTCGCTTCAGGGCAAGCTGCCGAGACACTGGCAATCCTTGCTATCGCTAACACGGGCGACGAGATTGTTTCTACTACCAGCCTGTACGGCGGCACCTACAACCTGTTCAAATATACATTCCCGCAGAAGTTCGGCATCACGGTGCATTTCGTCGACCCGCGCGACCCCGACAACTTCCACCGCGCGATTACGCCCAAGACCCGCGCGCTCTACATCGAAGCCATCGGCAACCCCAAACTCGATGTGCATGACTTCGAAGCCATCGCGCATATCGCACACGAGCATGGCATCCCGCTGATTGTGGACAACACGGTTCCGACGCCCGTGCTGCTGCGCCCGTTCGATTGGGGCGCGGACATCGTGGTGCATTCAGCGACCAAGTTCATCGGCGGGCACGGCAACAGCATCGGCGGCGTGATTGTCGATTCAGGCAAGTTCAACTGGGACAACGGCAAGTTCCCGCAAATCACTGCGCCTGACCCGTCGTATCATGGGCTGAACTTCCGTGAGGCGTTTGGTGAGATGGCGTACATCATCAAAGTGCGGGCGCAACTACTGCGCGACTTGGGTCCCGCAATTTCGCCGTTCAACGCCTTCCTGTTTTTGCAGGGGCTGGAGACGCTGCACCTGCGCATGGAGCGACATAGCCAGAACGCCCTCAGGGTCGCCCAGTGGCTCAGCGAACACCCGAAAGTCGCGTGGGTGAACTATCCTGGCTTGGAGACCAGCCCGTACTACGCGCTGGCGCGGAAGTACATGCCCAAGGGTCAGGGCGCGATTGTGGGCTTCGGGGTCAAGGGCGGCTACGACGCAGCCGTGCGTGTGATTCAGCATGTGCAGCTGCACTCGCACTTGGCAAACATCGGCGACGCGAAGTCGCTCATCATTCACCCCGCCAGCACCACGCACCGTCAGTTGACTCCTGAACAACAGGCGTCCACAGGCGTCACGCCCGATTTTATTCGCCTGTCGGTCGGGATTGAAGATGTGGCGGACATCATCGCCGACTTGGAACAGGCGCTGGCACATGCGTGAGAGCTGGTGGAGACGAGGGGCTGGAAACGCGAACGCCCCTTCGCTGGGAGCGCAAGCGGCGTGGTCGGGAAGGCACAGAGGACTTCTCTGCTACGCCAGTGCGCACTCGGCGCGCACGACACCTGCGCGTTCGTGGCGGGCGACCAGACGCACGGTTCCGCCGCGAGGGGCGTGCACGACCCATTCTACCTTCGCGCGGTCATCGGTCGGGTCGGCGTTCCACACGCTGGCAGCGGAGGGTTTGTAGGCACGCCCTTCGAGCTGCCCCAGCTCCTCGCGCGGTTTGCCCGTGCGCAGTGTCGCGCCATCGGGCAGCGCAATCTCGGCAATCACTCCGCGCACAAGCTTCTTCTCCAGCGCCTTTTTGGTGATGTAGGTCGGCAGCCAGCCCGTGTTCTGCACCACCAAGCGCACCTTGTAAAGCGCGTCGCCCAGTGGCTCCACCGTCGCCTCGTACACCGCCAGCTTCGGCGAGATTAGCAGATGCCACACCAGCCAGTCGGGAAAGCGGGCAATCTCTTTCTCCAGAAACTCTGGTGGCGGGTTACGCCACGCATACAGCATATCCCAGCCGCCCAGCTCTACCTGGCCCAGTTGCGGATGCTCGAACGGATACCAATCCATATAGCCCCTGCCGCCTAACACCTCGTCACTCCACTGCAGGAGCTTCAGGTCGTCTTCAACAGGGTGTTCGCGGTACCAGTCGATAAACTTGTAGTCGGTAATGCCCGCCTGCTGCTGCGGGCTCCAAATCTCCACCGTCCACGCGAACACGCCCATGTGGTCGTACATCCAGTCGTCAAACACACCTGAGATGTATTCCTTCGGGTGGTACTTGAAGTCGTGGTAGACGGAGATGTTCGGGTAGCCTGTGAGCTCGGTGCCCTTCGCGCCGATTTTCTGGTAGGTCCACAGGTCTTCGGCAGGGAAGGCGTCGTCAGGTTGGTGGCTGTAGGGGCGCAGCAGCACGCCGCTCCAAGTGTGGAAGGTCACCCCGCCCGTGATGTTGGGATGCTTGGCGATAAAGTCGACAATCGCGCGCACCTCTGGCTCGGAGGTCGGGTAGGGACCTGCGCCACCCTGCTCGTGTTCCTGCCGCCAGTTGCTGGGGAAGTTGCGGTTGAGATCTAAGCCCTCTTTTTGGGGCTGGAGGGTAAGGATGGCGGGGTCGAACGGCTCGTCGAATCTGCCTTCGGGCAGAATGCGGTAGTATTCGCCGCCCGTTTCGTCAGGCTCGCGTCGGATCATCAGGCGCGGCTCGTCGGGGTGCTTTTTCCAGTTGCCGTTCGGGTCGGGAATGCGCATCATTAGCATCCGCCCGTCGCCGTCGATGTCTTCGACCACCAGCCCGCCGATCGGGTCTTCGTCATACGGGTAGGGACGCGTGCTGGAGCGGATGATTTTGGGTTTGTCTGCCAGCGCCCACTCCGCGCCGTCGGGGTTCACGCGCGGGCACACATAGAACGCGCGGGTGTCCAAGCAGCGCGTGATCTTCTCGTGCGACCCGTACTCGCGTGTGAGGCGATGAATCAAGTACAGGCAGGCGGATGAGGGCGAGACCTCGCTCGCGTGGATGTTGCCGTCCACCCACAGCGCGGGCTTCTCTTCGGCAGGACCTGTGGCAAAGTTCGTGAGGGTCAGCAGCCAGATGTCGCGCCCCTCGTAGCTCTTGCCGATGCTCTCGATACGCGCGAGGTTCGGGTACTCCTCCGCGAAGGCGTGCAAAATGCAAGCCAGTTCCTCATACCGATAGTAGGTATCGAAACGCACTTGCGGCATGGGTCGTTCTCTCCTGTGGGGAAGGGTTCGCCGTGAAGCGGTGTTCTCCTGCTTGCAGGCGTTTCGTGATTATCCGTCTTGGAGGCGCTACCGAATTGGGTCATGGTGAGACGGATTCCAGCAGATTGTTCAGCACGCCCAGCATCTTGTAGTGCGGCGGTGCATAGGTATAATCTTTCTACACGATGAAGCCAATCGACATCCTGATTCCCGACGAGTTTCGAGTCTACTTTGAGCAGGACGACGGGGTCGTGAAGTATCCTGACCCGCTGTTGCGTAAGGTCGCCAAGCCCGTGCAGCGCATCACGCCCGACTTGGAACATCTGATTGAACACATGCTGCGGGTGATGCAGCGCGCCAAAGGCGTCGGGCTGGCAGCACCGCAAGTCGGTTCGCTCATCCGTCTCATCATCGTCGCCCCGAAAGACCAGAAACCGCGCGTGATTCTCAATCCGCAGGTGTTAGAGCGTTCTGGCGAGCAGATAGGACAGGAGGGTTGCCTGAGTATCCCGCAACTGTTCGGCGATGTGAAGCGCCCGAAGGAGATTGTCCTGCGCGGTGTCAACCGCCACGGCAAGCCCATCCGCTTGCACCTTGAGGGCGACCCTGCCCGCATCGCCCTGCATGAGATCGACCACCTGGACGGCATCCTCTTCATCGACCGCGCCATTCGCCAGACGCTTCGATGGGAGCATCCCAATCAAGACGACATGGAGGAGAGTGTCTGAGCGCGCCACGCATTGTCTATTTTGGGTCGGGTGCGTTTGCTGTACCGCCGCTGGAGCGACTGCACGAGGCGGGCTACCCGATTCTTGCAGTTGTGAGTCAGCCGCCCAAGCCTGCAGGACGCGGCATGCGCCTGCAAAAGACGCCTGTGCACGCTCTCGCCGAGTCGCTGGGGCTGCCCATACTGACCCCCGTGCGGGCGCGTGACCCTGAGTTTATCGAGCAGTTGCGTGCCCTTGCGCCCGATCTGATTGTGCTGGCGTCCTATGGCAAGATTCTGCCGCAAGCGGTGCTGGAGATTGCCTCGCAGGGGAACTGGAATCTGCACGCCTCGCTGCTGCCCAAGTATCGCGGCGCGTCGCCCATCCAGTACGCGCTGCTGAACAGCGAGCGCGAAACAGGCGTGACGCTGATGGAGATGGTCGCTGCGATGGACGCGGGCGACATCTACCTGCAGGCGACCGAGCCAATCCACCCCGATGACGACTACGGGACGCTGGAAACGCGATTGGCGGCGTGCGCGGCGAGCCTGCTATTGGAGGCGCTGCATCGCCTGCAGGCAGGCGCGCTTACCCGCACGCCCCAAGACCACGCCGCTGCGACCTATGCGCCGCTCATCACGAAAGACGATACGCGCATCCGCTGGGAGGAGCCTGCCGAGCGGTGTTGCAACCGCGTCCGCGCCTTCTCGCCCAAGCCTGGCGCATTCACCTACTGGCGGGACAAGACGCTTAAACTCTGGAAAGCGGAAGTTGCAACATGCACAGAGGCTGCCACCCCAGGGGAGATTGTCGCCTGCGCGCCCGACGATTTTCGCGTCGCCTGTGGCACAGGCGCGCTGCGCCTGCTGGAGGTACAGCCAGAAAGTCGCCCGCGCATGGACATACGCGCGTTCCTCAACGGCTACCGCCCGCAAGTGGGAGAGCGATTGGGCTGAGGCATTTTTCGCACCCCTGAACGCAGGGAGAACCGAGCCTGTACCCCGCGCGACGCCAGGGGGAGCCTTAGCGGGTTACTAAGTGTCGGACGCTCTCCATGTGGGCTGACTGAGCAGCGAGCGCTGCCACTTACAGTAGTCGCGTACGACTTCGGCAACCGTGCGTCCTGTGCTTTGCGTGATTTGATCGCGGCTCCAGACGCGGAAGTAGCCCAGTGCGCCGCGCGCCATCGGCGCGGTGGTCGCCACCTGGTAGACGCGCTCAAGCTCTACCTTCGCGCCCGCAACTATCACGCTCACCACGCGCTTGCCTGGCTCTGCCTTCGGATTGAAGCGCACCTCCACACCCGCCAGTTGCAGAAACGCGTTATTTTTCTGCGGGTAAAGTTCGAGTGCGCGCTCCAACGCTTGCAGAATCTGCTCCCCGCGCAGGCTGAGCACCACCACCTCGTCGTCGGGGTGCGCAAGCGACTTGATGAGGTCGTCCGCTGTGAAGCCTGTCACGGGCACGGACGCCGACTCGTTGAAAAACGCTGCGCCAAGCAACGCCATCTCCGCACCCGTCGCCGAGCGCATCGCCTCCACAATCGTCTGTGCCACGGGATTCGATCGCTCGCCGACACTTGCCAGCGGCTCCCCCTGCGACAGACCAACCCGACTCCAGCCCACTGTCAGAGCCAGTAATACCCATCCCAACACCAACCGAGCCATTCTCATCGCTATCCCTCTGCGCTCGCTTCGATGGCGGAACGCTTCGAGGCATTCCACCTTAAATACGCTTCGATAAAGCCATCAATCTCACCCTCCAGCACCGCCTGCACATTGCCCGTCTCGTAATCCGTGCGGTGATCTTTGACCAGCGTGTAGGGCTGCAAGACATAGCTTCGGATTTGGTGTCCCCATTCTGCAGGGGCGACCTCGCCCTTGAGTTGGCGCATCTTTTGCTCTTCTTGGCGGCGGTAGTATTCGGCGACGCGCGCCGCCAGCACCTTGAGCGCGACCTCTTTGTTCTGGTGCTGCGAGCGTTCGTTCTGGCACGAGGCGGTGATGCCCGTCGGGATATGCGTGGCGCGGATCGCCGATTCGGTCTTGTTCACATGCTGTCCGCCGTGTCCGCCCGCGCGGAAGGTCTCGATCTTCACCTCTTCGGGCTTGAGTTGGTACTCGCTTTGTTCGACCTGCGGCATGACCTCTACCAGCACGAAGGAGGTGTGGCGCCGCTTGTTGGCGTCGAACGGCGAGATGCGTACAAGTCGATGCACGCCGTGTTCCGATTTGAGCAGCCCGTAGGCGTACTCGCCCTCAATCAGCACGCCGACGCTGGAGTAGCCCGTGATAGTGCCAGGTGACTCGTCGACGATTTCGGCACGGAATCCGCGCCGTTGCGCCCAACGCAAGTACATCCGCAGCAGCATCGCTGCCCAGTCGCACGCCTCTGTGCCGCCTGCGCCGGAGTTGATTTCCAGAATCGCGTTGTGGGCGTCGTACTCGCCGCTGAGCAGCGTCAGCAGGTCGAGTTGCTCCACCTCGTGCTGCAGCAGGGCGACCTGTGCGCTCACATCCGCCGCTGTGCGCTCGTCGTACTCCATCTCCAGCAGGCTGAGCCATTCGTGGAGTTCGTCCGCCTGCACCATCAGCCGTTCCACAGGCTCGATGTAGTGGCGCAGCCGCGCAAGGTGCTGCATCGCCATCTGCGCCTCCGCAGGGTTCGCCCAGAACTCTGGCGACTCGCTGGCGCGTTGCAAGCGTTCTATCTCCGCCTTCAGGCGAGCGAGGTCAAAGATGCTCGCCAATCGCCTTCAGGCGACGGCGAGCCTCCTGAATCGTTTCGCTTAGCGTGCGCAAGTCGGTCATCAGCTGGATTATACCCATTCATCGTGTGCCTCACAGGCGTCCATTTTAGAACAGCCCCCGCAAAAGGTACACTCAACGCGCTATGCGCCTCAGAACCAACCCTTGATAAGGGTACATCGGTTAGGTACAAAAAAGTGCCATTTGAATTAGATTTCACCAACTATGATAATGCATAAGAGGTTGGTTTCTGAGGCGGGCGTTGTTGGAGTGCTGAAGTGTTGTTGTTGGGGGTGTTGTCGTTGGTAGTGAGGTGTTGGTGTTTGGTGCTGGGTGTGGAAAGTGAAAATCTGTGTTTTTTGTTTGGGAGGTGAACCTGAGTGATGTACCCTTACTAGGGGGGGTGTACCCCAACCTCCAGCGCTACCCCCGTCCACTGCCACAGCCAGAGAACACCATTGGCGCAATCTAACTGTCCCTTCGCAGCGTTCGGCGCCTGACCAACCATGTCGCTAGTGTGATTCCCACAGCGTCAATCATTACATCGACAACAGTTCCTGTGCGTCCAGGCACGAATGTTTGGTGGATTTCATCAAGTATCGCGCGGAGTAGGCTGGTGAGGACTGCCCAGCGCAGGGCGCGCGTCGCTTCCATTCCGAAGCTGCGCCGAAACGCCCAATAGCCCACCAGCACAAGGAGAAAGTAGCCTGTACCATGCCCCAGTTTGCGCAAAAGGTAGTTGAGGATGCTCAGCTGCTCTGGGGTCAGCTGCTCTGCAAGGGAGGGTACAATCCAGCGCAAAAAGCCTATCAGCCAGGCGGCAGAGTTTTCGGGGCTACCCGCTTGCGACGAGAAGTAGAAGATCAGCAGCAGCATCCCCATCCAGAGTATTGCGGGCAGCCAGCGAGTCATGCAATTGCTCCTTGCACAGGGCGCAGCAAGGCAATCAGCCCGAAGATTGCTGCAGCGGTCAGCGCGACTGCTGCACCAGGCGGAATCGGCTGCCAAAGCGCGAGCGTGAAGCCGATTGCGAGGCTTAGCGCACCCAGTAGCCCGCTTGTCCAAAGCGTGGCGCGGAAACTCTGACATACCGCGCGGGCGGACGCTGCAGGCAACACCAGTAGCGCGCTAATTGGGAGGATACCCACTGCACGAATGCCAACCGCCACTGCCAGTGCAAGCCCCAAGAGGAAGAGCGTCTCGACCGCGCGCACGGGCACACCCTGCGCCTGCGCCAACTCGCGATGAAAGCCAATCCGTATCAACGGGCGCGCCAGCCCTATCAACAACGCAGCCACAAGACAATCTGCGCCGAGCAGCCGCCATAGGTCGCTCGCTTCCAGCGCCAGCACATCGCCAAATAGCAGCGCACCTAACGCCAGCGGCGCGTCCGTGAGGCTAATTAGCGCAATCCCCAGTCCCGAAACGCCTGTAATGGCGACCACTAAGAGCGTGTCGGTAGGCAGATGTGTGCGCGTTTGGAACCATGCCACCAGCAGGGCAAAGAGCGGCGCGGTCAGCACAAGCGCGTCACCCAGCTGCCAGCCAAGCAGTTCCGCAAGCGCTGCGCCCACAAACGCGGCATGCGCCACCGCGTCGCTAAAGTATGCCACCCGCTGCCCTACTACAAACACTCCCAGCAACGGATAGACCACTGCCAACAGTGCTGATGCCAACAGTGCATTCCGCACGAAATCAAGTGCCAGCCACTCCGTGATCATCGCTCTCTAAAAACGCCTTGATGACAGGCTTCAACTGTGGCTTCACACGCTCCACCAGAAATGAGTCGTGCCCCCATGGGCTGTCGAGTACCACATGGTCAACACACTTGCCCAGCGACTGGAGTATCTCTACGGCTTCTTGCTGCCCCGACGGAGGGAAGAGCCAGTCGGAGGTGAAGCTGACAAAGCGCATCGCCGCCTGCACTCGCTCCAACGCTCGGCGCAAATCGCCGCCCCCATAAGTGTAGCCCAAATCGAAGGTGTCCATCGCCCGTGTGATGTAAAGGTAGCAGAACGGGTCGAACCGCTGCAGGAAGGTAGTTGCCTTGTATTCTAAGTAGCTCTCCACTTGGAACATCACGCTCCAGAACTCGGTTTCGGGCGTAGTATCGCGTCCGAACTTGCTCCAGAGCGCGTGTTCAGACAGGTAGGAGAGGTGTGCTAACATTCGCGCGAGCATCAACCCGCGATTAGCGCCCGCTCGCTCGCCATGTTCCAGCCCCATTAGGATAGTCTGTCGCTGGATGTGGTTGAGCGCGATTACCATCGGGCTGGAGCGGGCGGGTGCGGCGATGACCAACGCCTTGCGCACGCGCTCGGGGTAGCGCACTGCCCACTCGAACGCCCGCATCCCACCTGTGGAACCGCCTACCACCGCGTGCAGATGCTCAATCCCCAGCGTTTCCAGCACCATGCGCTCCAGTTCCACCCAATCAGTGACGCAAATCGAGGGGAAGTTTAGGTGGTATGGTTCGCCTGTTGCAGGGTCTATCGAGAGCGGCGAGGTCGTTCCATAGGGACTTGCTAACACGTTAATGCAGATAACAAAAAAATAGTTCGTGTCCAGTGCCTTATTTGGACCGATGTAGAGATCCCACCAACCGGGCTTACGATCGTCGGGATTGTGTCTTCCTGCGGCGTGTGCACCACCCGAGAGTGCGTGGCACAGCAAAACGACATTCGTTTTGCTGGGCGCAAGCGTGCCGTAGGTCTCGTAGGCGGCTTCAATAGGCGCAAGCCGCTGCCCGCTGGCAAGCGTTAAGCCGTCGGGGAAGAAGATGCGCTGCGGCGCGACCAGCCCCACTTCGCCCTCCGAAGCGGGCGTGTCCGCTCGCAGCGCAGCGTTACGCATCGGTTCCATCGTTGCTTGTCGGTCGCACGGGAGCGCGACACGCCTAACAGTCAACCTGGTGTGCGCTTCAGCACTCCACGCCGAATCAGCATCACCTCGACATGTTCGGGTTCAAACGCGCGGCGCAGCACCTCCAACGCACGCGCAGCTTCTACTGTTTCGGAACAGAAAAACAGGTCGATCGCAGCGTAGCGTCGCTCGGGCCAGGTGTGAATAGTGTAGTGTGACTCCTCAATGACCACAACGCCCGATACGCCATACGGCTCGAACTCGTGGAAAAAGTGGCTTACGATATGCGCGTTCGATTCGTGTGCGGCGCGCACAAGCGCGTTCTCCACATAGGCAACCCGTTCCAGCGTGTGCCCGCTGCAGCCGTACAGTTCTACGAGCAGGTGCGTGCCCAGAGCAAGCTGGTCGTCTTGGCAGAGGCTACGCGGGGCAATCTCGTACTCGAAGCCCTGCTGCAGTGGCTGGACGACCTCTTGCCGAGCCGACGGCACAAAAATCCGTGCAATCCAATCGCGCGCGCTGCGCCAGACCAACTGCGCCCACTGGCGCATGGTCGACCGCGCAGGCCGGCGCCCCAGAATGCCAACCTTCATCATCGTTGTCTCTCCCGACAAAGTGTGTTTGTCCCGTAGCGTTCAGCTACGACCGAGTTTCGCGGGCAGCTGCAGCTGCCACGAACTCGGAGGCGATTGGGGTGGTTTTGCGCGGTCGGTTTCGGTCCCAGACGCTTTCTGCGCGCCCCGAGGGGCACAAGCGCCTATGTGGCGTAGATCCAAAACGGTATCGGTCAATCCCCGCCGATACTTAGCGGAAACCGCTTCTCGGACACCGAGTTGGACCGCGACATAGCGCCCGCCTCGCCTCCCCCCTTTGGAATGGGTTGCAGCGCGTGCCACGCGCTGCAAAGGCTCTGTATTATACCCTGCGAATGACTCGATACGCAAGGGGTGCGGGCGCATGCGCCAACCCATCGTTGTACGCCTGATCTGTCATTAACGCACATCCACAGGGAATACCCAACACCATCCCACACAGCCTTGTCAGGTCGTGCCAACCGCTAGGCGTGAGCCAGAACTCCGCAATAACCCCCCAACGCCACCAACAGGTGAGTCTTCACCCCGTGAAGATAATCCCGATGCGCCGCCTTGTGTTCCGAAACGCGTTGTCAGACGCAATCAGGCAACGGTTGGCGCGAATGTTTTCGTACACAGGCATCGAAAAGGTATCCAACGCATCGTCGGTGCACGGCTTCAGATGCTGACCCATCGCGTGCACCAGGGGCGCACGGGCGTGCAGCAGGAGCATCAGACGGTGGAGCCTGCGGTTGAAATTGCTCTCGAATGACACAAACGAGAATATCCGAAGGGCTTTGACCCACTGGCGGGCTCTATTTCCGCCGAACTCTTGGCAGACGAGGATGGCGATGGTAGGGATTTCCCTGTCTGTGATTTTGGCTTGGAGGTCGTTGCGATGGTGGAGTATTCGGAGCAAGTCGTCGAGGATGCAGAAGGTGGTAATGATTTTGTCCAGCATAGTTTGTCTCCATGTGTGTACCCGCACACGACGGACGCGGCGGAGTCGCCAACCCCTCATCCACCAGTTTGTCTCCATGTGTGTACCCGCACACGCGGGAAAACTTGACAAGGCGGCAAGTTGGGTTGGCTTAACGGAAGAGTTGTAGAATCGCCTGCTCGCACTCTTGTCCTACCTCCGCGTAAATCTGGAGCAGTTCACTGTAGGTGGAGTCGGTTCCCACGAGGCTCCAGAACTCTTGCCCTATCCGCACAGCGTCTTCAAAAGGCGTGTAATCTATGGCGTACCTCCAGCAGTAATCATCGCGGGCGTCACCATACGGGTTATAGGGCATGGCAAAATATGCCTGTACCTGCGGGCGGGGCTGCCGACGCGCCAAGTGAATGCGTAGCAGTCGCTTGGTGACTTCCTCGCACTGTCCTTTATTCGGCAGCGGCGACTTTATCTCGAAGAAAAGTTCCGTTCCATCATGGCGAAGGATGTAGAGGTCGGTGGTGATCGAGAGTTCCTCTGCATCGTCATCAGACGCTTTGGAGAGCACAGCGGCTACCATGTCGTCGAAACGCAACCGTTGGGCTTGGGTCGCCATACTTTCAAAGGCTCTGATTTGTGTGTTCACTTCCTCAAGTGCAATTCTACTGACAGATGCTTGGAGTTTGTAGCCGCGTTGTGCTTGCTTGTGGTACTGCGCAGCAATTATCTGTGCGCACGCTTCGAAGGTGCTGCCCAGCCGTGTGCTGAAACTGCGTTCAAATTCGCTGACGGCTCGAATACGGGACGGTAGTATCGCCTCATGAAACGGTTTGACTGTACCGCGCCCTGATGAGAGGGCGTCTTCAGTGTCCCGATCAGATTGCCGTCTCGCAGTCTCCTGGATTAGACTTTCCACAAAATGCTTTAGGTATGTCTTGAGTGCAGTTTTGGTCGCATCCGAGAGCGTTTTGGGCGCTGCTGGGACGGGCTCGCGTCGCGCACGGGGCATCTACGGCTTCCTCCAGATGAAGATAGACTCATAGAATTCGCTGAAGCGTCTGCCCGTGCGACGGTTCACATGGCGGTGCAATACGCCCTCCACTTGCACATTCAGTTGCGTGGCAATCTCGCCGTAGAGATTGTGTTTGTCGTTCGCAATCACGACGAGAGGCGCGCCTTTCGGCAGGGCGTCCAACGCGCGGCGGAAAACCGCCACAATGTCTTGGACATACTGGACTTTAGCGCGTTCGGATGCGCCGTTGGACGCTGCGCCAATTTCGCACGCGCTTAGGTCGGTCAGGTTAAGCAGATGATAGGCGTAGGCGTGCTGGTCGTGGTAGTCAATCAGCCCCACATACGGCGGGCTGGTCAGAACGCCGTCCACAGGGGGAAACTGCGCCGTTCGGCTGTCGGCGTGATACACCGCTACACGCGCGTCCGTGCGTACCCGCGCGAATTCTTCCACGCGCCGCACGGTATCGTGGCTGTAGCGACGCAGGAACTTCAACGCTTCAGTGGTCGGCTCGCAGACGCGTCGATGCTTATAGCACCAGTAAGGCTCCGTCTGGGGCTTTTTGGGGAAATCGAGATCGTAGTGAGGCGTGAGGCGAGCCGAACGCGCCGAGCGTGAAAGGATAATGCGCAGCAGGTCTTTATACTCGTAGTCTCCATGCTCGACGATGTGCCGATAGGTCAACAGTTCGCGCAGGGCTTGTGGCGCGTACCACTGCTGGAGGTAGTCGGCGTGGGCTGTGGTGTGTTCGTAGAGCAGTTCGCGCGGCTCCATCAGCAACGAAAGTTGCCCTTGCGCCCGCTGCAAGGCACGCTCCGTACACGCCAGCGCGCCGAATACTTCCCGACGCATGTGCGCAAGGTCGTAGACCTGCGTCTTCGCACGGCAGAGCATCACATTGAACACCGACACATCGTAGCCGACGGCGTGTATCCCTAACTCGTTCGCCTGCACCAGAGTCGTGCCCGACCCAACAAAGGGGTCTAACACGGTCTGCCCCGCTCGGAAGAACTTGCGCAGGAAGACCTCCGCCAGTTGCGGGATAAACTTGCCCAGATAGGGATGTAAGCGATGCACATGCTTGGTGCGCACTCGTTCGGGCAGGTCGCGCTCGCGCCAGTTGAGGTTCAACGCCTCTAACGGCGTATCGGGCGAGACCTGCGCAGGGTCAATCGGCTGGTGCGACTCCGTGTAGATTCCGACGCGCCGCTCCTCGTTGGTCAGCATCGCTCTCAGAGTGTACCTTCAATTCACCCAATCGGCTTGATGTACCGCTTGGGGATGCCCCACGGGGCGCGCCAGTTGCGGGCAAGCAGCGCGCTTGCCTCGCGGTCGCCCAGAATCTGCGCCCGTTGCGCGTCCCAGCGGATGCTGCGTCCCACCCGATAGGCAATGTTGCCCAGCAGGGGCACAATCGTCGAGCGCACGCCCGTCAGCACATCGACCGCCAGCGGGACGCCCTCGCGAATCGCCGCCAGGAAGTTCTCGGCGAACGGCTCGCTCTGCGCCGAGCCGCCGCGCTTGTAGGCAGGAATGCGCTCCTTGTCGGGATGCACCTCCAGCCCCTCGCGGCTGACATACAGGCTGCCGTTCGTGCCGAAAAACATCGTGCCGTACCCGCGCCCGTACAGGGGATAGTCGCTCCCCGCGCGATGCGTATACAGCAGCGTCCAGTCCTTGAACTTCCAGATGCAGTCTACCGTGTCGGGCGTCTCGCGGTTGTCGTTCAGGGCGAACTTGCCCCCGTAGGCACAGACTTCAGTCGGGTTATGCTCGCCCATCGCCCACAGCGCGATGTCGATCAGGTGTACGCCCCAATCCGCCACCTTGCCGCCTGCGTAGTCCCAGAACCAGCGGAAGTTGTAGATGCAGCGGTTCGGGTTGTAGGGTCGCTTCGGCGCGGGACCGAGCCAGAAGTCCCAGTCCAAGCCTGGGGGCGGGTCGCCGTCGGGCGGGTTGCCGATGCCGTTGGGCGTCTCGTTGCCCACATTCCAGCAATGGACGGTCGTGATTTTGCCCAGCCTGCCCGAACGCACGATTTCGACAGCTTCCTTGAAATGCTCGCCGCTGCGTTGCTGGAGCCCAATCGCGACAACGCGCTTGTGTTCGCGGGCGGCATGCACCATCGCCAGCCCCTCGGCGATATTGTGCATCGCGGGCTTCTCGCAGAACACATGCTTGCCCGCCTCGCAGGCGTCGATGGTCATGCGCGCGTGCCAGTGGTCGGGCGTGGCAATCACCACTGCGTCGATGTCCGTGCGCTCCAGAACGCGCCGATAGTCGGTGAACGGTTCGATGTCGGGGCGTCCTGTCAGCGTGCGGAACTCGTCCAAGTGTTTTTGGTACACATCGCACGCGGCGACGATTTGGCACTGCCCGCGCAGGCGGTCAAACTGGCGATAGTGGTGGCGTCCGATGCCGCCGCAGCCGATGATTGCGATTCGAATCTGGTCATTCGCGCCGTAGTTGCGTCTCATGGGATGCGTCCTCGCCAAGCGGGAACGATTCGCGGGTGGATGCGCGATTCCTGCAGTGGCAGGTTATTTCCCCGCGTCATCTGCGCCGACGGCTTTCAGCATGAAGTTGACCAGCAGGGGGTAGAACTCGTCGGGGCGTTCGTAGCGCGCCTGCACATGCTCGCAGCCCTGCGCCCACCAGAGTTGCTTGGGTTCGCGTGCGGCTTGGAAGAGTCGCTCAGCGTGGGCGGGCAGAATCAGTTGGTCGTGCGTGCCGTGCATCAGCAGCACGGGGCGCGGGGCGATGTGGGCAATCACCGCTTCGGGCGCGACCTTGTGGGCGGCTTGGCGCGTGTAGAGCCTACCGATGAGCAGCGTCGGGTGCAACAGAATCGACGCCTTGCCCACCGCGTTGCGCCACCAGTCTTTGACGGCAAGGTTCAGCCGCGCGTAGGCGGAGTCGGCGACCACAGCGCGGATGCGCGGGTCTTCCGCCGCTGCCAAGATGGCTGCTGCCCCGCCCATCGACGCGCCATAGACCACCACAGGCAAATCGGGCGCAGTGCGCGTCGCGAAGTCCACCGCAGAGAGCACATCCAGCCGCTCCAGGTCGCCAATCGTACACAGGTTCCCCTCGCTTTTGCCCATCGCGCGGAAGTCGAACACCAAGCAGTGGAAACCTACCTGCCACAGTTCGCGGGCGACAGGCAACGGCTCACAGCGGTTCATCAGGTAGCCATGACACAGGATCGCGATTCCGACGGGCTTCGGCGCGGGGAGCCACCAGCCGTGCAGCCGTATCCCATCGCGCGACGGGAACGCCACATTCTGGTAGGGCAGCCCCAAGTCGCGCGGCGTAATGAAAAACGGCGTGCGCGGCGGACGCAGCGTCGCGCGAGTCGCCAAAAAATTCACCAGGAGCAGCACCCCCAGCGCCAGCCCGACGCCGACCACAATCGCCAGCCACATCGCCCAAAGTATACACCATGCGCCCCCAACCTGCAGGTGCCCGACGCCTGCTTTCCACTCAACTATTAGACGCCTCGCCCCCCAATACGCGCGAAAGCGCCACCCCCAAGCAATCGTGTCGGGATTATAAGTGTCTTTTTAGTGAGACACAAACATAGCCATCACCCCAGCTCTACTCAAACGGGTAGGTTTTTTTCTCGCGCAGGACGAATTGGCAGCAACTGGTTCTGGCATGGCAGCCCTTGCCCGTCGGAGCCCGACATCCCGTTAGGAACACTCCACCCTCGTCCAACTCTATCCTATCATACTCCAAAGCATGAATGCAATCAATCCGTTGTTGAGGGCGTGGATGAGCATACATGGCAGCAGAGAGCGCGTGTGAGCATACACCAGTGCCAAAATCGTGCCCAACGCAGTAATAGGAAGTACTCCGCCCAGAAACTGAGGATGTATCACAGCGAAGAGATAACCGCTGGCGAATGCACCGAGCCACACCCGTCCTGTGCGCTGCCACAGCGTCTGGAAGAGCACACCTCGAAAAACAAACTCCTCGACAATTGGTGCCAGCACCGCCAGCTGCACAAAGATCCATAGACGCTCTAATGAGCTCTGATTTGTGAGTATGCACTCGTGAATTGGGGATGTCTGCTCTGAGGGGAGTGCAGGCGCAACCCACAGGGAGACGCACAACAGCAGCGCCAGCAGTGAGACATACGCTGCAAAACCAGCAAGAGCAGCCCTAACTTGCTTCCACACGCTGCCATGAAACCAACGGATGTGTCCCAGCCCTGTGGGCTCCCTGCGCAGTGACTCGAGATACATTAGCGGCAACAGCACTGCCAGCAGATAGAGCGCTATTGAGGCATCGACGCCGCTCAGCACCTGCCGCACTGCAGGCGCGTTCGACAGCACCAGCAGGAATATCACCAGCGCCCAGAGCAGTGGGTCGTAGGCGAAAGGCGACTCGTTCGGTGCAGGTCGCTGCGGTAGCGGCGGACGCGCCCGCAGATACCAATACATCACGACCAACCCTGTTATTCCTGCAAGGCACCATACGCTGCACACGGCTCCCAGCAGCATGAGGTTCCACGCGGAGCGCTGCGCCATCGATTCGCGCAGGGCGCGCGCTTTGTCCGACTCGCCTGCGCGCTGATAAAGCACCACCGTCAGCAGATCATGCGCTAGGGCAGAGGGCAACTCGCCAATGGAGTCCAGCACCGCGCGTACTTGGTCAGGCTCAAGTGGTCGTGTGAGAGCATCTTGCAAGCGTGCAGCCTGCCAACGACGCTGGGACGGCGTCAAACGCTCAGAAGGAAGATCGGGCAGGGTTTGTAGGGTCTTTTGGGGGTCGCCCATCGCAAACGCACTCTGCAGAATCGATTGATAGACCGCTGCCTCATACGGAGAGAAGGCTCCCACCGCGTTCGTGTACGCCTCGTCCAGCAACGAACGCGCAACTTCCCTGCCTAATCCAAGCCGTTCTATTGCCAGCGCACAGCGCACCTGATAATCCACACCCAGCGGCTGATTAACCGACGCAAGTCTTTTCCCCTCGGATTCGAAAAATAGCGTCCAGAAGAGCGCAGTGTTGTGACAGATAAGCAGCGCGAAGAGAAAAACTATAAGCCACCAAGCATACCACGCCGATTCTCTCATTTGGGGCAAAGGTCTGGCGGAGGGTCTGGGATTCGAACCCAGGGTAGGGAGCATAACCTCCCTACAACCGCTTAGCAGGCGGCCCCTTTCGACCACTCAGGCAACCCTCCGCCTTGCTACGGTATTATACCACATCAGCGAGGATTGTCAAGAGGGGCAGGCGCATGCGCCAACACATCGTTCACACCCACCCCTGCGACCCATCCTCTACCCACACTTGAAAAAAGCAGGCGCACCTCCTGTAGAATCGCTCCCACAACGCGCACAACCAAACACGCCCCAACGATGGAACTTACCTACAAGGAGATATACCCCACGAACCCTACCAACGCACGCAAGCGCATCGTCCCCATCGACCAACACACCCAAAACTCCTGCGAAACCGCACGACGATGCAAAACCTCCCCACAACGCGTGCGCCAGTGGGTCAAACACGAAACAATACGGCGAACACGGACTGCACGACCTGCCCAAAACCCCCAAACACCAGCCCAGAACAACCGACCCCAACAAACAAGCGCGTGCTGCAACGCCACCAAAAAACCACTACGGACGCCAACACCTCGCCCGACACCTCACCCAACACGGCATCCACCTCTCCCCCAACACCATCCGACACAGCCTCAGACGCCACGCGCCAGCAACCGACCGCCCGCGCAAACAGCGCCGACGCCTCTCTCCCGCGCACGGGGCGTGGGCAACGCAGGAACCGTTCACGCTTATTCAAGCCGATGTCAAAGACATCTACGACAAGGGCACGCTCGGCACCGAACGCTGGGATCACCTGCGCAAGCATCGCCTCCCCCGCTATCAGTGGACTTTCCTTGAAAGTCGCACGCGCTTGCGCCTGTTGGCGTTCAGCCGTGAGATTGCCACGCTGCACGGGATGGCGTTTTTGAGTGTGGCAGTGAGTGGGCTGCGCGTGTGCGGGGTGCAGACGGAGAGGACGCTCCAGACCGACTGGGGCGAGGCGTGGGGTGGGGCGAACCCCGACAAGATTGCTTGTTTGGAGGCAGAGTATCTGCGTCCGCTGGGGGCGCGGTTGGGGCGCGTTCGGTTGGGTCGCAAGGCGTATAATGGTCGTGTGGAGCGCGGCTATGGGCAGGTGATGAGGCGTTTGACCTGCCGTGCGTGTTCTCGTTGGACACGGTGGAGGCGTTTTTGGGCGCGGTTTTGGGTGGGTTGTGTGATTACCGCTACGCGCGTGTGCATTCGGGTTATGGGATGGCGGGTCGGACGCCGTATGGGTGTTGTGTGGCGTTGGGTTTTTCGGGTTCGGAATATGTAGGTTTGATGCCTGTGGTGTTGTTGGACAATATAGTGTTAGAATGGTCGCGTCACGGCGTTCCAGCTGTCAACGATGTGTTGACCCATTACACCGCAGGAGGAGGGATGCTTCCTCAGCCGAATTGGGTATAATAAGTTGTCACACGGGAGAACCCGTGGACACACGCTACCGTACAAGGAGGGTTTGTATATGACGCACAAGGGAATGCTTTGGATTGCAACGGCGGTTCTAATAGGGTCGCTGGGAGTGAATGCACCTGCTGCTGCACAAGAGCCGACGATGCAAGGGTTCACAGTGAATGCGGGAGTCTTTCTCCCCAGCAAGCGCAGCGTGCGCCGTGCTACGGAAGACACATGGATTAGCGTCGATCTAGGCTATAAGTTCCAGACGAGCGAGCCAACTGAGTCGGGCTACTTCTACGAGCTTGGCGTCTCTGTGGGATATCGAGGTACAGGTGATGCTTCTTACATTCCTGTTCACTTGACCCTCACAGGCTACCTGAACGAGCAGTTCTTCTACCGCGCAAGCGCAGGGGTAGGATTCCCGAACGACTTCAGGAGGTTCGCGCAGAATGACGATGCCGCTTTCTCCTACTCGTTCGAGCTGGGCTACAACCTTAGTGTGGGCACAACACCGATTGCTCTCACGGTTGGCTACGCGGGTATCCAGCGCGGCGATGTGAATGGTATTACGGTCGGACTGAGGTTCCAATTCTGAATGCGTAGCGCTTTTTGCGCAGAAAAGTCCCCCTGCGCGGTTGGGCAGGGGGAGTCTGCTTTAGGAAGGAAGGTACTCTCCACCTGTATAAGACTCGTTTCTGCCTCAAAAGCGGACGCAGGTAGTTGTTCACGCAGTGGCGAGCGACATAGCTAAATATACCGATAGTGTGAAAACTCGTTTGCGGTAGCGCGCTCCTTAACCGCTTTATAATAGTCGAGGGGCAACTATATACATCATCATGAGCAGACAGCGATTTCTGGGGATTCTGCTGGTGTTTGGGCTGGCAGCTGCGCTGGCAAGCGCAACCGAAGTGCGTATCCTTAGCTGGAACATTAAGCGCGCGGTAGGCGTGAACAACCCCAACGATGCCCAGCAGCCGTATGTGGCGAAGATTATGAATCACCTACGCCCCGATATCTTGATTTTGCAAGAGATTGGGGGGAATACCCGCACGACTTGGGATGCCTTTGCACAGGAAAACGCTCTGGACAGCTTCGTGCGCAATAACTTGACCTTTTTCGGTCAGAATCCGCAACGCAATCGAGACTACTACCTCTATGTGAACCGACTCTCGGACGGTTGGATTAGCAACGCGATTATAAGTCGGTATCCCTTCCGCAGTATCACGGATGTCGGAATTGGCTCGCCTAATCGTGGGTTGACAGTCGGGCTAATTAGCGTTCCTGGCACGAACGGGTTAGGGGTTTTCGGGGCGCACTTTGCGGCAGGTGGGTACACAGAGGATGCGGTTCAGCGTCAGACCAACGCCGAGAACACGCGCAATCATGTCCGTGATTGGCGCGCACGCAACCGTCGCGCGGCGTATGTGCTGGGCGGCGACCTGAACGAGAACGAAGACCCTGACCTGAGTTCCACCTTTCCGATCGGTGGGACGCTCCCCGACGGGCGGATTTACGCGCCGATTAGCACCGTGCAATCCGCGCGGCTGCGGGATACTGTGCCTGTGGATGGGCTGGGCGGCAAGCGCACCTATCAGGTCTCCAGCCGCAACTCCGATCTGCGCCGACGACTGGACTATATCATGGTCTCCCCCACCGAACTGGGGCGCGACCGTATTAATGTGCTGGAAGCAACCATCTTCAACACCCGCCGATTCCCCTCAGGGCGACTGCCTGCAGGGTTCGAGATCACTGATAGCGAGAATGCCTCCGACCATGCCGCGCTGTTTGTGCGCCTTCGAATAGACCAGTGGCGTTCCTACGGTGGTGGCAGTGGCGGCTACTGGGTTCCAGAGCCGAACTCACTGCTGGCGCTGCTCATCTTCTCTAGCGGGGGTATGGCGGTAGTACTCCGACGGGTGCGCCCATCGTAGCGTCTAATCGAACTCGTACGACAGGTAGACGGCGATCCCTTTTTCGCGAGCGTGCGGAAGCATCTCAGGGCTGATGACTGTAGGTGCAGCTAGTACAGGGAAAGCATCCTCCACCAGCGACTGGAGCGGATTCAGTTTGCGCCGCAGGAACGCGAAGAACTTCCTATCCCCTCCCTAACCATCGCCGCAAAGCATCCCAATAGTTCTTCAGCAAAAATAGCGACGCCCGCAGCGCAAGCCCAACAGGAACCAGCGGGCGCAGCAGCAGAAAGGTTCTCCGCGCGTAGTGCTTTTTGTAGAACAGGTACATACTTTTGTGGAAGGTAATAATCATCTTGTTCGCCACAAGGTCGGTGCTGCGCCCAATCGCATGCACAATCTTCGGCTCAGGGTAGTAGACCACCATGTAGCCTGCTTGCCATGCGCGGTAGCACAGGTCGGTGTCCTCGCAATACATGAAAAACCGCTCGTCGAACCCGCTGAGTTGCTCGTAGACCGCGCGTCGGATAAACAGCGCCGCGCCTGACACCCAATCCACCTCGCGAATGGAGTTGTGATCCCAGTCGGTCATGAGGTACTCGCGCGTGTAGGGGTTGTTGGGGAACAGTTTGCCCAGCGGCGTGTTGCGGAACAGCGCGGCGGTCGGGTTCGGGAACCGCCGACAGGAGTATTGCAGGCTGCCGTCGGGATTTAGGATCTTCGGACCGATAATGGCGACTTCGGGATGTTGCTCGGCGTAGTCCACCAGCAACTCCAGCGCGGGCGGGATGACCTCCGTGTCGGGGTTCAGGATGGATAGGTACTTGCCCTGCGCGGCGCGCGCTGCCAGATTGTGCCCCCGTGAAAAACCCAAGTTCTGCTCGCTGACCAGCAGGCGCACTTCGGGGAACTCCTTTTCGAGCATCTGCACGCTGCCGTCGCTGGAGGCGTTGTCCAGCACGACGATTTCGTAGGGGAAGCGCGGGGGATGCGACAGAATCGAGCGCAACGCCGCCCGCAACGGCTCCCGCGCGTTCCAGTTCACAATCTGCACGGTCAGCAGCACCTCTGCCATCCGCAGGTAGGATACCTGAGTCGGTATAATACGGCGCGTTGACCCGTACGAAGCCATGAAACCGACGACTCGTTTGATTGCGCTATTGTGGTTGGTGGTGGGCGCGAGCATCTGGTGGACGGCGCTGCAGGGCGCGCCCACCTCGCTCAGCCTGCGCTTTTTCGCGGCGATTCAGGTGCTGGGGGGCGTCTTGTTGCTGAGCCGCCTCACTGTCGGCTGGGTGTTCCTCATCACGATGTCAGTCTTCGCGATGGTGACGGGGCTGTTCGCGCTGCTGAGTGTGCCGTTCATGCCGTCGGAGATGCTTCAGAACGCGCCGCGTCCGCTGGGGTTAGACCCGCGCTGGACACTCGCGCTGACTGCCGCGCTGGGCGCGCTCATCGGGCGGCTCTGCTGGCTGGGACTGCGCAACGACCCGCCCTCCAACTGGAGCGAATAGGTACAATTACCCCGCTATGGCGGCGACGGTCGGCGAAGTGCTGAACTACCTGAACGAAATCGCTCCCCCAGAGTGGGCGTTCCCGAACGACCCTGTCGGCTTGCAAATCGGCGAGCCGCACCTGAAGGTCGAGCGTGTCTTGGTGGCGTTAGACCCCGACCCACGCGCCGTCGCGAACGCGCAGTACCGCCAGTGCCAACTGCTGGTGACGCACCACCCGCTGATTTACCGCCCACTGAGCAAAATCCGCTTCGACGACCCCGTCGGGATGGCGGTGCAGGGGCTGTGCGCGGCGAAAATCGCGCTGATTGCCGTCCACACGAACTGGGATGTCGCTCCTGGCGGCGTCAACGACACGCTGGCGGAGCGGGTTGGGCTGACCGAAGTGCGCCCGTTCGGCGAAGGACCCGCGCAGAAGCGCTACAAACTCGCCGTGTTCACCCCGACCGAGCATGTGGACGCCGTGATTGACGCGATGGCGAACGCAGGCGCGGGCGTCATCGGGCTGTATCGTCGCTGCGCGTTCTACACAGCGGGCACGGGTACTTACGAGCCGATGGAGGGCGCGAACCCGTACCTTGGGCAGGTTGGCAAGCGCGGGCATGCGGAAGAGATGCGCATCGAGATGTTGGTTCCTGCCGAGCGGCTGTCGGCGGTCGTCGCCGCGATGTTGCAGGCGCACCCCTACGAGGAAGTCGCCTACGATGTCTACCCGTTGCACACTCAAGCCGAGCATGCGCTGGGACGGGTCGGCGCGCTGCCCAAGCCGATGCTCGGCGGCGAACTGCGCGACTACCTCGCCGAGCGGCTGGGCAACCCGCATGTGCGCCTGTACGGTAAGCCGAGCAAGGTGATTCGCACGCTGGCAGTGGTCGGCGGCTCTGGCGGCGACTACCTGCCCGACGCGCAGCGGGCGCACGCCGACGCCCTGCTCACAGGCGAAGTGCGCCACCACCACACTTGGGAAGCGTGGGCGCGCGATGTCGTGCTACTGGAGGGCGGGCACGCCGAGACCGAACAGCCTGGGGTCGTTCGGCTGGCAGAACGGCTGCGCGAGTACCTCGCCCCGCGCAATGTGGAGGTCTTCGTGGAGGGAAGCGACGGATGAAAGCCTACCGCGTGCTGATTGTGGACGACGAGCCGGTGATTCGCTTGGACTTGCGCACGATGCTGGAGGCGATGGGGCACGAGGTGGTCGGGGAGGCGGACAACGGCGCAGACGCGCTGCAACTCGCGCGCACGCTGCAGCCTGACCTCGTAATTGCCGACCTCATGATGCCCGAAATGGACGGGATTGAACTCTCACGGCGGCTGGCGAAGGAACGCATCGCGCCCGTGCTTATCCTCACGGCGTATAGCGAACCAGAGATGGTAGCAGGCGCCGATCGCTCAGGTGTGCTGGGCTACTTGGTCAAGCCGTTCCGCGAAGCGGACCTTGCGCCTGCGATACAGGTGGCGGTTAGTCGCTATCGCGAACTGCGTGCGTTGGAGGCGCAGAACTTGAACCTCGCGCAAGAGATTCAGGCGCGGCGGCGCATCGGGCGCGCCAAGCGCGTGCTGATGCAGCAACTCGGGCTTTCCGAAGCGGAGGCGTTCCGCCGCCTGCAGCAGACCGCCGAACAGACGGGCAAGCCGCTCGCCGAAGTCGCCGAAGCGATTCTGCTGGCGTATCAGGTACAGCCTGACAGCGAGGGGTAAGCCTGCGCTTCTCCCCTGCTTGTACAGGAGGCTCCACCACTAATCCACAGGCTGAACCCACGCAGAACAATCGGCTGTCGACACTTCTCGAGTATACTCTGCCTGAGGCAGGGAGGTTCCATGCGACTGAGATTAGTCTTAGGCAAGCGTGGGGAGCCGTTCCGCGTCCCACGCCACTACAACTACCCGTTGCAATCGCTCATCTACCGCTACTTAGATGAGCATCTGGCGACGCAGCTGCACGATGTGGGGTTCGGTGATGGCGCGAAACGGTTCAAATTCTTCACCTTCTCGCGGCTGATTGGCGATTTCCAGCAGGCAGGCGACGAGTTGGTCTTCCCGAAGGGCGCGACGCTCTACATCGCCTCGCCGAATATGGCGTTTCTGGAGTCGTTGCTGATGCACCTCCTAACGATAGGGGAACTGACAATCCACAACAGCGTCATTCCCATTTTCAGGATAGAGGCGTTGCCGATGCCCGAATATCAGGAAGAAGTCATTCTCAGGGCACTCTCGCCGATCACCATACGCGAGACCTTGCAGCAATTCGATGGGAAACGCACTACCTACTATTACGCCCCCACCGAGCCAGAGTTCAGCGCACGGATTATCGCCAACCTCGCGGAGAAGGTGCGCATCTGGTATGGGCGTAGTGTAGAGCCAGGCGATGCGCTCTGCGTGCCTTATGCTGTGAACGAGGCAAAGAACCTTCATATGGCAAACTACAAAGGCACTTGGGTCAAGGGGTGGACGGGGCTGTATCGGTTCCGTGCGCCGCGTGAGTATTTCGAGATGGCGTTGGACGCGGGGCTGGGCGAGCGCAACTCTGGCGGCTTCGGCTGCGTGGAAGTCTACACACCCAAACCATACACTAAACGCAGTGTGCGGAAACTTAATTCGGCACGCAGGAGTAGGTATAATAGACAGGTGGAGGGTCTATGACGCTTTTACAGAAACCTACGGGGAACTTTTGGATCGACAACGGGCTGGTGGTGTTGAACCGCCTCCTGAGTGGCGGCAACTTGCCTACCGATGTGAATCCCCTGCTGCAGCAGTTGGCAAAGGATATCTATCGGGAGACGGGCAAGACCGAGGAATATTGGGACGAGCAGAGCCAGCAGGTTAAAACCTACAACAAGCGCAACTGGGTAGAGCCGATAGGTCTGTTCATAAGTGTGGTAGACTCGCCCCCTAAAAAGCCAGTCAGTGGTAAAGAGATGTTCACTCGACCACCAGATGCTGCATCCATGATCCGAATCAATCCGAAGGGCAAAGCAAAATGCGA
>Ga0308421_1000321_pt1 | contig 29651 bp, 40 predicted proteins | sample HotsprSampleMS60_FD_203673 | JGI IMG/M metagenome (GOLD analysis project Ga0308421, IMG submission 203673) | Hot spring phototrophic mat microbial communities from Mushroom Spring, Yellowstone National Park, Wyoming, United States - 20090730_MS60 ...
AAAGTAAAAATAAAAAATCTTATGGAAAAAAAATTTGTTTTTAAAAATTTGCCTATTTCACCAAAAAAACTAAGATTTTTGCTGCCACCTTTAAGAAAAATTTCGCCAGTTGGGGCTTTAGATTATCTTTTTTATATGCCAAAAAAAGGGGCCAAAATATTAAGAAAGGCAATTAAATCAGCAATTGACGCCGTAAAATCAAGTTTAAAAATAGAAGAAAATAAGTTAAAATTTAAAACCTTGGCGGTTGACGAGGGAAGAAAATTAAAACGTTTTCGTCCGGGAGGAAGAGGAACAGTAAAACCCATTGTTCGCCGTTTTTCTCATTTAACCATTGTTTTAACCGATGAGGAAAAAAATGAAAAAAAGCAATTAAAAATTAAGAAAAAAAGTTAAGTTATGGGCCAAAAAGTTCATCCAAAAGGATTTCGACTGGGGATTATTTTTAACTGGAATTCCCGCTGGTTTTTTTCGTCAAAAAAGAATTATCGGGAGGCGCTTATTTCTGATGCCAAAATTAGAGAAGGGCTAATGAAAAAGTTAGCCTATGCGGCAGTGACCCAAGTTGATATTGAAAGAGCAATAAAGAAAATAACGGTAATTATTTTTTCAGTAAAACCAGGAGTGATTATTGGTCGAGGGGGTAAGGGATTGGAGGAGGTGAAGAATTTTATTTTACAATTTTTACCAAATACCAAAAATAAAAAAGAAATGAAAGTTGAGATTAAAATTGAGCCGGTGAAGCGACCTTATCTTAATGCTTATTATGTGGCCCAATCAATTGCTGAAAAATTGGTTAAAAACTTTCCTCATCGAATGGTGGTTCATCAAGCAATGAATCGGGTGATGGAAGCAGGCGCCAAGGGTGTTAAGATTCAGCTTGGAGGAAGGATTGGAGGTGCTGAAATCTCAAGACGAGAAAAATACTTTGAGGGAACAGTGCCAACCTCAACCATTCGCGAAGAAATCGATTACGCTGCCTATCCGGCATTAACCAGGTCAGGATATGTTGGGGTAAAAGTTTGGATAGCCAAATAATTTTTATGTTAATTCCAAAAAGACAAAAATATCGCAAACAGTTTCGGGGTGTTTTTCGAAGAGTTGCCACAAAAGGCAATGAGTTGAATTTTGGAACAATTGGAGTAAAAACACTTGAGGCGGGTTGGATTAAAGACAAAGAAATCGAATCAGCAAGAGTAATTTTAGCAAGAGCAACACGAAAAAATGGTAAATTTTGGATTAGAATTTTTCCTGATAAACCCTATACCAAAAAACCACCAGAAGTGACGATGGGTGCAGGAAAAGGAGATGTTGCCTATTATGTCGCCCCCGTTGCTCCAGGAAGAGTTTTGTTTGAGGTTGATGGTTTAAAAGAAGAAGAGGCAGAAAAAGCTTTAAAAAATGTGATTGCTAAGTTATCAGTTAAAGCTAAAATAGTAAAAAAAGAAGAATGAAAAAAGAGGTTAAAGAATTAAAACAAAAAACCATCAAAGAAATTGAAAAGGAGATTAGTAATTTAAGGCAAGAGATTGCCAAGCTAAAAATTGAGACAAAAGTTAATCCGCCAAAAGACACTAATCTTTTGAGAAAGAAAAAGAAAAAATTGGCCAGGTTATTAACCGTTTTAACGGAGAAAAAAGAAGAAGAAAGGTTAAAAGTTAAGTAATTTTCTTATGCCCAAAATTTTAACCGGAACAGTTGTTTCAACTAAAATGCAAAAAACAGTTGTGGTTAAGGTTGAAAGAAAGTTTCGTCATCCATTATATGAGAAAGTGGTAACTTACCATAAAAATTACAAAGCCCATAATGAAGATTTTGATTTAAAAAAAGGCGATGTTGTAAAAATTATAGAGACGCGACCAATTTCTAAAGATAAACATTTTAAAGTGATAGAAAAATTATCCAAATAAAACTTATGATTCAATCAAGAACAATTTTAACTGTTGCTGATAATACCGGTGCTAAAAAAGCGATGATGATTGGTTTGCCAAAAAAGGGAAATCGAAAAGTGGCCTATGTTGGTGATGTGATTACGGTGGTGGTCAAAGAAGCTTTGCCTTATTCCTCAGTAAAAAAGGGTGATGTTTTGCCGGCGGTGGTTGTTCGAACAAAAAAAGAAAAAAGACGTCCGGATGGCAGTTACATTCGATTTGATGATAATGCCTGTGTGATTTTAGCGGGAAAAGGAGTGAAAGACCCCAAAGGAACAAGAGTTTTTGGTCCAATTGCCAAAGAGGTAAAAGATGCTGGTTTTGCAAAAATTGCTAGTTTAGCTGAAGAAATTTATTAGTTTAAAAAAATTTTTATGAAAATTAAAAAAGGAGATAAAGTCAAATTAATTTACGGCAAAGATAAAGGAAAAGAAGGGGTGGTGGAAAAAGTTTATCAAAAAGCCAATAAGGTTTTGATTCCTGGGATTAATTTATATAAAAAACACATTAAAAAAAATGAAAAAATGCCGCAAGGGGGGATAATTGAAGTGCCAAGACCTTTGCCTGTCTCAAAAGTGATGCTTATTTGTCCCAAATGTAAAAAACCAAGCAGGGTGGGATTTTTAAAAGAAGGAAAGAAAAAGTTTCGTGTATGTAAAAAATGTGAGAGTAAAATATAAATTTATTTTAAACTTGATATGGATTTTAAAACTTTTTATCAAAATGAGGTTAAACCGAAACTAATAAAAGAACTTGGTATCAAAAATCCGATGGCTGTTCCTAAAGTGGAAAAGATTGTTTTAAATGTCGGTGCTGGAGAAGCGGTGATTAATAAAGGAGTTTTGGAAAAAATTCAAGAACAGATTTCTTTGATTGCTGGACAAAAAGCAGTAATTACCAAAGCCAGAAAGTCAATCTCGGCTTTTAAAATAAGAAAAGGGATTCCTATTGGAGTAAAAGTCACTTTGCGAGGAAAAAGAATGTATCATTTTTTGGAAAAATTGATTAAAATTGTCATTCCCCGCTTGAGAGATTTTCGTGGAATTAATTTAAAAAGTTTAGATGCGGGGGGAAATTTAAATTTAGGTTTTTCTGAGCAAACGATTTTTCCAGAGATTGATTTCGATAAAATTGATAAAATAAGAGGATTACAAGTAACTATTGTCACCAATGCCAAAGATAAAGAAAAAGCAAAAAAGTTATTTCAGTTTTTAGGGATTCCTTTTTATGGCGAAAAAATCTGATGAGGTAAAATTTTTAAAAAAACAAAAATATAAGGTTCGGTATCGCAACCGTTGTCCTTTTTGTGGAAGAGCAAGAGCATATCTTCGTCGTTTTGGGATGTGTCGAATCTGTTTTCGTGAAAAAGCGTTAAAGGGAGAGATTCCAGGTGTTAGAAAAATTTCTTGGTAATTTTAAATATGGCAAGGTCGAGTAAAAAAGGTCCATACATTGATGAAAAACTATTAAAAAAGGTTTTAAAACAGAAAAAAACTGGGGAAAAAACACCCATTAAAACATGGGCAAGAGATTCGCAAATCCCCCCAGAATTTGTCGGCCATCGGTTTTTAATTCACAATGGAATAAAATTTATTGAAGTTTTTGTCACCGAGGCGATGGTTGGTCATCGGTTGGGCGAATTTGCCCCAACCAGAACCTTTAGAAGTCATGGTAAGGTGACCAAAAAAATAGTTCAACCAACATAAAATTATGGGAAACAGTTTTATTGATCTTATAATTCGGATTAAAAATGGGTATTTGGCAAGAAAAGAAAAGGTTGAGGTTTTGTCCTCAAACTTTAATTTAAGGATTTTGAAGAAGTTAAAAGAGCTAAAGTATATTAAAGATTATTCTGAAAAAGAGGATGGAAAAAAAATTGAGGTAGAACTTTTATATAACAACAATCAAAAAGCGTTGACTGATGTTAAAATTCACTCAAAAATGGGAAGAAGGATTTATCGCGGTTATAGAGAACTAAAACCGGTTTTAAATGGTTTGGGTTTTTCGATTATCTCAACCTCAAAAGGAATTTTAACTAATGTGGAAGCAAAAAAGTTAAAAGTTGGCGGTGAGCTTTTGTTTGATATTTGGTAATTTCTTATGTCAAAGATAGGTAAAAAACCCATTCCTTTATCAGAAAAAGTGACGGTTAATATTAACCAAAAAAATATTTTAATAAAAGGACCAGAAGGAGAATTAAGTTTGATTTTGCCTTCTTTTATAGGAGTAAAAGTGGAGGGAAATAATTTGGTTGTTTTTGAGGAAAAAGAAACTGACAAATCCAAGGCTTTATGGGGACTTTATCGTCAACTTCTGGCCAATGCGGTTTTGGGTGTTCAAAAAAAATGGGAAAAAAGACTTCAGATTGTTGGTACCGGTTATAATGTGAAACTTGAAGGGGAAAAATTGGTTTTTAAGTTGGGTTATTCTCATCCAGTAATTTTTGAAAAACCAAAAGATATCGAGTTTAAGGTAGAAAAAAACACGATTATTTCCGTTTTGGGAGTTGATAAACAAAAGGTAGGGGAAGTCGCTTATAAAATTAGAATGTTAAAACCACCCGATGACTATAAAGGCAAAGGGATAAGATATGAGGGTGAGAAAATCAAACTTAAACCAACCAAAAAAGTTAAAGGCGGAGCCGCCGCCTAAAAATTTGAAAAATTATGAAAAACATCAATCGTCATCGCCGTTTAAGAAGAAAATTGCGAGTCTCGGCTAATATTTTTGGCACAAAAGAGAGACCAAGAATTTCAGTTTTTAGGTCGAATCGTTATCTTTATGCTCAAGCGATTGATGATGAAAAACGGCATACTTTAGCCTCCTCCTCGAGTTTGGTTTTGAGAAAAAATAAAAAAATTGATAAAAAAGTAAGAAAGACGGAGGAAGCAAAAATTGTTGGTTTAGATTTGGCGGAAAAGTTAAAAAAATTGGGAATTGAAAAAGCCGTTTTTGATCGAGGATGGTACCATTATCATGGAAAGGTAGCCGCTTTGGCCGAAGGCCTAAGAGAGGGAGGGATTAAAATATAAGTTTTTCTCTTTTAAAATGGAAAAAAACCAAAGTAATGAGGAAAAAAAATTTGAAGAAAAAGTTTTGATGGTGCGCCGGGTGTCAAAAAAAATTCCCGGTGGTAACTATATTTCTTTTTCGGCGTTGGTTGTGGTTGGTGATCGAAAAGGGCAGGTGGGAATTGGGTTGGGAAGAGGGTTAGAAGTTCCTCCAGCCATTCAAAAAGCCATTAACTATGCCAAAAAACATTTGATAAAAGTGCCTCTTTTTAAAAAGACTTTGCCTCACAAGATAAAGGTAAAATATAAAGCGGCCAAAGTCCTTTTAAAACCGGCGCCTGAGGGTACCGGTTTAAAAGTAGGCGGCGTTGCCCGTTTGATTTTAGAAGTTTGTGGGGTTGAGAACGCTTCGGGAAAGATCTTAGGTTCAAGAAACAAAATTGCCAATGCCTATGCTGTTTTAAAAGCGTTAAAAAATTTAAAGTCAAAAAATTTATGAAAATTTCTTTTTTGTCTTTTTTACCAAAGTTGGTAAAAAGAGAAAAAAAAAGAGTCGGTCGAGGTTTGGGAAGCGGTAAAGGAGCCAAATCCGGTCGGGGAACGACCCGTCATCAAAAAGCAAGAGAGTCAATCCCAATTCATTTTGAAGGAGGACAGGGGAGGATTATTAAAAAGTTTCCTCTTCTTCGAGGAAAAGGAAGAAACAAACCGAAAAAAAGTAAAAAACTTAAGAAAAAAGAGTTTTATGAAAAAAAATTAAAGAAAAAATTAGAAGAAAAAAACCATGAAGGAGATAAAAAATAAAATTCAAAATCTTTTTGCCGATCCGGTTTTGCGCAAAAAATTAATTTTAACTTTTTTTATTTTTTTTGTTTTTCGTCTTTTTGCCTTTTTACCGGTACCGGCTATTGATTTGGCGCGTCTTAGAGTTTTATTTGGTCAAAGTCAATTTTTATCTCTTTTGGATATTTTTTCTGGCGGAACCTTGATTAATTTTTCGGTGATGGCCTTGGGTCTTAATCCCTATATCAATGCCTCAATTATTATCCAACTTTTAAAGGTTGTCTATCCAAAATTAGAGGAGCTGACTAAGGAAGGTGAGTATGGTCGATTTAAAATCAATCAGTATACGCGGTTTTTAACTTTACCTTTAACCATCCTTCAGTCAATTGGCATTTATTTTCTTTTGCACAATCAAAAAATTATCGCTTCTTTAACTCCGCTTGAGTTTCTTTCATTTGTGGCCACATTAACCGCCGGTACTTTTATTTTAATATGGTTTGGTGAGCTAATTTCCGAATTTGGTTTGGGTAATGGGATTTCTCTTTTAATCTTTGCTGGGATTGTGGGAAGACTGCCGGTTTTTATAAGTCGCACCGCTTTGATTATCAGCGAAGAATTATTTTTTAATCTTTTGGTTTTTTTGGTTTTGGCGGTTTTGGTGATTGGGGCGGTGGTTTTTGTTAGTGAAGCAACGAGAAAAATTCCGGTTTTTTATGCCAAAAGAATTAAGGGTAATCGGATGTATCAAGCCGCCTCCAACTTTCTTCCTTTAAAATTAACTCAAGCTGGGGTTATCCCAATTATTTTTGCTGTTTCTTTTGTTCTTTTTCCTCAACTTTTAGGTAACTTTTTAGTGGGAGCAAAAAATAATGCCGTTTCTAATTTTGGTCATTTTTTGATTACTCTTTTTAATCCGTCGGGTTTTTTTTATAATTTTTTATATTTTTTCTTAGTGATTGGGTTTACTTTTTTTTATACGGTTGTTATTTTTAATCCTCAAAAAATTGCTGAAGAGTTGCAAAAAAACGGCGGATTTATTCCAGGAATAAGACCCGGCACTTCCACTAAAGAGTATTTAGAAAAAGTTTTGTATAAGATTACGACGGTTGGAGCTTTGTTTTTGGGAATAATTGCCATTTTGCCGGTTTTGGTGGCAAAGATTACCGGTATTTCTGATTTGGTAATTGGTGGGACAAGTGTTTTGATTGTTGTTTCTGTCGTTTTGGAAACCTTTAAAATGATAGACGCTCAATTAATAATGAAAAATTATGATAAGTTTTTAAAATAAAAAAACCTATGGCAAAAAAAGGATCCCGCATTCTTATCGGTTTAGTTTGTGAAAGTTGTAAAAGATTAAATTATGTCACAGAAAAAAATAAGGTCAACATGCCGGAAAAGTTAAAAATTAAAAAATATTGCCCGGCTTGTAAAAAAAGAATGGTTCATCAAGAAACAAAAAAACTTGATTAAATTATGAAACTCGTATTAATTGGTATTCAAGGGTCAGGTAAATCCACCCAAGGGAATCTTTTATCAAAGCAACTAGATATTCCTTATCTTTCAACCGGACATATTTTTCGCCAAATTGCCAAAGAAAAAACTGTTTTGGGTCGATATATCAAAGAAACAATTAACGCTGGTCTTTTGGTGCCTGATGATAAAACGATTGAAATTGTTGAAAATTATCTTTCTCGGCCCGAATACAAAAAAGGTTATATTTTAGATGGCTTCCCAAGGACTTTATATCAAGCCAAAAAATTTAAAAACCATTTAGATAAAGTTATTTATCTTAAGATTTCAGAAAGAGAAGCGATTTGGCGACTTTTTTATCGAGATGATACCGCAAGAGAAGATGAAACTTTACCGGCTTTGCGCCAAAGAATAAAACTTTTTTATCAGCATACTTTGCCGGTAATTGAGCACTATCGAAAAAAAGGGATTTTGGCCGAAATTGATGGCGAAAGATCAATTTCTGAAGTCAATCAAGAGATTTTAAAAAATTTAGGAAAGCAGTTGGTTGCCAATCAAATTAAATCCTGGAAACAAAAGAAAAAAACGATTATTGCCATTGTTGGTTTGCCAGGAAGCGGTAAAACTGAGGCCGCCAATTATTTTAAAGAAAAAAAAGGTTTGCTGTTTGTTTCTTTTGGCAAAATTATCAATGAATATATAGATAAACATGGACTTTTACATACCAATGAGGTTCATCGACAACTAAGAATGGAGTTTCGTAAAAAATATGGGATGGAGGCAATGGCGGTATTAAATGAGCAAAAAATCAAAGAGGGGTTGAAAAAAAATAACATTGTTATCATTGAAGGAATGCGCTCGTGGGAGGAGTATCTTTATTTAAAGAAAAAATTTCCAAAAGTAAGAATTGTAATTTTGGCTTTATTTGTTGACAAAGATTTGCGTTATAAACGGTTGGCTCAAAGAAAAGAAAGGCCAGGACTTTATGGAGAAGAAAGAGATATTAGTGAGTTAATCGAAAGTAATATGGGGCCAACGATTGCTTTTGCTGATTATTTGATTAAAAATAACTTTTCTAAAGAAGAGTTTTTTGATAAGTTAGAAGAGGTTTATCGAATTATTTATTTTTCTTAAAAAAAAGAAAAGTATATGATTGACTATAAAACGGAAGAGGAAATTAAAATTATGAGTGAAGGAGGAAAGAAACTTAAACAAATTCTTGAAAGATTAATCAAATTTGTCAAACCAGGGATAACGACTTTGGCCATAGAAAACGAAGCTCAAAGACTGATTAAAGAAGAAAAAGCCGAAGTTTCTTTTGATAAGGTTGAAGGATACCAATTTGCCACTTGTTTGCCAGTTAACGAGCAAATTGTTCATACCCCCCCTTCGGAAAGAGTTTTAAAAAAAGGTGATTTGTTAACAATTGATATTGGTCTTTATTATCAAGGTTTTCATACCGATTGTGCTAAAACAATGGTGGTGGGAGAAGAAGAAAAAGGTGAGATAAAAAGATTTTTGGATACAGGAAGAGAGGCTTTAAAAAAAGCAATTGAAAAGATAAAAGTTGGTGGGTATTTGGGAGAGGTTTCAAAAGCGATTGAGACAATAATTAAAAAAAATGGTTATTTTGTTATTAAAAAGCTGACTGGTCATGGAATTGGCAAAGATTTACACGAAGATCCTTTTGTTTTTGGTTTTTTAGATCGGTCGGTAGAAAAGACTTTAAAGATAAAACCGGGTTTGGTGCTGGCGGTTGAGGTGATTTATTCGATGGGGACTGAGGAAATGGCGTTTGAGAAAGACAATGATTGGTCAATTGTTACCAAAGATGGGAGCTTATCTTCTTGTTTTGAAAAAACAGTGGCGGTGACAAAAAATGGGGTTTTGATTTTAACTTAGTCTTTTAAAATTAAAATTTTTATGTTAAAATATTGTTTTATTGTTTTTAAAGTATGAAAGATAATGTTTTAGTGGTTGAGGGTGAAGTGGTTGAAAACCTTCCCAATACTCTTTTTCGGGTAAAATTAAAGGATTCGCAAAAAGTGATCTTGTGTTATTTGTCAGGAAAAATGAGAAAAAATTTTATAAAAATTTTGCCGGGGGATAAGGTAAAGGTTGAGATCACCCCTTATGATTTAGAAAGAGGAAGGATTATTTATCGTTTATAAAAATTCTTATGAAAGTAAGGGCATCCTTAAAAAAAATTTGTGCAAAATGTCAACTGGTAAAACGAAAAGGACGGTTATATGTTATTTGTGAAAACCCCAAACATAAACAAAGACAGGGGTAATCATTAAAAGTTTAAAAAAATTAAATGACAAGAATTTTTGGTTTTTCCTTACCCGATGATAAAAGAGTGGAGTATGGTTTAACTTTAATCTATGGTATTGGTTGGCAGCGAGCCAAAAAGATTTTAAAAGCCACCAACATTGATCCTAATAAAAAAATTGGTCATTTGTCAGAAGAAGAGTTAAGGAAAATTACCGATTTTATTGAAAAAAATTATAAAGTCGAAGGAGAGCTTCGGGAAGAGATTATGGAAAATGTAAAAAGGCTTAAAGAGATTGGTTGTTATCGGGGGATAAGACATATCCGCGGGCTGCCGGTTAGAGGTCAACGGACGCGTTCCAATGCCCGAACAAAACGAGGAAAAAGAAAGACAGTTGGTGCTTTGCGAAAAGAAGTCTGGGCCAAACTTGAACAAGAAAAACAAAAGAAACAGAAGGAAGCTTCTTCTAAAAGTTCCAAAAAATAAAATAATAAATTATGGTAAGAAAAAAAGATAAGAAAAAAAAACGGATTATTGAAAAAGGAAAAATATATGTGGTTGCCACTTTTAACAATACTTTTATTACCGTAACTGATGAAAAAGGCAATCCGGTAATTGTTGGTTCCTGTGGAATGTATGGTTTTTCCGGAACAAGAAAGTCGACCCCTCATGCAGCAACGGTAACCACCGAGGCAACGTTAAAAAAAGCAATGGCTGAATATGGGTTAAAGGAAGCGGATGTTTTTGTTAAAGGAATTGGTCCCGGGCGAGAGGCGGCATTGAGGGTGATAAGAAGTTTGGAGATTGATGTTTTGCGTTTAGTTGATATTACCCCAGTTCCTCATAATGGGGTGCGACCACCTAAAGTGCGAAGGGTTTAAAAATTAAAAATTATATTTAAAATTTAATGAGATATACCGGTCCAAAAAATAGAATTGCCAGACAACTTAATGTTGATTTAGGGCTTAAAACCCCAGGAACAAAGTCACACGCAAGGCTTCTTAAAAGACTCAATATTCCGCCTGGTCAGCATGGGATTAAAGGCCGAAAAAAAGTTTCTGAGCGAGCGTTGCAACTTCGAGAAAAGCAAAAATTAAGATTTATGTTTGGTATTTCTGAAAGCCAGCTTAAAAAATACTTTAAAAAAGCCTCGCAAAAAAAAGGTAATACCGCTTTGTTTCTTTGTCAGTTTTTAGAAAGAAGATTGGATAATATCGTTTATCGGTTAGGATTTGCTCCAACAAGAGCCTCAGCACGTCAACTTATTTCCCACAAACACATTAAAGTCAACGATAAAGTTTTAAACATTCCATCGTATTTGGTCAAAGTTAATGATATAATTACCTTTGCTGATGATAAAATGACTCAAGTTCCTGAAATAAAACAAAGCTTAGAAAACAAAGATTTAACTATTCCTTCTTGGTTGAAGCGGGAGGGAATAGTAGGGAAAGTTATTGATCAGCCTTCGAGTGAATTAATTGAAAAACAGGTCCATTTAAGATTAGTAATTGAATACTATTCTCGTTAAAAATTTTTATTTTTTAAAAAAAAGATATGCTTAATCCTAATTATTCAACCGAAAAAGTGGAAGAAAACGCCACTTATGGAAAATTTATTATAAGCCCTCTTCCTAAAAGTTTTGGTCATACCTTTGGTTTTGCCTTAAGGCGAACCCTTCTTTCATCGCTTGAAGGGGCGGCCATTACTCAGGTAAAAATTGAAGGCGCGCCTCATCTTTTTACGCCAATTTCCGGCGTTAAAGAAAGCGCTTTAGAGCTTATTTTAAATTTAAAAACAGTCAAGTTTGAATTACCGGTTAATGGTCAAGCCAGAGTTTATTTAGAAAAAAAAGGACCAGGAAAAATTTATAGCAAAGATTTAGAAGGCGAGGTAAAACCCATTGATGAGAATATTTATCTTTCTGAGATTACCGCCGAAAAAGGCAAACTTTCTTTAGAAGCGATTGTGGAAAGAGGAGTTGGTTTTTTACCGGCCGAACAACAGGAGAAAAAAGAGTTTGGCTTTATTCCCATTGATGCTACTTTTTCCCCAATTGTTAAAGTTAATTATAAAGTTGAGGAGACAAGAGTCGGTGCTAAAACCAACTTTGAGCGGTTGATTTTGGAGGTTTGGACCAATGGGGGAATTACTCCAAGCGATGCCTTAAAACAAGCGGCCAAGATTCTTTCAACCCATTTTGATTATCTTTTATCAGGAAAAGATGCTTCAAAACCAAAAGTTAATCTTATTACGCAACAAGCTCAAGAAAAGGAAAATAGTCGTTTTGCAGAGATTATTATCGATGAATTAAATTTACCCTCAAGGGTGATTAATGCGTTGCTTCGAGAAAAAATAGAAACGGTGGCCGATTTGATGAAGGTGGGTAAATCAAAGTTGGTAGTGATGAAAGGGTTGGGTAAAAAGTCAATTGAATTAATTGAAGAAGAACTTAAGAAGTTAGGAGTTTCTTTAAAAGAAGAATAATTTTTGTTTTTAATTTTTATGCGTCATCGGGTAAAAAAAATAAAGTTTAAAGGTGGTTACGATGCCACCCGGGCGTTGGTAAAAAAATTAGCCTACAATTTTTTAACGCGCGGAAAAATAAAAACCACTTTAAAAAAAGCCAAAGTTCTTAAATCAACGATTGAGAAGTTGGTGGAAAGGATGAAGGAGGAAAATGAAAAAAATAAAGCGTTTTTTCTTTCCTATTTTGGTCAAAAAAGAAAGCTTTTGCCGCTTTTTTTCAAAGTAATTGGACCAGTGTTTAAGGAAATAAAAGGAGGTTATGTGCGCATTGTTAAACTTGGTCAAAGAGATTCTGATGGGGCAAGCCAAGCTTTGGTTGAGTGGACAAAACCGGTAGTTTATGAAAACTTGGAAAATAAAAAAAAGAAAAAAAATAAAACAAAAGAAGCTAAAGAAAAAGTTAAAAAAGAAAAATAAATATGGTAAATTTAACCACCTCAACTAAACCGGTATCAGAAAAAGAAGTAAAAAGAGATTGGTTGGAGATTGATGTTTCTGATAAAGTATTGGGAAGAGTGGTGCCCAAGATTGCTTATTTTCTTCAAGGAAAGCATAAAGTCAATTATGTCCCCTATTTAGATATGGGAGATTATGTGGTGGTAGTGAATGCTAAAAAAATAAAAGTAACCGGTGATAAATTGGAAGAGAAAATCTATACTCGTTACTCTGGTTATCCGGGTGGCTTAAAAAAGATAAAACTAAGGGAGCTTTTGGAAAAAAATCCCAAAGAGGTGATTCGTCATGCGGTTTTGGGGATGCTTCCCAAAAATAAATTAAGAAAAAAAAGAATCACTAGATTATATGTTTTTGAAGAGGCCAATCATCCTTATAAAGATAAAGTTAAAAGTGTTGTGGTTTAATTTCTCATATGGCAAAAAAAACTAAAGATTTAAAGTATTATGAGGCGGTTGGGCGAAGAAAAGAAGCAACCGCCATTGCCCGTTTGTATATTCCGGAAAAAGAAGGAGAGGCAGTCGTTTCTGGTTTGAAGATTAAAAAGGGTGAGATTTTTGTTAATGGCAAGCCAATTGAAGAGATTTATAAAGCTAAAGAGGAAAGAGTGATTTATCAAAAACCGCTAAAACTTACCGGCTGCGAAGATCGATTTGCTATTTCTATAAAAGTTTCTGGCGGAGGAAAAAGAGGAAGACTTTTTGCCATTACTTTGGCTGTAAGTCGCGCTTTGGCTTTGGTTGATCAAAATTACCGATCAATTTTGAAAAAAGAAGGTCTTTTGACCGTTGATTCCAGGGTTAAAGAAAGAAGAAAGGTGGGTACTGGTGGCAAAGCCAGAAGAGAAAAACAATCACCAAAACGCTAAACTCTTTAAGAAAAATTCATGATCAAAGACCTATCAGTAATTATTGTTTCCTACAATACTGCTTCATTAACTTTTTATTGTATTGATAGGCTTTTTTCTTCTTTGAAAAAAGAAAAAAATATTTCGTATGAAGTAATTGTTGTGGATAATGGTTCAAAAGATGATACGATTAAGAGATTAAAAAAAATTTCTTTGAAAAAACCTAATCTTCTAATTATTCAAAACAAAAAAAATATTGGTTATGCTAAAGCCAACAATTTAGGAATAAAAAAGGCATCGGGAGAGTTTATTCTTTTTTTAAACTCCGATGTTTTAATTTCTGATATTAATTGGAATAATCTTCTTAAATTTTTTAAAAAAAATGAAAAGATTGGCGCTCTTACCGTTAGGGTTAATTTAAAAAATAATACTATCGACCCAGCTTGTCATCGAGGACTACCCACTTTATGGCGCAGTTTCTGTTATTTTTTTCGGCTTGAAAAAATTTTTGCTTCTTTTCCTTTTTTAAATCGTCTTTTTGGTGGCTATCATTTAGTTTACTTGGATTTAGAGAAAATTCATGAGGTTGAAGCAATTTCAGGAGCCTTTTTTTTAACCAAAAAAAAGATTTTAGAAAGGTTAAAAGGTTTTGATGAAGATTTTTTTATGTATGGAGAAGATTTAGATCTTTGTCTTCGAATTAGAAAATTGGGCTATAAAATTGTCTACTATCCTTTGTTTTCTGTTTTGCATTTAAAATATCAAAGTGGGTTAAGAAAAGAGGACAAGGAAATTAAAAGAAAAACAAATTATTATTTTTATCAGGCGATGAAGATTTTTTATCAAAAACATTACGAAAAAAAATACCCTTTTTTTGTTAATTTTTTGGTTTATTTTTTTCTTGAAAGAAAAATAAAACGTTATGAAAAAAATTGGGATTGATGCTCGTTTATATAATCAAACTGGGGTTGGCACTTATATAAAAAACTTACTTTTTTATCTGGATAAAAATAATTCTTCTGACTTTCTTTACTATGTTTATCTTTTAAAAAAAGATTTTGAAAAAGTTCATTTTCAAAGTAAAAATATTGTTAAAAGAGAGGCAAATTTTTATTGGCACACTTTTTCTGAACAGATTGGTTTTTTATTAACTTTAATAAAAGATAATCTTGATTTGGTTCATTTTACCTACTTTACTTTCCCAATTTTTTATTTTAAAAAGTTTTTAATTACCATTCATGATATGACGCCAATTTTGTTTAAAACCGGTCGCGCCTCAACCAAAAACCCATTGATTTATCAAATTAAACATTTAATTTTTAAGATTGTACTTTTTTTGGGATTAAGAAATTCAGTCAAGGTAATTGTTCCAACAAAAACGGTCAAACAACAGATTCTTTCTTATTATGGTGAAAGATTTAAAGATAAAATTGAGGTGATATATGAAGGTGTTTCCTATCATCTTTTCGAAGAAAAAAAAGAAAAGCAAACTAAAAAAGAATTTCCCTACAAAAATTTTTTTTTGTATGTTGGTAATTTTTATCCTCATAAAAATGTTGAAAATTTGATTGAAGAATTTTCTTCTTTTGATAAAAAATACTCTCTTGTTTTAGTTGGGGCAAATGATTTTTTTACCAAAAGAGTTGAGAGTTTTTTAAAGAAAAAAAATTTAAAAAACATTATTCTTATTAAAGATTTACCAAAAGAAAAATTAAAGTGGTTTTATCAAAACTGCTTAGCTTTAGTCCATCCATCTTTATCCGAAGGATTTGGTTTAACATTGTTTGAGGCAGCTTACTATAATCGGCCAATTATTGCTTCAAAAATAAAAGTGTTTGATGAGCTTTGGGGGAAGAATTATTTATCTTTTAATCCCAAAGACCCAAATGATATAAGAAGAAAAATTAAGTATTTTATAGAAAAAAAACCCAAATTTTCCTACCAAAAAATCCTTCAAAAATACTCATTTGAAAAAATGACAAGAGAGACTTTGAAGTTATATAAAACTTGCCTTGATTATTAAATCAATCTAAAAAACTTAAGCTAAACCAAGCTATCACGATCGAAAAAAGATGGTAAAGGTTGAAAAAGGGGAGGGAATTTGGGAGAATGAAAATATTTAGATAATAAAAAAAATGAAAACTTTTTTATTTATCGATGGCACTAATTTATATGCTGCCCAATTCGAACTTTTTGGACCAGGAAGATATCTTGATTTTCCCTCATTTATAAAAGAAATTAAAGATAAAATCAAAATAAAGTTTGATAAAATTTATTTTTATGCTTCTTACTCACCCCAACCAAAAAAACCAACTAAAAAAGAAAAACTTTATTTAAAAAACGAAGCGTTATTTTACCGATCAGTAAAATCAACTAAAAATTTAGTTTTTTTTACTGGTTATCGTTCAAAAACATCAGGAAAAGAAAAAGAGGTCGATGTAAAACTAGCAGTTGATATTGTTGATTTTGGTCATAGAAATTATTATCAAAATATTTTTCTTTTAACGGGTGATGCTGATTTTCTTCAAGCTCTATTCTCAATGAAAAAGATAAACAAAAAAATTTCAGTGATTTGTTTAGAAAATAAAATAATGTATCGAGCAGCATTTTATTTTTTAACTTATGTCTTAAAATTATCAAATAAGGAATTTAAATTTAATTTTATAAAGTTTCAAAAGTATAAAATAATTAATTTAGAAAAAGACAATCTTCTTAAAAATATTACATAAAAAAAGCCCCGTGATGCATGCATCACGGGCAGGTTAATAATAATATAACAAATCAAAAATCTCCTGTCAACCACAATTTACCTTATCAAAACAACCCAAAAATTAAACCTCAAATTAAACCAAGTTCTTCAGATCGAAAAAAGATGGTAAAAGTTGAAAAAGGGGAGGGGATTTGGGAGAATATAGATAAATAAAAGTTAATTTACTTAAAAATTTAAAATGGCGTTTAATGAAGCTGATACAAGGATAAATCTTATTGATCCAAAAATTTATTCTTCTGGATGGACCAATGATCTTATTTCTCGTGAATTCCCAATTTCTGTTGGTCGAATTGAACTTATAGGTGAGAATTATCGTCGCGCTGCTCCTAAAAAAGCTGATTATGTTCTTCGACTTACACAAAACGGTGAGATTGTTGCTGTAATTGAAGCAAAAGAAGAAACTGCTGAAGCAAATCAAGGAATGGCTCAAGCTAAAGAATATGCTCAAAAATTAGGTGTATTATTTGCGTATTCAACAAATGGTCATCAAATTGAAGAATTTAATTTTATTACCAATCAACAAACAACAATAAATAATTTCCCTTCACCACAAGATTTAAAAAATCGTTATACTGAAGCAGTTCTAACTGGTGTAATAGAAAAAGAAAAAGCAGAAAAAATAATTAATTTTCCTTATTATTTTACTCCTTCATTAAAACTTCGTTATTACCAGGAAGCGGCAGTTAAGTCCGCTATTCAAAAAATTATTAAAGGTAATAAACGAATTTTGCTTACATTAGCGACAGGAACAGGAAAAACAGTTATTGCTTTTAGCATAGTTTGGCGGCTTATAAAATCGGGTTATTTTAAAAGAGCTTTATTTCTTGCTGATAGAAATTTTCTTCGTGATCAAGCTTATAATGTATTTGAACCATTTGGTGATGCCCGAGCTCATATTGAAAATGGGAAAACACCAAAACAACAGCAAGTTTTTTTTAGTATATATCAAGCCCTTGACCCAATTGATGAATCCGGAAAAAAATTATATGAAGAATATCCACCTGAATTTTTTGATTTGATTATTATTGATGAATGCCATCGATCAGCTTTTGGTGATTGGCATGGTATTCTTAGATATTTTTCCTCCGCCGTACATTTAGGAATGACGGCTACTCCAAAAAGAGCTGATAATATTGATGTTTATAAATATTTTGGTGAGCCGGTATATACTTACAGTTATGGGCAAGGTGTTCAGGATGGTTATTTAGCACCATTTGTTGTTCATAGAATTTTAACTGATTGGGATAAAAAAGGAAAAATTGCTTTAGAAGAGGCAAAATATTTAGGAGCGGAAGTTGTTGCTGATTCAACTACAGAATTGCAGGATGAATATAGCCAAAAAGAATTTGAGAGAAGAATAACTTTACCCGATAGAACTCATGAAATAGCTAAACATTTAGCAAAACTTTTGCGTACTTTTGGTGTAAATCAAAAAACAATGGTTTTTTGTGTTGATTCAGATCATGCTGATTTAATGGCTAAAGAACTTCAAAATCAATTTGCTGATTTAGGTTATTCCAATTATGTTGCTTCTATTATTGCTAGAAATAATGATATTAACAAAGCCGAATATGAGCGTTTTCGTGATCCAGAAAAACCAACTCCAGTAATTGCAACAACGGTTGATTTATTAACAACAGGCGTTGATGTGCCAAGTGTTAGAAATATTGTTATCATAAAACCAATTGCTTCAAAAATTGTTTTTAAACAAATTATAGGCCGTGGTTCACGATTAGACCCTCTTACAAACAAAAATTTTTTTCGTATCATAGATTATATTGGCGCAACAAGACTTTTTGATGACTGGGAAAAAATACCTGAACCAAAACCGGAAGAACCAGAAGGAGAGACTAAATTTATTATTAGTGGTTTAGTTATCGATGCTGAAACACAAGAACCTATTCCTGGTGCTACAGTAGTTCTTCAACGTCGTGATAATGAACAATATTTTGAACGTACAGATATGGAAGGTATTTTTACTTTTAGCAATCTTCCTCAAAAAACATTTCATCTTACAGTTAGAGCTGGCGGTTATAAGACACGTTCTTTAACTCTTTTACCGGTTGAAAGAGTAGAGAAACCTGAATTTATAGAAGTTTTACCAGTTGGACCTAAACCAAAAAAAGTTTTAGTTAAAGGCTTACCAGTACATATTGCCGAAGAGGAAAGGCTTGTTTTGGAAAAAGATGGTAAAACATTGAAAGTTGAAGAATATATTAGTTATACAGCAAAAGAAGTAGTTAGCAAAATTCGTCACATTGAGGATTTAAGAAGTATTTGGCTTGATCCAAAAAAACGAAAACAATTTTTAGATGAATTAGCTCAAAAAAGCATTTATCCAGAACTTATAGCTGAGGTGACAAATCGTTCTGATTTAGATAGTTTTGATGTTTTAACGCAAGTTGCTTTTGGTGCGATTCCTCTTTCTCGTGATGAAAGAGTAGAAATTTTAGAAAAAGAAGGAGAACGTTTTCTTTCTGCTTTTTCTAATGATGCTAAAGAAGTAATCCATGCGTTAATTGAACGATATCGTTTGGCAGGAATTGAAGATATTGAAAGTCCTTTTGTTTTTGATTTGCCACCTTTTGATCGAATTGGTGGCATCAATGAAATTGAAAGAAGATTTGGGACAATTGAAAAAATAAAAGAGGTTATTTCCGGAATAAGAAATAGATTATATACTCATGTATAATATAAATTATGATATCCATTGCCTCAAAACTTAAAACCATAGAGAACAAACTTCGAAAAGATGATAATCTTTCCGGACAGATTGATTACAATGAACAAATGGCTTGGATGCTTTTTCTTAAGTCTTTAGATATTCTAGAAGAGAAACGGGAAAAACAAGCAATGCTTTCAGAAATAAAATTTGAACCGATTCTTGATGAAAAATACCGCTGGCGAAGTTGGATGAAAAGCAATATGACAGCTGAGGAAAAATTTAACTTTATTAAAAATGAACTAATTCCATATTTAAGAAGAATAGATTCTACTCCCGAAAGAGAATTGGTTGCTTCAGTTTTTCAAGAAATCCCAACTAAATTTATGAAATCTGCCTATACTTTGGCTGAAGTACTTGACTTAATCGATGAACTTGATTGGCGGACACTTGAAGACTCACAAATTATCACTCAATTTTATGAGGAATCACTTTTAAAAATGGGTTCATCTGGTCGTCAAGCCGGAGGCGAGTTTTACACGCCGCGCCCTCTTATTCGTCTGATAATTAAAATTATTGATCCAAAAATTGGTGAGACTATTTTAGATCCGTTTTTAGGCTCTGCTGGATTTTTAGTAGAAGTTTTTCAATATCTAAAAGAGAAAAAACCCACAGCTAAAGAATACGAGAAACTTCAATCAGGTGTTCTTCAAGGTCAAGAGAAAAAACCAGTACCTTTTCTTTTAGGAGTGATGAACTGCATTTTAAATGATCTATACGGGGCAAAATTAAGACGTGGCAACACTTTTGCTCAAAATATTCGGCAGATTGATCCAGCCGATAGAGTTGAAATAGTTCTTACTAATCCACCATTTGGTGGTGAAGAAGAAAAGTCAATTTTAGAAAACTTTCCTTATCCAACAACAGCTACCCAAGTTTTATCAGTTCAATATATTTTGCGAAGACTTAAACCAGGTGGAAGATGTGGTATGGTTATTGATGAGGGATTTCTTTTTAGAACCAATGAAAAAGCCTTTTTCAATACTAAAAAAGAATTAGTTGAAGAAAACAATCTTTTTGCTGTTATTTCACTTCCTCAAGGATTATTTACCGCTGTTGGAACTGGTAATAAAACTGATCTTTTGTTTTTCGAGCGTGGTAAACCGACAAAAGAAGTCTGGTATTACGAACTAACTGGAAAATTTTCAAAAACTCGACCGTTGAAAGATGAACATCTTGAAGATTGTTGGCAAAAATTCCAAAAACGCGCTGTTTCAGAAAATAGTTGGATTGTTTCAGTTGAAGAATTAAGAAAGCGAAACTATGACCTCACCGCCAAAAACCCGAACAGCAAAGAAAAACTAACCCACAAACCGCCTAAAAAGTTGGTGAAGGAGATTGAAGAAAAAGAGAATAAAATTATGTCAATTTTAAACGAAATCAATGAAGTTATATGAGTAATTTTTACATAGATAAAATCATTATCAGATGGTATGGGCCGCTTCAATTTAATGGAGAGGCTAAATTAAAATCAGGCGTTAATTTAATTATTGGGAGGAATGGTAGTGGTAAAACCAGGACTCTTCGAATGATTGAAAATGCCTCTAAAGGACAGCAGTTTTATAATCCAAATAATCAACTAGATGACATAAATTTAATTCAAAGCGATCAATTAGTCTATATTTCTATAAAAGATGGAAATATACAACAGACTGTAACTTTTTTAAAAAATGGCGGTTGGCAAAATTGGAACGTTTTAAATCAGAAGGTTAAATTTATTAGCTCCGACCGTTCAGTTAGAGGAAGTCTTACGACCGCTAATCCATTTAAACAATTTTCAGATTTTTCTATTTCTGAACCGAATAACGAAATTAACATTGTTGACGAATTCAATAAGGCCCTTATCTCGGAATTATTACGCAAAATAAAAAGTCTTCGACAAGAAATTCCCGATCTTATAAAGGAAATTGAAGATCATTATCAAAGCGGGTTAGTAGATTTTGAGAAAAGTATAAGAATTGATTTTGATAGGGATCCCCCCGCTTTTTTAATAGATTATCGAAAAAAAGAGGTTCAATTACAGGATTTAAGTGCTGGTGAAAAGGAATATTTGTATTTTTTGGCATTTTTATATCGTGTCCGTGACGAAAAAGATAAAATTATTTTAATTGATGAACCTGAATTACATCTCCATAGTAGCCAGATAAGAAAACTTTGTGATTTAATATTGACTTTATCTAAATCGAATCAAATCATAATTGCAACCCATTCTGGAGAGATACTCCAATACTTTTTAAAAGAAGCTAATATTTTGTTAGTTGGTAAAGGAGAAATTGAAAATATAGAGGTTACAGAGCAGATAGAAGAAGTAGCAAGACAGCTTGGTTTATTAGTTGATCCTTCTTTTTTCACCTCACATTGGATTTGTGCAGAAAATAATCCACTTTCCCCGATTACAAAACAAAATGACGCCCCAACAACAGAAGTCACTTTGGGTTGGATATTTGGTAAAGGTATTGATAAAAAATTTTGGGGGTTTGGATCCAAAAGAGGAATCGCAGAAGCAAGAATACAGGCACTCCAAGATGTAAATTTTGGTCAGCAAGAAATTAAATTATCAATAATTTTTGATGGTGACAAATTATCTACTAATGATAATTATCCTCCTAAAGTTACAATAAAAAATAATAATGTGTATTTTTTCCCATTTTGGGAATTAGAAAATATTTTTCTAAATCCAAAAATATTAAATGAAGTAATTGTTACTGTAAATGGAAAGGATGGAAATACGCAATTTTGGGAGAAGATAAACGAGAATAAAGAACAATTATTTAAATCAATATTAAGAACTATAATTAAAAATACAGCATTTAGTATAACTAAATATAATTTATTTTCTGATGGTACTATTGACGAATTTAATAATTGGAAAAAATTGGTGACAGATATCACTATTAATGAGGATATTCTTAAAAGTAGATTTGAAGAAATAATAAATAGTAAAAATTATAAATGGATTCCTGGTAAAGAAGCACTTAAGTATGCTATTGATTTAAGTGGGGATTTTTGGACTAAGATTAAAAACTTAGTAGACAACGGTAATTTTTTAACTTACATAAAAGAGGATCAAGAAATTGAACAACTTATAAATGTCGTTAATAATAAATAATATCCATGCTGTGGCCTACCAAAAAACTTGGAGAAATATTGAACTACGAGCAACCGACAAAATATATTGTTCGTAGTACTAATTACAAAAAATTTGGCAGTATTCCTGTTTTGACCGCCGGTAAATCTTTTATTCTCGGTTATACAGATGAAAAAAATGGAATTTTTCCAAAAGATAAGCTACCTGTGATTATTTTTGACGATTTTACTACTGCGTTAAAATTTGTTGACTTTCCTTTCAAAGTTAAGTCATCGGCTATGAAAATTTTACATCCTAAAAAAGATTTGGTAGATGCAAAATATGTGTTTTATAAAATGCAAACAATAGATTTTCCTGTAACCCAACATAAACGATATTGGATTTCAAAATATTCTCAAATTAAAATCCCCCTTCCACCTCTTTCCGAACAAAAAAGAATTGTAGAAAAAATTGAAAAACTTTTTGCGAAAATTCATGAGGCGGAGCGATTGCGCGCCGAATCTCTCGCCGCCTCCGCCGCGCTTTTACCTTCTGCCTTGCATAAAGTCTTTAGCAGCGCGAAAAAAGAAAACTGGCCCAATAAAAAACTTGGAGAGGTTTGTGATTTTCAAGGTGGCACACAACCCCCAAAAAGTGTATTTAAATATGAACCCCAGAAAGGCTATGTCCGTTTATTACAAATTCGTGATTTTGTTTCTGATGCGAAAGCAACCTATATCCCAGATTCTCCAAAACTGAGAAAATGTGCAATCGATGATATTTTAATTGGTAGATATGGTGCTTCAGTCGGGAAAATTTTAAAAGGAAAATCTGGAGCATACAATGTAGCAATTATAAAAGCTATTCCAAACGAAAATTTTTTATTGAAGGATTATCTCTATCTTTTTTTACAATCTCCGGATATTCAAAAAGGATTTACTAATTTTAGCAAGAGAGCCGCTCAAGCAGGCTTTACAAAAGAAGAGTTAGGTTCATTTGAAATCTCTCTCCCGCCTCTTTCCGAGCAGAAAAAAATTGTTGCATATTTAGATGCGGTTTCTCAAAAATTCCAAGAACTTCAAAAACTCCAGCAACAAACTGCTGCTGATTTTTCTGCTTTGCGTCAATCGATTTTAGCAGAAGTTTTTAATCAAAAATAATAACTTTTGCTATTTGATTGCTTAATAGAAGTTTAAAACATAATAAACAATATGGATTGGAAAGATATTAAGCCGCTTAAAGAATATGAGGCTCGATTAATTGTCAAAAATTATTTTTTAGACCGTGGTTTTAGTATTTTAGATATAGATCCAAGAGCTTTGCCACCGGGTAAAAAATCACCTGATTTTATTATTAAAAAAGACGATGATATAAAAGGTTATTGTGAAGTTAAAACACCAGCTAATATTATAAATCCTATTACCAATCTATATCAGTGGGATACTGCTTTTTATAAATTAAGAAAATTTTCACACAAAGCCAGAAAACAATTTAATGATTATGATCCTAGTCACACAAAACCTTGGATTATCGTTTTTACATCAAATCATCCTCAACTTAATTGGAAAAATTTTTTCAATACCCTAATGGGAGCAGTTATATTTAATGGTAAAATATTAAGAGATTTTAGAAATATGGATTTTACACTCAAAACAAACAAAGATTTATTATCAATAGATCTAATATTGTGGTTTCAAATAAACTATATTGATAGACGAAACATTTGTCAAACGCGATACTTTGTTAATAAAGAGGGAAGATTTACGAATGAAATTAAAAGTCTATTAAATGATTTTAAGTCTGAAACTGAAAAATAAAAAAATTTTTTTAATAAAAAAGCCTTTACTTCAATTAAATAATTGAACAACTGCAAGTGTTACCTGGGCAATTGCAAGTATTACTTGCGCGGTTGCTAAAAAAATCATTACTTTTTCAGTCTTTTTTGTTGTTTCTTCAAAATGAGCAATAGAATAAATAAGTTGTTTCATTGATCCAACCACATATCGATTTGGTCCGTTTGTTTGTCTTTCAGCGCTATCAACATTTTTAATAAGTTCCTGCACACTGGGTAATTTCATATTTTATCACCTCCTTTCTGCCTCATTTTAACAAAACAACAACAGGGGTTTTCAAGTGGTTTTTGGTATTTTATTTTATATAATAAAAAAATGTTTGATGTTTTAAAAAATTAACTCCTATGCCCATCCAAAAATACTCAATTAATCAAAGATTTATTTAAGAACCTTGAAGAAAACTGTATCCCAAAGGAGATTTTTGAGATGGAAAAGGATGATTATCAAAGGTTTTTAACTCTTCGAAGAAAACTTATGGCAAGGAAGATAAAGGGTTATTTTGAGAGATTGTGATTTTTGATATTTGTTTTGGAAGTTGGAGGAGATAGTTTTGATTAAAAATTAAATTTAATTTCCCAAGGATGGGAATGTTTATTTATTTTCTGCTAAAATAATTTTTAATTCATTAAAAACTTCAACTATATTACATCATAACATCTTTCATAAATTGTCAAGATATAAAAAATTATGTTCCAAGATTTATTCAACCCTCAAATAAAAAAAAATATTGTATAATAAAGGGCAAAATGGGAAGGAAAAAGGTTTATTATAAAAAGGAAGATTATAAAAAGTTGATTGTAAAACTTTTGAGGGAAAAATATGTTAGTTTAATTATTGGTCTTTTTGTTTCATATTTTTTTGCCTCTTTGATTTATCAAAATTTTTTCTTAAAAAACTTCAAAAATTCGAAAGTAGCTCTCCCAAAAAATATTAATTTATTAAAAAAGCCAACCCCAACACCTTATTTATCAAAAGAAAAAAAAGAAAAAAAACTAAAAACCTATGTTGTTCAAGAGGGCGATTCTCTTTCATCAATTGCCGAAAAATTTTATGGTGATTTATATAAGTGGCCAAAGCTAATGGAAGCCAATCGTTTAAGTAATCCAGATATAATTGAGGTGGGGATGGTTTTGGTTATTCCTGATTAATATTAATCCATATGTTATTTTTAATTCTTTTTTGTTTTTTGCTTCGTTTTTATGTCTCTTTTTTAGGATTTAATTTTGACTACGGTTCATGGAAGATTGTTGGTGAGATTATGACTTTGGGAAAAAATGTTTATGAGGCAACTGAGAGATATAGTTATGGTCCTTTTTGGGCAATCATTTTGGGAATATTTCGTTATTTGTCCTTATTTTTTTTCAACGACTGGTTGATTTTTCGTTTTTTGGTTATTTTATTTTTGTCTTTAGCTGATTTGTTAATTGGGTATTTATTGTTAAGAAAAATTTCCTTTTTAGCTTTCGTTTGGTTCTTAACTAATCCAATTTCCATCTATACTACTGGTTTTCATAATCAATTTGATAATTTGGCGATTGCTTTAGGATTAATCGGTTTGCTTTTAATTGAAAAAAATCGGCAAAAAATAAATGGTTATTTAATCCTTGGTCTTTCTATGATTACAAAACACATATTTCTTTTTTTACCACTCTGGCTTTTAATAAAAGCAAGAAATAAAAGAGAAAGGTTATTAAGTTTTATTCCTTGGTTGGTTTTTATTGTTTCTTTTTTTCCTTTTTTAACTTCAAAAAAAGCTTATTTTGGGATTTTAGATCATGTATTTTTAGTAAAAAGAGATTTATTATATTCTTTTTTACCCAACAATTTTCTCATTACCCCATTTGTTATTTTAATCTTTTTAATTCCTTTTGGATTTATCTTCAAAAAAGAAAAAATTACTAAACTTGGTTTTTTGTATCTTACTTTATTTACTGCCACTTTAGTCAATAGTGGTGCGCAATATCTTTCGATTCCTCTAGCTTCTTTTGCTTTGATACCTTTTTTAGGACTTTGTTATACGGCTTTAGGCTGGCAAAGTATTATTTTTGGCTCCTTGCCACTTAACCATTCGTTAATTTTGGCTTTTAATTTTTCCTGGTTTTTTATTTTTATAAATAAGATTAAAAAAGGCTATTTTTTAAAATTGGCAAAATTTATATGCTTTTTTATTTTGTTAATTGGTTTAACTTTACCATTGAATAAATTTCTATTGCTAGGTAGGAAAATTTTACTTGAAGAAAGAAAAAAAATTTGGATAGCTCAAGTTTTATATCCAACATCAAACTTTTTTGACAAAACAAAAAATGAGATAAAAAAGCCTTTCAATGAAGAAAAAAATATAAAAGGTGAATTTTTGGCCAAATATGATAATCTAGGATACATCGTCTTTCCTTTTTTAATAGATAATGCCCCCTTTGATTTCTTAAAACGTGGATATTACGTAAAAATAACTCTTAAGGAAAAAGGAAAAAATAAAATAATTCATGAAGAGAATAGAAATTTAGGTAATGCTTTAACTGAAGAGGGGATTATTTTTGGTATACCTTTAATTTCAAAAAGTAAAGGAAAAATATATGAGGTAGAGATAACAACCAACATTCCAAAAAATTTTAAAAACTGTTCTTTTGATCTTACTAAACCAATTCAGGTAAGATACTTTTTATCAAAAGAAAAAATAGGCAATTTTTGGAGTTTTTTAAGCTTTCTTCTTGATAAGACAAAATTTTTCTTTATTAATCCGCAAAATGTTTTATTTTTATTTCAAATTTATTCTTATTTGTGGCTTTTGGTTTTTGGTGCTATTGTTGTTAAGTCAAAAAATTATTTTAATTCTTGAGGAAATTTAATTCCAATCTTGTCAATGACAATATCATTTTTTTTGGGAGGAATACGCACTTCAATTAAAGGATCAGAAAAATCACCCGTTTGCTTTATTTGATACCAATCAAAAAAATAATTAAAACCATGATTCATTCCCAAGGGGACATCAAAAGATATGTTAAATTTTTTCCCTTCTGTTTTTTCCTTGATAATTTTGGCGACTTTTTCTTTGTAATAAAAACCAAAGTAATTGTTTTTAAAAGTAGAGAAAATATTCTTTTTAGTTGAAAAAAATATAAAAATTAAAATAAAAATTAAAATTAATGATTTTTTTATTTTAGTAAAAAAGTTTATTAAGGTAAGATAAATAAAGGGATACAAAAAAATAAAATAGTACTCTGCCGGTCTTTTACCCCAAAAAATAAAAGCCAAAGGAAAAAAAATCCACAAGATAAAAAGTGATTGAAAAAATTCTTTTTTGAAACCTTTTTCTTTTTTTTGAAGAAAAAAAATAATAAAAAGATTTAAAAAATAAAAAATTTTTGTTGGCCATTGATTTTTAAATGGATCACCCACCAAAATAAGAGGTTTTAGAAAATTGCCAAAAACCGACCACCAAATAGAAAGATCTTTATTCAAAGCTTTTTCTGAACCAAAGAAAAAGTTAAAAAATGCTTTAGTATTTAAAAATTGATGACGAAGATCAAAAATAAAAAGGGGAAGAAACATCAAAATAAACGAGATTAAAAATAAAGATATATTTTTTTTCTTTAGTATAATTTCTCTCTTTATTAGAGAAATTAACAAAAACATTAAAGAAAAAAGGATAATAAAAACAAACTGAAAGTGCATGTTAACAAAAAAACCCAAAACTAATCCTAAAATTATCCAATCAGAGAGTTTATTTTTTTCATAGATTTTTTTCAAAAAATAAAAAGTCGAAATTATTCCCAAAGGCAAAACTACCGGCCACCAACCAACTGTATCAAAGTGAATTAAATAAAAGTTAATTGTCCAAAAAGATAAAAATAAGATAGAAATAGTTTTGCCAAAAATTTTTTTTAATAAAAAAAATGAAAGCCAAAAAAATAAAATATTGACAAAAATTACAAAAAAAATTAACGCTTTTGGGTGAAGTTTGGTTAGGAGAAAAAAAGGAACAAGAAGATAAGAAAAATAAGGACCCAAAAAAAATCCAGCATCACTAAAGACTCGCGGGCCGATCAAAGTTAGTTTTCCATTAATAATATTTTTTACCGAATAACAAATATTTTCCTGATCCCAATCAAAAACAAAACGTTTGTCTAAATTGAAAAATCGAAGGTATGAAAAAGTGATAAAGATTGTTAATGTTAACAAAAAAACAATTAAAGTTTGATATTTAATTAATAAAATTTTAAAATTATCAATAAACGAATATGATATTTTTTTATTTTCTATTGATTTTATTTTTTTCTTTTTATTCATATGCTTTAGTTGATCCTAATTTTACCTTATTTAATCATCCTTTTTGGACTTTTTTTAGAAACGCAATGGTTTATTTTGGTTATTATAAGCGTTTTTGGTCGACTTTAGTTTATATTTTATTTATTTTATTACTTTTTTATTTTTATTTTTTCTTTCAAAAGAAAAAAATTAATGTTTTAAAGACTGCCTTCCTAATTGGATTTTTGACTTTATTTTCCTATCCTTTTTTATCTCATGACTTTTTTAACTATTTATTTGATGCCAAAATTTTAACTTTTTATGGCAAAAATCCCTATCACTTTTCTGCATTAGATTTTCCCAAAGATTCTTGGACTCGTTTTATGCACTGGACTCACCGGACTTATCCCTATGGTCCAACGTTTTTACCAATAACCGCCATTCCTTCTTTTTTTTCTTTTGGTAAATTTTTTTTGGCCTTTTTTTTGTTTAAGCTGACTTGGTTTTTGTTTTATTTTTTAATGATTTATTTTTCCTATAAAGTCGATAAAAAATGGAGTTTGATCTTGGCTTTTCATCCTTTAATTATCGTTGAGGGATTGATTAACAATCACAACGATTTACTTGCTTTGAGTTTTTCGGTTTTGGCAATATATTTTTTAATAAGGAAAAAAGACAAATTATTAAGCGCTATTTTTTTTATTTTAGGTGGCGGAATAAAGTATATTTCTTTGCCATTAATCTTTTTGATTATTAATAAAAAATTGGCAAAAATATTATCTTTGTTTTTAATCTTCATTTTAATCCTTTATCTTACTTTTTTTTCGGAGATTCAGCCTTGGTATTTTTTGATTTTTTTTGCTTTTTATCCTTTTTTTCCCAAGTTAGTTGAAAGACTAAATCTTTTTTTTGCCGGCCTTTTGTTTTCCTATTTTCCTTATCTTTTTTTGGGCGGATGGGATAGTCTTGAAAAAATTAATCAAAAACATATAATAATATCAGTCTTTTTAGGATTAAATTTAATTTACTTATTTTTTGTTTATGCTAAAGAAAATAGAAAATTTTTTAAAAGATAATTTTTGGCAGTTTTTGGTTTTTCTTTTTTCTTTCTTTGTTTTTTTATTCAATGCCCGTTATGTTTCTTATCCTGATGAGTTTGTTAATCTTTTGGCAGGAAAGTCGATTTTAAATGGCGGTTTTCCATATCGTGATTTTTTTGATCATCATCTACCTTTGGCTTGGTATTTGGCAGCAATTTTTTTAAGTTTTAGTTTTGGTTCCTATACAATTTTTCGTTTACTTTGGTCTTTGTTTAATTTTGTTTTGCTTTCTTTTTTGGCTTTTTATATTAGAAAAAGACATCAAAAAATATATCCCTTTTATCTTATTTTTTTAGCTTTTTATCCGTTGACTGCTTTGTATTTTTGGTTTCATTTATATTTGGCCGATAGCCTTTCGGTTTTATTTTTTAGTCTTTCTTTTTGGCTTTTACTTATTCAAACTTTTTTTAAAAAAGATTTAGAAGAAAAATCTTTTATTTTTATTTTGGTTTCTTTTTTAAACTTTTGTTTGGTTTTTTCCTCGGCGACTTTTGTTTATTTAACTTTCTTTTTATATCTTTGGCAGCTTTATCTTTTATTAGGTGATAAAAAAAAGATTGTTTTATTTATTCTCTACAGCATCTTACCCTATTTTGTTTAT
>Ga0308421_1000328_pt1 | contig 29303 bp, 29 predicted proteins | sample HotsprSampleMS60_FD_203673 | JGI IMG/M metagenome (GOLD analysis project Ga0308421, IMG submission 203673) | Hot spring phototrophic mat microbial communities from Mushroom Spring, Yellowstone National Park, Wyoming, United States - 20090730_MS60 ...
CAAAGCTACTGTCCTCCACGTTTCTCCGCGCTCGCGCTGATGAAAAAACCAAGATACTGAAGGGTGTCTTTGTAAATGCCCGTTACATAGGCGTTGCTACTAAAGAGCTGTTAAATGCAATTCCTACGCCATCTTATTTGTCCACGGCCACGGATCAATATAAAGACCTGAAGCCCTTTACATACGCTGCTGCTTTGTTTGAAGACGCAGCCGTAACGCAACTATTTGTCGTCATTGATAAGAATGTTGCATCTGTTATTGTAAAAGAAATCGAGGTCAGACGTAAGAATGATCCGAAATTCAAAGAGATCAAGGAGCAGCGCATCACAAAGGGCATACCGAACTACAAGAATCTTCTCGACAGCTATTTTCGGATAACAGACACGCGCCTTATTGCCAGACCGATTGGGATTGCTGTCGATAAGAGCGAGGGGAAAGGCGTGTGGCAAGAACGTGTTCCCATTTGTGTTGTGTTGACAGATGGGCAACACACAGTGGCCATCCCAGCCGGCCTTTACAAAGTCCTCAAGGACATCCGTGTATCCTATAATCTTCACGTGACGGATTTGGGCCGCGGCAGTCGCTACTTACTGATAACGAACAAGCGCTCTGGGGAACCGATTGGCGTTATTGCCGGAAAGTCTGTAGGCAATAGGATTGCTCCTGTTGTTAACGCAGAAATTGTTGAAGACCGGCTTCCGGACGGCACTGTCATTTACAGGCCTTCTTACACCAGAGTATATGATGATGAGCTGGTGCTTGCCGCACAGAATGGCGACCTGTTTGCCCTAATTGAAGCATTCAATCGCGGCATAATCAATTCGCGGATTTTGTATAAGATTGACGAGCCGGTTGACTCCAAGTTATTCGTGCCTTCTCCAACCGGCGAGAAAATCCCTAGGCGCACGATTGATCCTCGGGCGTTCTCAGGCACAACACAGGAATTACAGTCGCAACCGGTCGCAGAGGCTGCGCCTCCTAAGGAAGAACGACCAGCTGAAGCGGCGCCACCGCAACCTGCTCAAGAGCGCACAGAAGAGCCAGAAGTTATCCAGCCACAACCCGCTGCCGAGCCGGCTCCTGCGGTTGTTTCTTCCGCAGCGGCGCAAGTTGCCGAGAAGCCAGCCGAAGAAAAAGTACAACCCGCAACGGCAGCTCCGCCTAAAGTGCCGCCCGCCCAGCCGATACTGCAACAGGAAGGAAGTTACTTAGACGCGATTAAAAACATTGCGATTCCGCTTTCGCTCCCATACTACAACAAGGACATTCGCAATATTGAATTCGACAGGAATGGCAATCTCACGCGGCAAGGGCTGCGTGCGTTCTTGAATCTGATTGGCTCTGAGAGCAGGCAATTCGCAATTGGCCTGATTGACCGATCGGGCAAGGTGAATAAGGATCTAGCGAATGATGTAGCGAAGCACATGATTCTTGTCGCTTCGCTACGCGGGCACATTCGCCTGTCTACTGCTGCGCCAGAAGTCGGCTCCACTGACGATCCAGTCATGCGTTTGTGGGATATTGTGCAATCGGGCAAATACGCAAACGTGCTGACGGAGTTTCTATCGAGGTTCAAGCCGCTGATCAACATCCTAGCTGATGGCAAATGGACGGACGATCAAAGGTGGCCATTCCACTATATCGCTGCTGCGATACTGCTGCGTAACGACTACGATCTCAGTCAATCTCTTCCGGATGAGATGCGCCCATCTCAGGATCTGTTTGGAGTGTGGGAACCGATGGAGGGCTTGGGGAAGTGGACAAAGACGCTTGCCAGATTGCGTGCTTCATACATCACGCGTGAGTTGGCCAAGAATATCGACCTGCTCCCGAAATTCCTTGATCTACTTATCGACGCGGCTACGGGGGCGTACAACTCCATTCATATTGAGGACAAGCTGCCCACGGACTTGCGGGGCATGGAGCGTGCGTTTTATTCGGAAGGGATTCTGCCGATCTTGGACGAGGTTATTCGCTCGTCCGGTAGGACGCCTCTGCCGCGTGGTCAATTGATTTACGCAGCCCCTGAGGTGGCAGTGCCGAGTCCTGCTCCGGGCGGCGCCCTTCCTGCAGCCGAAGACTTGTTCGAGCCTAAGGATGTCGACGAGTTTATCACGCTTGTTGAACAGCTGCCTGATGGTTTTGAGTTGGCCACAGCATTGCGCATGGCCAAGCAGATGGGGCTTTTCAAGATTTTACCCGGCCTGCAGTTCAGCATCAGCAAAATGCCTGATGGCCGCGTTTTGGCCTACTACGACCCTGCGCGCAATCTTGTGGTTTACACCGTGCGAGCGCTCAACCAGCCGTGGCGGCTGACGGCGCATGAGTTGCTGCACGCCATCTTTGAAGCCCTCCCAGATGAGGAGAAGGCGCTGGTGCACAAGTTGCGCATGCGGGCTATCGAGCGTTGGCTGGCAAGTGGAGCCAGGAGTGAACGCGGTCCTTGGAATCGCTTGTTAGCGCTGACGGCACTGGGGATTGGGTCAGAACCGCTGCTAAATGGCAGGCTTAATGTACCGCGCGAAATTTACCATCTAACGAGCGACACGGAGTTCTTCGTATGGATGCTGGAGCACAGGCTGGAATCGGCCCTTCTGGATCTTGCCCGCAGCCAGACAGAACGAAGCTTGTTGCAGCGACTGTGGGATCGCGTGTTGAGCGCAATCAGGCGTGTCGTCGATTGGGCCAAGGGACTGATGGCCAGATTGCGTCCGGATTGGGACGATGAGCTGAAACGCAATATAAACCGTTTCTGGGATCGCCTGTTGGAGGCGATTGAGAATCCTGGCGTTGTTGCGATGCCCGAGCGTGCCATGGCTGTTCCGAGTGGCGAGCCCGTGATTCACTTCGCCTTGGACCCTGACGGATGGGCTGCTCCATACGTCGCTGCAACAAGCACAGAGATGTCTGCCAACGTTGAAGCGGCTCGGCGGTTCGCCACGGCTTACATCAGGGGCGCCTTGGAGAACATGGCTGGTAGCCTGGACAAGCTCCGCAAACAGGACGAGTTTGCTATCGCAGAGCAACGCGAAATGGAGCGCCAAAAAAACACAAACCGCGATTTTGGCGCTGTGCTTGCGGCTATCGATGCGGTAATCGATCTTGAGCGCTTTGCAGCCGAGACTGGTCTTGATCCCTACGAGCCCGAAGGCTTTGCAAGGCTGGTGCAGGCTGTTCAGGACCGCCAGAATGCCGTCAGTGGAGATGCTTACCGCCAGGCTATTCAGGCGTTGCAGATATTCCGTCATGCTTTCTATACGTGGTCTGCCTACTTGTACGCCAAGGATCTTGCAGACAACATCGTCATGCGCGATGCGGCAGTGCGCCAGCTAACCTATTTGCGGGTGCTACGTGACAACGAGGAGCTCATGGAGCCAGGCGCTGCTGAGCTTATTGCTGGCGACGTGCCAACTTATGACATCGCTCTTCCTGGCATTAAAGAGCGCATTGCAGAGCTGGAAGAGGAGGTGGCGAAATGGGAGAAGGAGGTGCAGGATTCCGAGAAAGAACTGGAGAATTTCATCAGTCTCCACGCTGCCGGTCTGACGCAGCCCATGCTTTCTGGTGAAGTCTGGCCGCTTGAGTCTTTGTATCAGCCCTTGATTGAGCAGCAACGCATTAAAGAGATTCCAGACAACGATTGGTGGGCCCCGGACACATTCCGCACCGTGTTCACTGAGCGCGTCAACCAGTTGGTCGAGCTGGCGATCACGAGCGACAGCAACCGATACCAGCAGATGGTGCTGTACAAGACCGCTGCCGATCAACACCTTAAAGCCTTCGCGCGAGGGGATTATCGAATTTCGGAAATTGGCTTCTCAGATTTGGTCTCGATCACCGAGCGTGCCCTTGCTGCGCTGTATGAGAACAGAGGGGACTATTCAGAGGAAGAGCGGCGAGCGATTGCGGCCTCATTTGTGCACGCCGTCTTGAAATTCAATTATGCCAGAGACCGCGCTTTCAATGAATACATGACCAAGATCAACATTTTGGCCAACAAAGTAGACTGGATTGCCTACAGCCTGCTTGCGAAAGAGCGACTTCAGGTGGTAGCGCAGAAGCTGGCTGAAGCGCTTCAGGCCGCGAAGTGGCCCGAGACCAAGCCATACTCCAATGCAGAGGTCGCCTATGGCATTGTTCGAATGGCGACCATGTTGGCCAAGTTGCTGAAGGGCGCGATCAAGAAACTTTCGCCTTCACAAGCTATTTCACTCGTCAAGGGGCTAGTGGACGCAGCTCAGGCAGTTGCAACACGGGCCACAGGGGTTCCGACGATGCAGGCTAAAGCGGCGCTTTACCGTGAAGCCGCCGCTTCCGCGTTGAATACATTCCTGACGGCGCAGAAGGCTGCCAAAAAATCTGCTGTCGTCCCCGAGAAAGTCTCCAAGGTTATTGGCCTGTCTGATGCAATGCTGGCTGTGATCATGGAGTTGATGGCGACCAATCCCACCATCAGCCGAGGCATGATTGGGCTTGTAGCCACGATGGTCCGTGGCGATGAGCGCATCAAGCCCTTGATGGAAGCCATCACAAAACGGTTGGAAGACATCAGCCGATATTTGAGGCAGCGCCGCGCCATTCGAAAGCGTAAAGCGCAGGCTGCTGGCAAGAAGGCAGGCACAGCGGGTGCGCAAGCCAAACCGGCTCCTCAGGCGGATGAGCAGCAACCCATCAAGGAGCTCGACAGAAATGAAATCCGATTGCTTAAGCAGCATATCGAGACCATTCTGACGTGGATTGACTACGATCTGGATCCGCAAATAGCCGAGCTGAAGAGAAATCTCATCGAGGCCAAGTCTGATCTGGATGCGCTTTTGAACGCTGTTGCGATCTGGAATGGCGTCACCAATCGCTCCTTCCCGAGGGCAGACGGGACCGGCGATACTCCCTTCTGGGAGGTGTGGAACGATGCCATGCGCATCTCGGGCTTGTCCCGCGTGATGGTAACGGTGGGGCCAGAGGACGATAGGACAGGTTCCGGCACCATCGTATTCCAGAGCTTCCCGGGCGCTCGTGAAGTCATAATCAGCCCGTGGAACATGTACCCACAACAGACTATCCTGCTCGAGTTGAGTCGTTGGTCGAAGAAGGCTATTGAATATATCGCCACGACGCGGGCGCTAGAGCGGAAATACCGTGAGTTTATTAATGCTACCCGCGGAAAGACTGAGCAAGAGATTGCTGAGATGATCAAGACGGGGCAGATTGAAGAAGCCCAGACGCCGGAGAGTCTGGGCTATGATCCGTTGATTGCCAACGGCCTGGAAAATGCACTCATTACACACGCCGCGTATTTCGCCGGCGAAGTCCCGTTTGATATCGAGTCACCCGAGCACGAAAGCTCGCTGCTTCGCTTCATCAGTTCCACCAAGTTTACACACACGCTGGAGCAACTCATCTCGTGGATCCCACAGCCGTTCAGAACGCCGCTGAAGATTTGGCTGGCCCGCTGGGCCAATCAACGGTTGGAGCTTGGGAAGATCTACACCGAATACCTGCCACGGATCAATCAGGCCAGGCTTAAAGCCATGCAGGCGTTTGGCACCATGAGTGAGCCCGAGTATCGCACTCTGGTGTGGGCGCCTCTGACAGAGTATGCCCGTCAGCATGGCGTTCGTGTAGAGCCGGGCATTAAGCTTCGGACGGGTCACGTTATCACAAAAGAAGATCTTGAGCTCCTGAGGCTGGTCCATTCGTTCGAGCGCGATCTGCTTCGCTTATCTCAGAAGATTCACGGCCATGATCCCAACCTGGGCATTGTGGACGCTGTGGTTGGAACGATGTTCAGTGTTGGCGGAGTCACCTATGCGCGCTATGCGGGGTCTGTTGGTACTTATGGATTGCCGCGGAGGTTGAACGATGCTGGTTATGCGCTGCTGGAACGCCTTGCTGTTGCGTATTCAAGAATTCGAGGTGACGAAAAGCTGAACACTCAGTACCGCTCTCTGATGAAGGGTGGATGGAAGGCTCTTTATGAGACTGGCGCGCGATTTGAAGGGGGCTTGCAGCCTATCCCAGTATTCCAAATGTTAATTGAGCCATGGTTGTCAGCAGAGTATACAGGCATTGCGGAGGCGTATTTGACGGACGCGTTGCGCCATCGGTCTGATGTTGCAATGGAAAGGTCGGATTGGTGGCTCCAAGTACTGCGCAAAGCTGCAGAGCTTTATTTGGCAGAAGCAACACTACAGAACAAGAGGCTTGAACCGAACTCCGTGCTTCCACCGATGCCGACCCAGTGGAAGCAGATCATACCCTATGTGGCCGAGGCGCTGGAGCAAATTGGCGACCTGCCGGAGGAGATACAGGATGACGAGGATGCGCTTTACTATTATGCAGCCTTCAAGGTATTTGAAGACTTGGATCGAATGGCGCGGTTTGCCGTGTCGGCCACGAATGCGGAACGGTTCCAGAACATGGCCACGCGGGCCGCTCAGGCGGGGGGCCGATCTTTCCTGAATGAGTTTACCAAACCTGCCGGGACGCTGGTGTTGCCATCGGCAGTGTACACCCATGGCGTTCTTACGGATGGCGAGATGCAGATGGCGACGCTTCGAGCGCAAGCGTATACATTTGTAGAATTTGCGCTGGCGATCAAGCGTGCGCGAGCCCATGTGGAAGAAACGGAACGCGTGCTTTCTGCGGGCGGCTGGAACATCTCTGGCCTCAAAAGCATCCGGCAGCTTGTGCCCCTAATCAGAGCCTTGGAAGAATCTGTCATCTCTCTGGCGACTCTGGCTTGGACAGGCAGGTCTGCTCGCGATCCGATTTTCCTCTCGATGATCAAATCCGTTCTGCTCTCAAACATTGTGGTCACGTTGCGCAACCTGACTCTGGGGCCGATTTTGGCGTGGATTCACAATGCGCAGTTGCTCAATGTGTCCAGGGCGCTGGCGACATGGGTTACGATTAAACAGGCAGCAGCCGCAACATACCACTTCGTGCGTGACCTGTCGGTATCAAGCGCCAGAAGCGCCAGGGTGCTCATGGGTCTGCCGGCCTCCGTATTCAGGGCGCTTTGGCGGCGCAAAGGTGTCCGCGAGGCCGTTGAATCCTTCCTTCAGAACCTGTCGGATGCTGTTGTAACAGATCTGGTCCGGAACGTCAGCGCTACAGGATTCTCGCTAAGCCGGCGCACGGCGCACATGACCTACTTAACCTGGATCATGCGCAAAGTTCACAAAACATTGGCTGATGAGGCAATGTGGCGTTCGCCCGGGATCAGCGGTCTTGCCCATCGCATTGGCCGCGGCCTTCGCGCCGGGGCGTCTGCAGCAACACAGATCCTGCGTTCTATCGGCACAGAGATCGCTGACGTCTATTTGAACTCTATGGCTGTTGACAGCGCGGCTGCCATTGAACGGCACCTCGAGGAGATAGCAGAGAAGGTTTACAACCGGCTTACCAACAACCGCGATGTAGATGAAGTTCAAACCCTGGCCAGAGGACTACTGCCGATTATCCCTGCCAGAGGATCACGCTTCAGAATCACGGATGAAGATATCAGCGATCGCAGTCTTCCGGCTGATCGGGCTGAACATGCGGCTGAGTTGCGTGATTTGATGGAAGAGGCCGGCATCAATCTGGACACGCTCATTCTTGGGACAGTCAAGCGCATGGCTATAGAGGAGGCACGTCGCTTCCAAGAATCGGGCGGGCGGATTATGCCGGGTTCGCAGAAGCTGGAGCTGAGTGTTCTGGACGAGCAGCAACGCATTGATTTGATGCGGGCACTGATGCGCAGGTTCAATCAGGGCGACATTGTCAACCGTCCCATTGTCGCCATTCTTGATACCACCAAGCGCACCATCCTAACCTTCATGGGGTATTCGATTAATTTCTTGCATCAGTTGATTGCGTTTATTGCTGGTAAGCCTGCTACAAGGCTTCCAGACAAACTGCTGCTGGCCCTGTGGAAAATTCTGTGGCTGGCCATGGTGGTACTGTTCTTTGGCCAGGTTTCGATCAAGACGACCAACGAGGTCAAGCAGTTCGTGTTTGGCGATCCGCCGACTGTGCCAACCGTGTTTGATCTCGACTTCTGGAAGAACTGGACGCTGGCCAAGCGATCTCTGTTCTTCTCAGTACTCCTGGGCCTTCCTTTGGTTGGCGACCTATTGGCTCGAGCCGCTGGCGTAGTGTTTGGCAACCGTGGTTGGACGCTGACTGACCGCGTCTTGGCCGTTCGGCTTGTCGACGATTTCTTCAGCACAATTTTCAACACGGGCAAAAACCTGGTCAGCCTGGTAACATCCGAGAGGCCATTTGAGAACCGTATTCGCGACGTTTTTGAACCCTCCTATCAGGCGTTGACGCGTTATGTGTGGTTTGCAACGCCGTTTGTTCGTGCGGTCTCTGAGACTCGTGACGCAGCCATTGAGTTGCGCCAGGCGCGCAGCATGGCCCGGTACTATGCCACGCTGTCGGGTGTTGCGACGGAGCAAAAGGCCAAGACCGCTGTTCGGATTTCAGAGCAGCCAGATGTTGTTCGGCAGAGAATTTTGACAGACATTGCGGCGGCTGCTGCGCAGCGAGATCCACAAGCACTTAAGGCTGCGATTGACGAGCTTGTAATCTACTTCCGTGAGCGTGGATCTGTGGATCCGGAACGCAGCGCCCAGACTGCGCTACAGGGCATCAATCCGTTCCATCAGGTCGCTGATGGCCGAACGCCGGATGATGCTGAGATCAGCAGGATACTGGCAACGGCGACACCAGAAGCCAAGACCGCCATTGCCAAGGCCTATGACAATTATCTTTGGGCGAAGAATGTGGCTTCCAGCCTGCTTGGCACTAGGCGCGATGTTGGCCTTGGCGGGCGAGGCGGCGGGGCGATCATTCCGGGGCGCGCAGTATCGATCCGCGGCGCGTTGCCCGGGGCCGTTACGCGCAGGCTGAAGATTCCGAGGCCAAGGTCGACTGTTGCTGCTGCTGAAGAAGCCGCAGAACCACTGACCGTGCTACGTCGGCCAGAACCGCCCTTGCGCATTCCGGGCCGCAGGGGGCTCATTACCGGGCGGAGATTGGCTGGTCGAGCGCCATCTATCCCGAGGGCGCCCTTGGTCGGCAGACTGCTGCGAGTCCGTATTGGCACTGGCGCGGGCGCCGCCAGGGCTGGAATGGCCGAACATCGACCAATCCCGCGCTTGGGCCGCATCGTAGAGCGCCGGCTGGTCGCAGGCCGCAAGGAACCCGCAAGAGCATTACGCATGCCAATTGGCAAAGCCTAGTGGCGACTCCTTGCTAGTAGGCCGCCGCAAACCTGCATCATCGGTCAATTGACACGGAAGGCATGTTCGTGTAGGATGGCGGCATGATGAACCGCGACACTACCGCTTCTACGACTCAACAACCAACAGTCGAGGAACCGCGGCCTGTAGAGGATGTGGCCCAGCAGCAGCAGCAGCAGCAGGCTGTGGCTGCAGTGCAAGGAGGGGACTATGGGAAGACACTTCTTCAGATGTTGGACATGTTCCCTCCGTGGCTTGTGATTACGCTGGCTAGGGACCTCAAGACGGGCCGCGCGCTTGCCTACAAGGAAATCAGCCACCGCAGTGGCGTCTGCATGCGGACCATTTGTCGCATGGCCCATGAGCGAACTTGGGCAGACCACTCGATTCAGGTTGTTTCTGCGGTTTTGAATGCCGCCGGCTTCAATCCCTCTACGTGGCCCGCGTGGAAGTCCTACATCCTAAACTCTGTGCGCCGCGAAAAGCCGTTCCGCTATTTGTCGCGGAAGAAGCGACGATTGAAGAAGTTGCTGGTTATGGTGGCAGCATCGCGCACTGCTGGTGGCGGTGCTGTACATGGCGGAGAGCAGGAACGGGAAGGGCAGGTTGCAGAATCAGACGTTGATTGATTGGGCATAAAGGGGGGGGCGCATATGAACACGACTCCTGATGCTATTGCCGCCGACACTGGCGATAGCGCAAATAGCAAGGCTGCTGCCAAGCCAGGGGCAAAGATTCTGCGGGCCATCGGCTATCAAGAGGGGCTCAGCCTGATTGAGGCCGGGCTGCTCCTGAAGCTGGTTGAGTCCTATTGGAAGGATGGTCCGTCTGCTTTCCGCGTTGAACACTACGCGGATTTGTTTCTCAGCCACCAGCAGATACTGAGTGCGTTTCAGAATTTGGTAAGCCGCGGGATTGTGCAGATCAGCCCTGAAGGGTATTGCATTCCTGTGGAATTCGCCAAATCTGTGCGTTCAGATGCGCGCAGGCTGCAAGCGCTGCAGGAGTACAATGAGCACAGGTTGAGCTTCAAGCTGGCCGATGTTGGTGATGTCATAAGCGAGGAGACGCTCCAGAAATTCAATCAGTTTTGGTCAGCGTACCCGAAGGTCAAGGGGCGGACATGGCACAAGACCATTGCCCTTCGGGCGTTCGTACGGGCGCTGCGCGTGGCTCCGCTGGAGCGCATTCTGATGGGGCTGGAGATCGCCAAGCAATCCCCGCAGTGGCGGAGAGATGGCGGACAATACATTCCCATGCCCAGCACGTTCCTGAACCAGCGGCGCTGGGAAGACTACATCGCCGACAAACAGAATGCTTTGGCGTCGCCAAATGCCAAGGAGAACGCCCGTTACGTCGGGAAGGGCATCATCATTGGCCAGCGCATGTATACAGCTCAAACTCCGCCACAACGTGAGGATTTCAACACTGAGCGAGAGTACATTGAGGCACGAGCAAAATGGGCCGTTTGGCTTGCCCAGATGGGCTGAGCCCAGTACACTGATGTCCAGCAGTCATCTACAATATCCTGCCTATGTCCACCGCCACAGGCATAGTCGGCTCGGCGGCCAAGCGCTCCACGGTGCAATCATCTGCGGCCAACAAGGAGGCAGTGCAACAACAACTGCCGCCACACGACACAGAGACAGAACGCGCGCTGCTTTCTGCCTGCCTTGCTGATCCAGATGTGGTACCGCGCGTCTACTCCCTAATCCGCGACCGGTATAAGATTTTCTGGGAACCGGCCCATCGGCTTGTGTACAAGGCCATCATCGAACTTTGGCAACAGGGCGTTCAGCCTGACATCATCTCAGTTTACAACAGGATTAAAACCTACCGAGATTCCTATGGTCGTTCTGGCGCAGATCTGGTGAGTGCGCAGGCCTTGGCCGAAATAGCCAACGCGCCGGCTTCATCGGCCAACGTTGAATATTACCATGACATCCTTCGCGCTCGTTATCTGTGTCGGCAATTGATTGCCTATGGCAAGAGGCTTGAAGAACTCGCCATGGCATGGACGGATGACACACCGCCAGATGAACTTTACAGCCGCGCCGTATCCGAGCTTTCCACGATTCGAGATGAATCTAACACAGTCGATTACGTGCCCATCACGCAGACATTACGAGAGATTGATGAGGATTTGGGGCGTGTGATGAATGGCGATGTCATCATGGGGGCCACCACGGGCTATTCTGATCTAGATCGCATTATCGGTGGCCTTCGTGCGCCTGACATGATCATTGTGGCCGCCCGCCCCAGCGTGGGCAAGACTGCCATGGCGCTCAACGTCGCCATGAATGCCATGGAGCGAAATGGCAATGACTTCTCTGTTGGCATTTTCTCACTGGAGATGAGCCGCAAGGACATCGTGACTCGCATGTTGTGTTCCATGGCGCGCGTTGACACACGTTTTACCCGCGGCGGCACCATTACCAAGGATGAAGTCAATCGTCTTGCTTCCTGCGCCATGCGCATGGCCATGTATCGCGATAGGATTGTGATTGACGATCGTTCTGGAATTTCGATAGGAGAGCTCTGCGCATCTGCGCGCATCATGGCCATGCGATTCAACATCAAGCTTTTGGTCATCGACTATCTGCAGTTGTTGCACAGTTCCCGAAGGCATGCCAATCGAAACGAAGAAGTGGCGCACATCAGTCACCAGATCAAAGCCCTGGCTAAAGAGCTGAACATTCCCATCATCCTGATCAGCCAGCTCAACCGAAATGCCGCGCGCAGCGATTATCCGTCCATTGCAGACCTTCGAGACAGCGGAGTGGTGGAAGAAGACGCGGACATCATCGCGTTGCTCCGCAAGGAAGACAGCCAGGAGCCAATTGTGGGGCTGGAAATGATCATAGCCAAAAACCGAAACGGCCCAACAGACACGGTGCCGTTTGTCTTCTTTAGGACGTGCCAACGAATTGAATTGCAAACCAAGACCGCCAATGTCTGACGCCAGGCTGATGCTGTCATCGCTGGAAGGCTTGCTGTCGCCGTGCTGTTTGTCTGAATGCGTTGGCGAACGCGTCATGGCTGCATCGATCTGGATGCCAGATGGGACATTTGCCAAGACAGACCAGTGGACCCGGTGTTTGCACTGCGGCATGTATCCGGCTCAGTTGATTGAGCCAGAATTTTGCAATGACGGGCTTTGTCGTTCTGTGATTCTAAAGGCACCGCGATTGTTTATGAACGATCCAGCGGTTATCCTTGCACGCAATGAGCCCGTGTTTACCAATGACACGCTCGAACGAGAAGAACAGGTGCGTCGGTACGGCTGGATTGTACTGCCTGTCCCACTGGACCTGCTCTGCCTGGTGTGCCGCGCACTTCAAGCAGGGGATGTCCGGCACAAACGTTATCTGGTCTGCATTCCTAGCCGCCCTGGATTTTTTGGTGTTGTAGTGGAGCGTCTATGAAAACCAAGCATCCAAAACCAACAGACCGATCCGTCACCTGCTTTGCCACCATGTGCTGCTGGCAAAGGGTTAACAACGACGAACTGGACCACGCTGCCGTCAAATGCGCGGTGTGTAATCGGCCAGCGGTTGTGATCGCGTTCCAAGCCACCCCACAGTTTGCTGACGCAATCTACGATGCGATTCGAGTCAACACACCCAAGGCAGCCCTGCGCATGCTCGGGCCTGGCTGGCGACAGATAACGCCCTGGCAATCCCTGGATCGTCATCTGAACAGCATGGAGCGTCTGTGGTACGAGTACGGCGCTGATGCGTCTGCAGTTGTGCTTGCGCGCTACCTGACGAGCTTTGCTCTATTTGCAAGGCAGGTGGATTCGCAAGAGGAGGACGCTTGACGGGCAAGCGCCCATATGCTATGTATTGATTGGGTAGCGTCTAGGTACCCTCGGGAGACCCCTAAAGGCAGCCCACAAGGCGTGCCGCGCGATGGCGTGATGGCTCTCGGCGCGCGGCACGCCTCTCTCTTTTTGCATCCACGACGCAAACATGACGTATCGTGCAATTTCGTGTTCGCAGCCGGGCCTTGTCCACGCAACTCGTTGCTATTCTTGGACTTCCAACCAAGCGGGGTGTACTTTTGTGCATGAAGACACACGCGCGCGCATCGCAACGCGCAACGTCAACAACTAAAACGATTGTATGCGTAAGCGATCTGCATGTCGGGTCGAGGCTGGCTCTGTGCCCCAAGAAGCTGAGCCTGAAACAGGGGGGCGAGTAAAGCCCCTCAAGGGCTCAGCTTGCGCTGTATGAGGTTTGGGCCAAGCTGGCCGAACAATGGCGGAGGCCTGACATCTTGGTTTGTTGCGGCGATGCGATCGACGGACAAGGGACCAAAACGCGCGGGACAGAACAGTGGTCCACTGACCTGGAAGACCAGTTGTTCGCTGCTGCAGACCTGCTGCGGATGTTCAAGGCTGACAAGGTACTGCTGATCAACGGCACCGGCTATCACGTAGACGCAGGCGGTCGTCCCTTGGAATCTATCCTTGGCGAGCTTATCAGCGCTGAAGTTGTGGGGCCTTACGGCTCACGCAGCGCTGAGGAGATTTTCCTGCGCATCGGAGGCAAAACATTCCATTTTGCCCACCACATTGAGATTGGGAGCGGTTGGTACAAAACCACTCCTTTAGCCAGAGAGCTGGTCTTCGCATTATTGAATGAGACCAGCAAGCACCGCGTGGACGTCGTCCTACGAGGTCACGTCCACTACTTTGTGGGCGTGGAGTTCAGTCGTCAGCGGGGTTACATCGTGCCCTGCTGGCAGATGCAGACCAGGTACATGATTCGGAGGGGCCCGTTCAGGATGGTGCCTGAATTTGGTGCTCTGCGTTTTGGCGTTAAGGATGGATCGATCAATGTCCAAAAGTTCATCTTCAAACTCGAAGAAACCAAGCCTCAAGTCATACAGCTCTGACATCACGCTGGAACGCGTGATTCGGCTGCTACGGCCTGATAAGCCTGTCTTGCCTCAGCGTAAATGCGCCCAGTGTCTTACGGGCCCGGAGTGGGCGGAGCTGTGGGGCATTGGGATCAACACCGCCAGGAAGATCATCCGACGTTTACTGGGCTTGCACTACTTGAAGCGCGGGATTAAGCGCGTGCATGCAATCAATGGTATGCTTCTGACCGTGACGTGCTACGAGCCCACTAATCTTTTGCGGCGCTCGGCAAGTATCACCCAGAAGCAAAATGCCAAAGACTAGGGCTTGGTCTTCTCTTTCTCTTCTGGGCGCTGGGTGGGGCCACCAGAGGACAGCATGCGGCGCGCGATGGCGTCCAGCGCGTCGTCTTCTGCCAGCGCGGCGATCGCTTTCACAAATTCCCACGTTTCCCTGGTCGGCTTGTAGTTTTGGCTCAAGTCCATGTGATAACGCATGACCAGTTTGGTTCTAACCTGCTCCCACGCCTCATCGGCTTCGGTAACAGCGCTGATCTTCCGCAGTACTCGCTGCACTTCGTCCGGGCTTTTGAAGCCTGCTGCTCGCAATGCGTTAGGGACTTTCGTCATCCTGAATCACCTCCACCGTGATGTACGGGGCATCTCCGCCCCAGTGTTTGGTCAGTTCTCCAACCGATTCATACACCGGTAGAAAACCGACCGAACCATTCCGTCTTAGGTCATACTTGAGAGCTGTGATACCCGCCGGCCAGTCGACAATGACCGAGGACCATTTCATTATGAGCATGGGGATGTAGACTTTTTTGCCAGAAGTTTTCTTAGCCATAGAAAGCACTCCGGGTCTATCGCGCCCACTCACGCCCCTGCTTCCGTTTGTCCGCCGCGGGGCTGGGGTGCCCCAGCAGCAGAAAGTCTTGCCCGGCAGGCCCGCTTCACTCGGACGCGGATGGCGGCACAGAACCGGCAAATGCAGCCAGCCGGATGCCCGACAACCTTATGAGCCCGCCTCCGAGCCCAGCGATCTACTTGGCCTGTAGTGATCATGGCTTATAAATCCATCGGGAGTTGCAGAGAATCTGTTGGTTCATTCCTTGCATTCTTCTGGGGCCTTCGGCGTTCTTTCTGCGCTTTAACGTGGGTTGCCCAGCGCTTGTTGATGACCTCCAGCGCCTTGGCTGCCGGAGGTACCTGCGCCCAGAATTGCCCAAACAGCATGAAATTTACCATTACGCAAGCCGTTACGGGGTCTTCATGGCCGGGGGTGAAGCCACCGCGGATGCCCGACGGGCCAGTCAACGTAACCTGGTAGCCATCATCCTCCCATGACCCTCCGCCTGCTTCGACAACCTTGCGAAAGACCTCCAAGGTGCTTCTGTCGTTAGCTGCGATGGCCCAGGCGTAATCAGCCAGACGTTCTGCAAGATCACTGTGGTTCATAGAAATTTAAGTGCCTGGAACCCCAGATTTCAGTCTGGGGTGGTTGACAAGAATTTAATGACAACAGATGTCATGTTGACATCGGCATACTCTTTGACGACTGCCTGATAGATGATCTGGCTATCATCACGCCAGACCACACCGGTTAGCGCGTCCTCAACGGCCCTCAAGAGCTTGGTTAGGTCTGGCTTGACGGTCGGATACGCTGGAGCAGAGGACTTCACCGCCCCCCTGGTTGTGTAGTGTGCCTTTGGTCTTCGGAACCTGAAGACGATGAAAAGCCTAATCGGCTCAGAACGCGGGACCCAGCCTGACGGCAATGCACTCCGGGCCGCCTCTTGTACCATGGCCATCCACAGTCGCCCCCTCTCTCCTGTGTTGTCTGATACAGCAACGCCCAAGGAGCCATCCTTGCGACGAATGGGGAAGGCTCGTTTACTACCGCGCGGTACCGGTTTGCCTGCCACGTCGAACTTGATGATCATATGCCACAAGTGTCAAGGTAGTGGGTTAAAGTTAAAGAAACAGCAACGCCTGTGTGTTGATCTGTTCTAGAGCCAGCCGGGCGTATCCCGACGAAAGGACGTGCATGTCTACAGCATACTCAGGTTCTAGGCAGCGAATGGCTCGCTCGAAACACTTGGCTCGAACTGCGGTTTGAATGTTGAAGGCAGTGCTTAACCCTACCATCGCTGATGGACTCCAGCGGTTACTGCAGTCTATGGATATGTCCGCCCTACATTTGGCACTCATCGACGGAGGGTAGAATTGGATAATGCAAATACCGCGACGCACAGCCTTGCTCCACGACTTCCAGCTATTATAGAGTAGCTGCAACATGTTCTTATCAGTGGCAATCGTTAGCACTGGCTCGTCATCATAGCAATACCGTATTTGGCACTCATTGCAAATGGGGCGCGTTAAGATAGCTTGAATGGGTTCTGTATTACTTTTGCAGGGCCTACCATCTGCTAGTGGGGCAAGCCGAACTCGCGCATCCCTATCCTGAGAATTCAACCTAAATATGGTGATTTTAATGTTGTTTCCGCATCCCATCAATGCGTCCAGCGTTCTGAACAGATGGATGGGGCGCATTCTGACAGCTTTCGGCCTGTTCTTTGCTGGCGGGGCTGCGTTTATGGCAGGACTATCAAGGGCCACCATTAGCCCGGGCTCTAGATATAGAACACAACGCAACGTGCGCTCGTATTCATCACCACGCGCATACAGCCATAGCTCATCATATTCGCCAGGATCGTAGCCTGTCAAAATGTCTGACAGGCGCGCGTGCAGGCGCTGTGCTTGCGTGGCGTCAATTGTGATGGATGCTATTGGTTTCATGCCGGCACTCCTGATCTTTGTCTGGCCGCTTGTAGGGACATGGATCGTTAATGTGCCACGCGCCACAAGTCTTGCATCGCGTCAAGCTCAGCAGGATGATCATGGACGCCATGACTATGACCCAGGCCAGGAATATGGCTAATGCCACGAACTCCAGGATGTCGAGTAGTGTTGCGATCATAACTCATTCTCCGGTTTGGATTTCACGGATCAAACGTATACGACTGCATAGCCGTAGTCCCCACATCACATCCCGCACCATAGGGGACAGGAGATCGCTCAAGTGCAGATAGTCACCATCACGTGTCCAGCCAAATACGGGTTCAAGGTTGTAGCAGAGAGTCCTTGCTCTGCGCAGCTTTTCACGCCATGGCTCATATTCACACACATACATGCTGAGTTTCTGGCAATTCACTCCGATATAACGACTCATGAGATCCGCAAATTTGGCCGCCTGATCAGCCGTAGCATAGCAGAACAGTGGCCCGCAGCCAGGCTGTGGCTCGATCCATTGGCCCACGGGGTACGTCAGGGCTGAAGATTCCGGCGCAAACGGACTGTAGAGCAGGCCGCGCATTCCTTCCATGACGATTTTATAGCCGAGCCTCATGTCGATTGCTCCGGATGGCGATTGCCCTGGCCAATGTTTACGCAGGCTGCCATAGCGTCGAGCCATCAAAACAAACCATCATCTTCCCATGAGCGTCTGGCGGAATAGGCATCGTGTCGTAGTGACGTCGAGCCTCATCCTTCTTGTCCCAGACACCTCTGCACTCGAACGTGTATCCTGTAGGGATTTTGTAAACCACGCCAACAACGCAGGGGGTCGTTTGTGGAATCATCTTGCGAATCAGCGTGGCCACAAGATGCAGGTATGCCGTCTCAATCGGCCCTGAGGCCCGCAGCAAGGCAATATCCTGCGTTCCTGGTTCAGATCCTGTTCTGACCAGGGCTGCGTGATCGTCACGTGTTACTACGCGAAACATATGTATTGCCTACTGCTGGCTTTGCGTGACGGGAACACCGTGAACGTAATTCAGCGCCTCTGCAATTTCGCTTGCAATCTTGAGCGCGGTCGGATCATTGGGATCGGACGACGGGCGATACACGGTGCACACATATTCACGTTCAGCGGATGAACGACTTTCCTTCCATACTACAGCGTACCATTCTCCATCTGATTCCACGCGCTCAGCGACGAAACAATACTCCGGCGCAAGTTCTTTGGCCTGTATTTCAGCTTCCACAAGCACGCGTGCCCAGCCGCGCAATCCCCAGCCAGGTTGTTTCATGTAGATTCTTTGGAGCTGGAACCCTCTAAGCGCCGAACACTTCGGGCTGGCCAGCTCACGCACAATCCTTTGTCGCAATACCGGCTGTAGCACGGGTTGACCCGTCTGTTCATCAATCTCAATAGGATCGTAGAAACGGCGGCGGACAGGAGTTAGCGACGCCTGTGCCTGTGGCTGCAGCAGCGGCACCTGCAGGCCGCGCTCGAACATTTTGGCAATATCACGGTCGGCAGGCGTGTTGGGCCCTTGCTCTGGGATCGCGGGTTCACTCATAGTACACGCAATGATGAGATAACATCACACATTCTTCATCAAAGGCATAATGTAGCAGCACTGCTGGTTCTGGCTGTCGACAAAAAAGACGGGCCAGGTGTCCCCATATACCTCAATGCGAATGGTCTCATCGCCCGTCACATCTAGGTAATCCAGCACATACTGGGGGTTGATGCGGACTTCTATCTTTTCCCCCTCATATGAGAGTGTTTTCACTCGCTCTGAAGCTCGGCCATACATGTGGCCAACGGATCGAATTCCGATGGTCTGGCCGAATGTCATGAAGATGCCGAAGGCCAACGGATCACGCGCCATTAAAGACGCACGCTGAACCGCCTTCAGCAAATCGGATCGATTCACGGTAAGCTGTGCTTTCACTGTCATGTCCTTGAGAAGCTTGCTGTAGTCAGGGTACTCATAATCAATCAGCTTGGCCTTTAGGCTGAGGCTTCCCACGCCGCGACATTCAGAGCACTCCATGACAATGTGATCGTTATCCAGCGTCAGGTGCACCATACTGTCTTTCCGCGTCGCCAGCGTTAGAGAGTGAATCAGCAGGTCAGCGGCAAGTTCTGGCACTACATAGCGCAGCACGCCCTTAGTAGTGCGGTCAATCTTCTTGTTGACCAGCGCAAGTCGTTTGCCGTCTGTCGATACCAGGCGCAATGTCTCATCCTGGAACTCAAACAGTATGGACTGCAGCACATATCGACTCTCTTTGTTTGTAGCTACGGCATAACGTGTTCCCCGCAACATGCGAATCCATTCTTCCGCGGCAAAACTCACAGTTATGTATGGCTTAGTCGGCAGAGGAGCATTCGTGTTGTACCAACTTCCGTCTACACTGGCCATGTCAGCCGGAAAATCTTCTGGATTCGGCGTATCCAGGCAGTATTCCAGGTCTTCAGCTACCAGCATGACCTGGTTATCAGCCACCCAGGATATGTGTGTCTTCTCCTGATGCATCAGCCTTACTAAAGGCATAGCGGTAATCATCGGCAGCAGCACATCCCGCGCTTTGTCCTCGTTGACCTTGCACGGGATTTCCACTGCCATGCGCGCGTCCAGCCCGGTGCAACAAATTTCTAGAATCCCAGGATAACCTGGGTTTCCGCTAGGTTTTTGCAACACCCGCGCGCGCGCGCATAACAGCGCCGGCGTGATTGCTCCCTTGGGCACCGCCGGAGCTACAATTGACAACGCCTCTCGCAATGCCTTGGTTTCAACGGTAACGTTCATAGCTACGCCCCCTATGCAAACAGTTCGTACATGATTCTTTGCCAATACAGCCGCGGTATTCCATTCACAACCTGTGTTGTGACTTCCCACAACCGCGGCTGTAAACCGGTGTGTGATGCAGCCGCCATGCAAGCCACATCGAGATTGGTAAAGTAGTACTTGAACAGGACCCGCGGGCAATCTGAGGGCACCTCCAAGATGTAGTAGGAATGTGTGGGGTTCATAGAGCACTACGGGTTATTTCAGTGCACTCAGCGCACTCTTGACCTTCTTCCAATAGACCAGCGTTGCCGGTTTTAGGTGCCCTTGTGGCCCCCCGTTATGCACACGGGCCACCATTTCCGCATTGGTCAGCGGCACCTTGTGCCTAATCATGTAGGCGCGCATGATGCGCTTGCTGCCTTCCAGTGTCCAACGCATGTCGGGCGTGATTCCCGGATCTACATCTTGCGCATCCCTGACATAGGCCATGTGGATTTGCGCAGGGCCGATAGCCTTGCCATTATCACCTACAGCCTTCAGATTGCCGCCAGATTCCACCTGCACAATGGCCCTAAAGATGCGGTCAAACGCGGCTTCTTCTTTTGGGTTCAATTGAATGGTCTTATCACTCATTGCTGAGTTCTCCTATTGGCAAGTCATTTGATTCTTCCGTAGTATAGAGATTGAGAGACGGCTTGCGCGCGCCTTTGAGTTTCAGCAACCGCGGTGTGCCATCCCCGCTCTCTCTCAGACAATGGCCAATGGCACTGGCAATGTAATCGCGCGCTTCGCCTTCAGACATTTCAAATGCCATGGCGATCTCTTTCACCAGAGAGCTTACAGACATGTTGCAGCAGCGGAGCAACACCTCTTCTCCAAGCCCGCGATCGCGCAACACATTGAACGCGGTTACGGTGTCAGTAATCTGTTCGCGTTTTGCGGGCGGCGCTTTTCTCCAACCGAGTTCTTCCAGCTCGTCATCTGAGAGAGACAGCAACACGGATTTCGCCCCCTCAATCATGGCCTCAAGATCACTGCGGTAATGCATAATGATGCTGGCCAAACGCGGGTTTGACTGCAGCATGGCCCGGCTCGATTCCTGTCCTGCACCCAAAAGGAACCCTTGCAGCCTGGCTACACAAACGTGCTTGGCCTGGCACCACTTGCAATGCCAGCCAGCGATGAGGGTGGTGTCATCATCCATGGCGGCCATGAACAGCGCCTTCACCGTCATGGTCTTGCTCACAACCGTTTCATGCCCAATCCAGTCTGAGTCTTCACACTCAATTGGGCCTTCTAGGTTGTACAGCGGGATTTTAATGTAGACCAGCCGGGCGCGTCGAACCTGCGATACATCTCCGGATAAATACTGGTCAATGTAACCAGTTACTGCGGCCCACATCTGCCATGATTTGTCCGCAGTTTCCCCGATATCCTCCAGCATGGATCGATGTGGCTGTTGGATTGTCTTGTAATCGATCACCAGCAGATCTTTGGTAGACGGGTTGTACCACAGGCAGTCAGCCTTGGCGCTACCGATTTTACTACCATTCCAATTGATGAACATGCGATGCTCAACGTACTGCTGAGCATGTTCTTCTGACATTCCGGCTGCATGCGCAACACACAGCATCGCGTTGTAGGCGTTGATTGCCATGTTGCCCCAGTTAAGCTCGCGTTTGATTCGCTCCACATCGCTCAACCCTTTGGGCATGGGCGGCTCAGGAATCGTTTCTCCGCGGGCAATGCATTCAATGGCGGCATGCATGGCCGTTCCATCACGCATCGCATCGGTTTCAGCGCGTGGTACGGTTTCCTGGATCTTCCACGACCCCGGACATTTGGCAATCAGCCAAAGTCGAGATGCGGATGGAAGGCCGGCTCTCTCATCGACTATAGTGGATTGGAAAGTAGGCGTTTCCATGTCGCTGGCCTCGTAGCTGGCCGGTTGTTCACACTAGCAAATCGTCAATAAAGGTTCCCTGCTCTTCGTTCTTCGGAGCACGCTGTGTCTGCGGTTGTTGAACCGAAACCTTCGGTGCCTGCGAAGATGTGCTAGCTGCTAGGTTTTTCAGGCCTTCGATCGTAGACGCAGGATCACTTAACAGTGAGTCGAGCCTCGATTCTGGCCACTGCGAAAAATCAGCGCCCCAGCCGACCTTCTTGGCCGCTTCTGCTAAACCAGTACGGTCAAGCCCCATGGACTGTGCCACAGCCAAAAGCTTCTCAATTTTCTCCGATTTGCTTAACGGGCGGTCCATATTGGTCTGTTGAACCTGCTTCTGCTGCTGCGACACAGATTGATCAGCAGTGGCTGCAACATTGGCCTTGGCGGCGGCGCCCCTGGATCGACCACCGGTGGCCCGCGGCTGGCTTTGCTGTTGAGCGACCTTGGGTTCCGGGCCAGCAGGGGATTCCTGTGGCTCTTGCTTTGGCTGAGTGTGCGTCTCTTGCGACTCAGTTGCGTCAGCCTCCTCGGATACCTCAGTGGCAAACGCTTCCTCAACCGTCATCTCACCATCGCGAATAGCTGCATAAATCCCACGCAGCGTGGACAATTGTGCAGGAGTTAGGTTGTCCAGCGATTGCGCCCCGACCACACGGCATGCCACAATCTCTGATACGCCAACACGCCGCAGCCAATCGCGGATGCCCGCAATGGCCTTTGGCGTTACAGGTTGCTGGCGCTCGATTGCTTGCATTACAGTGTTAACCACAGAACGAGGAATAACGCGAAGAATCGCGTTCCTCAGCGCCTTGGAAATGGCCACCTGCTGGTAAATGATGCGCAGACGATCGTGGAGCGGTTTTCCATGGCGATCAAGCGTGGGCACGATCACTTCCTCATTCCCCCACGCATTCGTCTGAACGTCCCAGGCAGAGCCTCGAGCGCGGATGTATTCCGGACGACTCTCAATGACCGTTGCCCACACACGCAGGTTGCCCCAGTTTTGCATGATAATTTCGGCAAGCCTAATAGAGGGCCCCTTGACCACCTTGGTTTCTCCGCTTTCGCGGTCCCGGTAGCGCAGAGTGTAAACCATGGACTCCGAATCCATCAGGGCCTCGGCCACAATGGCCTGCATGGCCTTCTGCCGATCGCGCGGATAGGCCTTGGCGGTGGCCACCTGCACGTCAACGGCAGCCTTCTCAAGGTAGGTCACGATTTCAGGCTGCTGCGCAACTGCGGCAGGCTGGGCCGACATGATTTCGACAGGGTCATCGACGGGTTGAATTTGGTACTGCTTGGTCATGGCTTTGTTTGTGTTTGTGGTTCCGTCTCTCAATCAGTCTTGCGCACCATCTTTCGCAAGACTGCCGCCTTTATACACGTGCGCGCACTTCTTGTCAACACCTGTTTTTGCGCTGTCAAGTGCCGAACGTTGCTAGTCAGCAACACGGGTCAAAAGTTGTTTTTATCGCCAAATTGGCACAAAACATGCTTGCAGTGGCTTGAAACCTCTGAGCGGTTGACAGCAAGCCGCAATTTGCGTGAGTATGCATCAGCGGCTGGCCAGGAGAAAAGATGCTGGCGGTTCGATCAGAGGCGTTACCGCAGACCGCGTGCGGGTGAACCCATGCGCAAGGCCGCCAGAAGCCGCGGAATCGCCCTGCCAGCCGCCTTAGTCCTCAAGGGGACACACCATAGCCGACGCCAAAGAAAATCGATCCTAGGCCGTTTTAAAGCGATTGCAGGGGCATTCTGAATCTTGAGCCCGCCGCAACCACCAACAGCAGTGCGCCGTCGTACATGCCAAAGCCCAACCTTGCTAGTAAGCCCAACTTCGCAAAGCCTCGCACAAGACCCCTTGACAAGACAGAAGCAATGCCTATACTGCCCCTCAGTCAGGCAGCAGACTGTGCCTGGTCAGATGACTCCGCGTCCGAGAGTTGATATCGGCGTTCTCGAGCACCAGCACAGTCGATCCGGTGTCCAACACCGGCCAGAGCGGTGAGTGCGGGGATAGCCCAACGCCGCTAGCCACTCTGCGGCTGCCAGACCAAGCCCGGAAGCGGGATGGCCATGCCGGGCAACGTGGGCCGAAAGGTCAGAGCGTGGCTGGGTGAGGGTGGCGGCCCTCTAAGAGTCTGACCAACCGTGGACTCCGCCAAGACCCACGGGCTGCACGGTCCCCAAGACCGTAGGGCGAGGCGAGGGGCCAGACGCGATCTGGGTATCCAAAGCCTGCCCTTGAGCAGCATACAGGCGAACCCTAGAGCCTAGTTCACAAAACCACAGGCCCTAGGGGATGGGCCTATGCTGGCCAAGGGCGGGCTCAGGTACCTCCGCGATCTGGGCATCCTTAGTTTCAGAGTAGCCTACCTTGTAGATTAAGGAGTACGTAATTTAAGGAGTACGTAATTCAAGGAAGTCCTTGGAAATCCTCGAAGCCGAAGATCCATTCTTCTCAGTTGCTCTCAAGCCTGCCCGAAACTTTAGCATCAAGTCTAAGGGAATAAAACACAGGCGCCGGCTTAATCGCTGACTCACACGAACAAGCTGCAAGCGCACACAAAACAAGCTCTCTGGACTCAACGCGTGGCAAGTGCAGAGAAAACACGCATTAGGCCGCAATCTTTTGATACTACAATGCACAAGTCCAAGGGAAATCCCACACTTCACTCCGCTCTGCAGCCTTGAACGTGGCTGGCGCGCGCTTAAACGCACGCAGTCATAATCCGACTGAAGGTTTTAGCCATCGCTGGCATAAACATTTGGCGCTATAGGGGCAAAAAGAAAGGCGCTTGACATTGCGCAACGCATTGCGTAAACTTTATGCCGTATGATGAATGCGCAAGAATTGATCAAGGCAGCATGGACAGCCAGGGCTCCATTAATCTGGCTTCAGGCACCAGACACATTAGAGGCGTTAGACTACACTGTTGCCGCCGTAACCAACGGCGCCAAACCACCAAAGACTTGGACGTGGTCGCCTGTCACAGGATGGGACAAAGGCAGGAAGGAACCACCTTCTCTCAATCCAACTGATGCGATACTTGAGATTGCTGAAGCGCCACAGGAAAGGACACTCTACGTGGCCAACCGCCTTGGTGAAGGCCTTCAAAATGATGTTCCCTTTGCCGCTGCGTGTCAGCTTGCCAGAAGGAAACTGGCCGCCGTAGGTTCAACGCTGGTGTTTGTGGTGCCAAGCGGCACCTTGCCGCCGCCTTCTATTGCCGCCGATTTCATCCAAGTTTCCCTGCCATTGCCTGACGACAATACATCTACACAATTGGCGCAAGCCGTTGTAAATGATTACTTTGCATCGTCTCAAATAGCCAAAGAGTCTGGGCTCCAACCCGACAAGATTGTTCAAAATCTAACGCCCTACCTGCGTGGATTAACACGCTTTGGCGTTGAACAAGTTGCCGCCGTTGCCGCGGTTGCATCAGCAAGGTCAAAGCAAATCGATATGGCCGCGGCACAAATCGCCAGGGCTCAAATGTTGGCTACCGCAGGGCTCCGTGTGATCCAGCCAGAGCCAGTTGAACTTCCTGGCTTGGAAGGATTGACCGACTGGATCAGCCGCTTTCCGGTTCAAGCGGTTGTATGGATGGACGAAATCGAGAAGGCCATTGCCGGCTATGGGCTTGCTGGAAGGGGCGACAGCTCCGGCGTTACGCAGGATCAGCTTTCCGTGATCCTAACGACAATGCAAGAGTACAGGATGTTCGGTCTAATCCTAGTCGGCCCACCAGGCACAGGCAAAAGTGAATCGGCGAAACAAGCCGGCCTACGCCTTGGCGTGCCAGTCGTGCAACTCGACCTTGGAAGTCTGAAGGGTTCATACGTAGGTGAATCCGAACAACGTGTCCGCAGAGCCATGGCCGCAATTGCTGGGCTTGGACGCGTGATGGTGATTGCAACGTCCAACGGGATTGATTCAGTCCCACCAGAATTAAGACGTAGGTTCGCTCTTGGAACCTGGTTTTGCGACTTGCCAGACACAATGGACCGCGCTAAAATCTGGGCTGTGTGGGGCTGGAAGTGCAAAATCGACGACAATTGGACCGACTTGGCCGCGGCTAGTGAAGGATACGCAGGTAGTGACATTGCAATGGCTTGCACCATCGCATCAGCCACAGGCCGCCCCATCCGTGAAGTGATGGAAAGAATCACGCCAGTCGGCGTTGTGGCCGCCGAACTGCGTGCAAGACTTCAACAGGCCGCCGCAGGCCGTTGGCTTTCCGCTAAAACGGGCAAAGTTTGCCCGTTAACACCGCAAACAAGGAAATTCACCGACTGATCAATGGGGGAACGGAACCATGCCTTGCTGGACAAGAATCGAGATTAAGCTTGCCCTTAAGTGGCCAGCTAAACACGTCACCGCCGCAGTTGCCCGCCTCAAGGGCTGGCAGAACAAAGGCGGAAAGTGGGTACATCAGGATGGGACTACGCTGAACGTTGACGGCGAAACCGCCACACTAGTCGGCGCCAATCCAAAGGCCCATGTCCGGTCAATCGCCACAGAAATTGTTCGGCAACAGGCCCTTAGGTACGGATGGAAGGTCCAGTCAACACCACAGGGATTGAGGATAACGAAATGAATGCTACTAGGAAAAACCACCGTTGGACTTGGCTCCGCGTTGACAGCATTGGCACACACGTATGGCGTTGCCAGAAGTGCGGATTGGTCAAATACGTGGCCATTATCAAGAACCGCAGTGTCACGTGGTACAACGTTAACAACACCATTAGCCAGCAAAGGCCAAATTGCGTCTTATGAAGAATACCATTGATATCACAATCACCGAGGACGGGCGCGTCATCATCAGAACGTCGAGCATTGCATCGGCCGACCACCTTGCGGCCGAACGTATGCTAGCTGAACTACCAGCTTTGCTTGGTTCAGAGTCGGTACAACGGAGCCGATTGCCTAGCCAGGCACAACACCAACACCATCATCACCAACACCATGACCATGAGCACCACGAACACTGAAACCATGACAAACACCATGACCACAACAAAAGCCCCTACGATCACGGTTCGGCCAGATACCGTCTGTGTCTCTGTGTCCGCAAGCGCTTGGTCCAGAATCCGCACCATTAACCATACCGCACTTGCGGATGCGCTTGCGGCTCAACGCGATACAGAGTTAATCCAAGGCCGTGTCTGTATCGCTAGATCAGCGACAATCGACAAGATCGAAAGCTTGCTCCGCAACACGCGTGCTAACGCGTTGATGTACGCGGTTCGTGCCCCAACGCTAAGGCTCTACCTGGCCAAGGAAGGCGTTATCCCGCGTATCCAAGACATTGTCCAGCAAGGACTTGCGGAGTTGCGTGTCCTTCTTCAGGAACTTGCTGAAGAATGGCCTGCTATCGTCGATTCTGCACGCGCACCAATCTCTGATGGCGGCCTTGGCGAACTGTTCCGGCCAGAATGGTACCCTACCAAAGATGAAATTGTCACTTCCTACGGCCTACGTATGGACGTCATCAAGGTCACCATGACCACAGACGTTCTCGAGAAGGTTGCCAAAGAGGCCAGAGATGAATTGCGCTCCGCTTTCGTTGCCCTAGTCCAAGGGCTGATCGAACGGCTCGAAACCGGCCAACGTCTACGTTCAGACACGTTCGACGCGCTACGCCAGTTTGTGGCCACGTTCAACGCACGTGACGTAGTTGGGGATTCAGAGCTAGCGACTCTGGTTAACCAAGCCAAGGCCGCACTTCAAATTGTGCCTGCCAAAGTCTCTGGCAAGGACGTTGACATGCGCACTACCGTTGCCGGCTTGCTGAAAGCCGTTGAACAACAGGCCGTTAGCTTGGTCACGCCAGAACGTTCGTTCGGTAGCGATGACGAATAGCACCTTCAAATTCTTCTTGCGCGAAAAGAACCGCGCCATTGCCGCTGGTCCAATAGCTACCTTGGACGTGTATGGCCACAACGGCAATCAACCGAAATACACCATTGTCGTACGCACCTACGGCGAAACCATGTCCGTAGAGCTATGGCGTGGATTACACCGGCTGGCAATTGATAGTTCAAGCCTAGCTCCGTCACAGCCACAGCCAGCACACTAAACCCTAACCAGCTCTGCGTTGAGCGTCCAATCCGTTAACGCAGAGCAACGCAGAGCGACATACACCACCAACACCTATGAAAGCTTTTGTCTATTGCAAAATTATCGGTCCAGGCAATCAGGATGCGCGTTTAGTGTTAGCACGCGCCAAAGGCGGTTCCTGGGACTGGGTGGATATTGGCCAAAACCCAGAGAAATGGCTTGGTGTAAATGCTTCAACGCCAGGTGAAGCCGTAGACGCATTGATGGAAGCACTTTCAGCCGTAGCAGCGTCTATTGCGAACTTCCAGGCCAAATGCAAGAGCCAGGAAGCGCGCAACAATTGACGCCTTCCATAGGCGCACCAAAGGAAAGTCTAGAGAATCTACACAACACCCGTCACGTCAACGCCAACATCAGCAGCCACAAGGCAAACACCTTGTGGCTGTTCGCTTTCCGCTTGCATTTTGTGCGCGGCGATGCATAATGAAGCGCATGAAAAGGACATACTACATTGAGGCATGGACTGAATGGGGCGACTCCAAAACCTTCTATTCAGAAAATCAAGCCGTTCGCTGGCTGGCCAAAATGACCAGAAACGGCGGCTCCGGTTGGTACCTAGTACATGAACACCCCTACATGGAAAACGATTGCGCTTGCGCGCAATACGTAGATGACTACAACCCGCAAGTGGTTAACGGAAAGATTGAGCGCTATTGAAAGAGAAAGAAAGGATTATGGCAAGACTCATCGCGGGACTTCAAGCCTGGAAAGGTGCGCACAAGTCAGAAGCAACGCGGCTGGCTTCTCAAGAAGCATCAGTCTGGCTCCGCGGTTGGAAAGGCGGGGTGACCGTCAACGCTTTCTACGAACCCCCCAACCAAATTCGCTTCCAAGTCTACCGGGACTTAGGCTCAACTTCACCAGGAAGCCGTTCCCTAATCGCTGAATTTGTGGTTCCTGAATAGTCCACCCCTTGCCGTTGTCCCCAGCCAGACGGCAAAGGGAAAACCCGGCTGGGAAAGAAAGGAAAGAAACCATGAGTATGATGACTACTAGCATTGTTGGACGCTGGGCGGGCATCAAGTCCGCAGTTCAAAAAGAATCAAACCGCGTGCTTGGGGAGTACTCAAGCGTGCGGCAACGGTCCCAAGCCCTTTGTGGGCAAGATCCGGCGCGGCTGGCCCGGCTGCGACTTAGCACAAACGGCAATGTGTCCGTCTACATCACAAACGACGGCAACCAACCAGATATTGAGGTTGAAATGCAGGATCCCTTTTATGGTGTCCGAGCGTTCCGACCAGCACGTGCCATCACACAAGAACATTGGCCCGGCAAAATCGAGGACTGGCAAAAAGCCCTTGAAATTCTTAGGGCTACCGGTGAAGAGGAAATTCTTTCAGCCTGGGAACGCGAAACTTGACGTTCCCAAGCGCTAGCCCCATGTCCTAGCCCCTAGGCCAAAAGCCTAGGGGATTTTGTTTTCCGGAAAGCCAAGGAAAAGGGAAAGCCACCGCCACCATCGCCGGCCAGCATTGACCGGCGCACCGCGTCTGCGTTGTGCGCTAGGCGTCATAAAACCGCTTGCACAGAAAGGCGGATTGTGTAAAATAGTC
>Ga0308421_1000337_pt1 | contig 29108 bp, 29 predicted proteins | sample HotsprSampleMS60_FD_203673 | JGI IMG/M metagenome (GOLD analysis project Ga0308421, IMG submission 203673) | Hot spring phototrophic mat microbial communities from Mushroom Spring, Yellowstone National Park, Wyoming, United States - 20090730_MS60 ...
GGGGCCTGGAACGCATCCGGCTTCACTGGGGGCAGACGAAAGAGTAGCCGCATCTCTCCTCCTCCCGCAAGAACGGATTGCCTCCAACATTATACCCCAATTTTACCAACAGGTGAACAATCACCATTTTCAGACCTTATTGACAAGCCGGAAGAGATATGGCATAATAAGCATAACTTCTGATGGAGGGCAACTGCAAGCGGTTGCCCTGCCTGATCCCCCAACCGCAGGCTCCAGAAAGGTCACCAGGAGGACAAATGCGGGCCATAGACATCATTGAGAAAAAGCGGGATGGCCTTGAACTGACCGCTGAGGAGATAGATTTCTTCATCCAGGGCTACACCCGGGGAGACATCCCCGATTATCAGGCCGCCGCCTGGCTGATGGCAGTCTACCTGCGCGGGATGAGCGAGCGGGAGACCTGCGACCTCACCCTGGCAATGGCCCGCTCCGGAGAAATGCTGGATTTGAATGACGTGGCGCCCATAGTGGCGGACAAGCACTCCAGCGGCGGCATCGGCGATAAAGTCACCCTGGTGGTTGCCCCCATTGTCGCGGCATGCGGTGTGCCCGTGGGCAAGATGACCGGGCGGGGCCTGGGCTTCACCGGCGGCACGGTGGACAAACTGGAATCCATTCCCGGCTTCCGCACCGACCTCTCCCCCCAGGAATTCAAGGCCCAACTGGCCCGTATCGGCATCGTCATCACCGGTCAATCGGAGAACCTGGCCCCCGCCGACCGCAAACTGTACGCCTTGCGGGACGTCACCGGCACCGTCTCTTCCCTCCCACTCATTGTCAGTTCCATCATGAGCAAAAAACTGGCCGGCGGCGCGACGGTCATCCTGCTGGACGTCAAAGTCGGCAGCGGGGCGTTCATGAAGACGGTGGACGAGGCCACTCGCCTGGCTGAGGCGATGGTCCGCCTGGGTCGGGAACTGGGCCGCCGGGTCGGCGCCCTCGTCTCCGATATGAACCAGCCCCTGGGGTGGGCCGTGGGCAACGCCCTGGAGGTCCGGGAGGCCATCGGTGTCCTGCACGAAGAGGGACCGACAGACCTGCGAGAGCACTGCCTGGTCGTCGCCGCAGAGATGCTGGCACTGGCAGGCCGGGTCGCCGACTCCACCGAGGGGGTAGAACTGGCCGCCCAGGCCATCGCCGACGGCAGCGCATGGCGCAAATTCCGCGCCCTGGTCGCTGCCCAGGGGGGAGATGTCCGCTTCGTGGACGAGCCCGACCGGTTACCCCGCGCCCCCATGGCAGAACCCATCCCCGCTCCGACCGACGGGTACCTCCAGAGAGTGAACGCCGCGCAGGTCGGGATGGCCGTGGTGGACCTGGGGGGCGGTCGGGAAAAGAAAGGGGACCCCATAGACCACTCCGTCGGCGTCATCGTCCACTACAAGGTCGGCGACCGGGTCCAGAAAGGGACCCCCCTGTGTACCATCCACGCCAGCGACCGGGTCCGGCTGGAACGGGCGAAAGTTCGCCTCCTGGAGGCCCATACCATCGGGCCGGAACCCGTCCCTCCCCTGCCGTTGTTCTACAAGAAAATCGCGCAATAAGGAGTCAGAATGCCGGCTGCATCTCCTCCGCCTGCCAATCCGATGAGCGCACTCCTGGAAGAATGCCGGAAAGAGTACCAGCAGATTCAGAGCGAACTGAAAGAAGTGGATATGCTGATCCAGCAGACCGCCAGCGAAGTGGACCGTCTGGCCCAGCGCAGCACCCAGGCCGCCAACCACCTCCAGCAGGTAGAAGCGCATTTGGACACCATCCCCCGCCAGGATATTCGCGAAGCGTACCAGGCTCTGATGGAGACCCAGCAGCGCCTGTTCACCATGCGGGGACAACTGGAAAAACTCCAATCCGACCAGCGCCACCTCCAGCAATACGCCCGCCTGCTGCAACGAATCCTGGAATCCTGCCAGGAAGGGGCCGTGCCTCAGGAACGGGTTCAGCCTGCGGCTGAGGGGGTCCCCGCGGTCGTGCGGGCCATTGAGGCCCAGGAGCGGGAACGCCAGATTCTGGCCCGCCAGATGCACGACGGCCCGGCCCAGGCGCTGACCAACCTGGTCCTCCAAGCCGAAATCTGCGAACGGTTGTTTGAGAGCAACCCGGAGCAGGCCCGCGCGGAATTGGCCAATCTGAAAACCGCAGTAGTGGCAACCTTCCAGCGAGTGCGAACCTTCATCTCCAACCTGCGCCCGATGATGCTGGACGACCTGGGGCTGGTCCCCACATTGCGGCGACACATTGAGGACATCGGCGAAGGGGAAGGATTCCGGGTGAACCTGACCATCACCGGGCGGGAGCGCCGGTTTGCCCCGTACAAAGAGGTGACCGCTTTCCGGGTGATTCAGGAACTCCTGACCAACGCCCGGGACGTTTCCTACGCGACGCGCGCTCAGGTCAATGTAGATATTGGAGAGGACCGGATTCTGGTTTCCGTAGAAGATGACGGCAGTGGCTTTGAGATAAGCGAATTGGGCCGGGGAGGCACAGTGGCTGAACGAATGGGGCTGGATACCCTGCGGGAGCGGGTGGAGATGCTGGGGGGACGGTTCCAGATAGAAAGCACCCCCGGCAGAGGCACCCGCGCGCTCTTTGAACTTCCCCTACCGTGACCGCTTCAACAAACGTGCTCCTCACTCTATCAGGCGACCGGCACCCAGCGGATGCCGGTCGCTTTCGTTTCCCGCGCGGGAATCCTCTCCGGTCTCCGGATTGACCCACACATCCCCCACCCGAAGAGCGTCCACTTCGCTCAGAGAATGGGCTGGAGTGAGCAGAAGGACGGTCTTCCGGGCCATGTCCACTTCCAGAACAATGCCCAGGGCCAGCGCGAACCCCCGGCGGTCCTCCATCGCCACCAATTGGTAGCGGCTGAAGCAGGGGGCCGGAAATACAGCCAGTCGGGCCCATGAAATTTCCAACGGGTAGGCGTTGGCGAAGTAGCGGGCGAAGAGGCGAGCCCGGTGGGCCCGGCGGGCCAGCATATCCCGCGGCCGGACCGCAGAAGCGGCGGGCAATTCCACCACGCGCGTGCGGGCCGAACGGCGCAACGGGCCCAGAATGGGCTCCAACTCACTCTCCCGCTGAATGGCGAACACGACGCTGGGCTCCAGCAGGTCCACTTTGGCCAGTTTCAGCGCCGGCCCCCCTTGCTCCGGCGCGACCAGTCCCGTGGTATCCAGCACGGTCGCCGTGGCCCCCAGTTCCTGGGCCCGCCGGGCCAGTTTGTAGACCCCGATCAGGGTCGGCAACATGTGCCCGCGCGGAGAATTGGCGCCCACAAACACCCGCACGCGCGGGCCGCCGGGGGGAAACCCCGTCTCTCCACCCTGCCGCAGAGCCAGCGTCATCGTCGTCGGCGGGCCCAAACTGGCCTGACCGATGTCGCCGTCAATAAACGCCACCCGTTCATGCAGCGCGCAGAGACGGGTGTAGAGATACCGGGCGAAGGTGGACTTCCCCGTATCCGGCGCGCCGATGACCATCAGGAGCCCGGAGAGGCCCTCCAGATTCAGTTGTTCCCAATACGGGGGGATTTCTATGTTGACCACGGACGACTGACCACTGACGACTAACGGCTAACTGCTGACGACTAACGGCTAACTGCTGACGACTAACGGCTAACTGCTGACGACTAACGGCTATCCAACAGGGAACGAAGAACCGCCAGATTCTCTACGTCCTCGTGCAGATCGTCGCTCTTGGGGGTCTCCAACAGGCCCGGCAGCGCGGCCAGGCGCGGGTCGTTGACCACCCTCCGGAAGGTCTCCAGCCCCAACACCCCCTTGCCAATGTGCTCGTGTCGGTCCACCCGACTGCCCAGACCGTTTTTGCTGTCGTTGAGGTGGACCACCAGGAGGCGGGAGAGGCCGATGATGCGATCAAATTCTTCCAGAGTGGCCTCGTACCCTTCCGGCGTCCGCAACTCGTAGCCAGCAGCAAAAGCGTGGCACGTATCCAGACAGACCCCCAACCGCTCCCCCTCCGGGGTGTTTTCTATCAGCCAGGCCAGTTGTTCAAACCGGTAGCCCAGATTGGTGCCCTGCCCGGCGGTGGTCTCTAAAAGAATGCGGGCCCGAAAGCCGCGCGTGGCGGCGTGGACCTCCCCCAGCGCCCGGGCCACCCGCTTCAGCCCCTCCTCCTCCCCGGCGTCCATGTGAGAGCCAGGATGAAGCACCAGATAGGGGATGTCCAGTGCCTCACACCGCTCCAGTTCTACGATGAGCGTATCCCGGGACTTCCGCCAGAGTTCCTCATCCGGCGCGGCCGGGTTCAGGAGATACGACGCGTGCCCGACGGCCGGGTGAATGCCGGTCTCGGCCGCTTTCTCTTTGAAGAGGCGAATGTCCTCATCTGTAAGCGGCTTGACGGCCCAGGCGCGGTTGGATTTGACGAACAGTTGGACGGCATCGCACCCCACCATGCGGGCCCGGTCAAAGGCCAGGTGCAGGCCCCCCGCGATGGACTCATGTGCGCCCAGTCTCATCGTCCTCCTCCGATTCCTGGACGAGTCGTTCCAGTTCCTCCTCCAGACTCTCCAGTTCCTGCAGCATCGCCGGCGGGACGGAGTGCCTGGGGAGACGGGCCTTCAGTTCGGCAATCCGACGCTCCAGTTCAGCAATCCGTCCTTGCTTCATCGTTCACCCGCGTCCGCAACGATTCAGACCAATTGAAATCGTCCTCCCTGGGCACTTCGCGCCGGGTGTTGGCCTCCGCCGACACTCTTCCGTCCGCATCACAGGAGAGAGGTCGGCGAAGGCCGACCATCGGCCCCAGGCCCAAAAAGGCTGACTTCCAGTCAGCGCATCGCTCCCATTTCCCTCCGCTGGGCATCCAGCAATCCGGCGGGCGCGCCCTCCAGCATCATCTCCACCACCCGCTCCGCCGCGACGAAGGCCCAACATAGCCCCCAGCCGCCCAGTCCCAGAGCAAAATAGACCCCCGGCAGATGTGGTAGCGCCCCCACAACGGGCACACCGTCCGGAGTACAGCCAAAAATCCCGGTCCAGCGGTGGACAATGCGCCCCTCCACCTCCGGGAAGTATCGGCGGACAAAGCGGGAGAGCCCCTCCCGCAACGCCGCATCCGGGTCGGGGGAATTTTCCGCTAAGGACGGGCGCCGGGGATACCGCCACGCGCCCATGAGCAGGCGGCCATCTGGAAGAGGACGGGCATACTCGTAGCCATAATCGGCATAGCAGGGGAGAGTCAGTGGTGGCTCATCCCGGCCTTCGTCCAACCGGGCAGTTACCAACAGGGCATGTCCCGGATTCACCCATCGGGAAAGAGTGGGCTCCAGGGTGGGCGCATACCCTCCGGCAGCCAGCACCACCGCGCCGCAGCGGACGGTCCGCCGATACGCCCACACCCGGATGTCGGCCCCCTCGGCCTCCAAGCCCTGGACTTCAGTGTCGGCATGGACGGTAACCGGCGCGGAGGCCAGCAGGGCCCGGGTCAAGTCGGCCGCGTCCACCACCCCGTCGTCGGGGCGCTGCAGGGCGGCCAGAAACCCCCGTTGCAGCGGGTCGGTCCTGCTGAACCCGGCATCAAATCCGTCCTCCCGCAGGAGTTCCGCCGAGGCCCGCAGCGCCTCCGCTTCTTCTTCCGTCACTGCCAGAGCCAGACTTCCCGTCCGCTCCACCCGCACGCCCAGGTGAGCGGCCGCCTCCATCAGATGTTCCCGCCCTTCCACGGAGAGTTCCCAGAGCGCCCGCGCCGCCTCCCGCCCGAAGAACCGGACGGCCCAGTGGTAGTGGCCCGGCACACCGGTCAGCAACAGGCCGGCGCTGCGGCCCGTGGCGCCGCCCGCCACCTGCTGGGCCTCCAGGACGGCCACCCGCAGGCCCTGTCGGGCCAGCCGGGCGGCCACGGCCGCCCCCACAATCCCCGCGCCCACCACGACCACATCGCATACGTCTGCCCGCTGCTCCGCGCCTTCCACCCCGTCCTCCTCCGGATGCGCCGACTGGGCGACTTTTCGCCCATTATACAGAGGTTACAGAGGGCTGTCAACTGGACAATCCGGCCCAAACGGATATAATACATCACACAAAGGCACAAATTCCTCACACAAAGACACAAAGACACAAAGATAAATAATAAAAAAATTTCTTCTTTGTGTCTTTGTGTCTCCGTGTGAGATATGGAGCAAACGGGATGAGCCACTGCCCCAGTTGTGGACGGTTCGTCGGCCCGTACGAGGCGTGCCCCTACTGCGGCGCCCGACAGGCTCCCCGCGTCTCCCTGCGCGCGGTGAAATGGGGGGCCATCCTGCTGGCCACCGTCGGGCTGGCCCTCTTATGGATCGCCGCCGCCCGCGCCCCCCTCCCCCACATCTCCATCCAGCAGGCCGCCGCCACCATGAACTTCGCCTACGTGGAGATTGCCGGGCAAGTCGTCCGCAGCCCCACCTACAACCCCAATTCCCGCTCCCTCTCCTTCATCGTGGACGACGGCACCGGCCAGATGCGCGTCTGGGCCTTCCGGGACGTGGTGGACAAACTGCGCGCCGCCGGACGCATCCCCGGCCTGGGAGACCGGGTCATCGTCGCCGGCACCCTGCGGGTCCGGGAAGAGAACGCCTCCCTCACCCTCAACGTCCCCGAACACCTGGAAATCGGGCGCGCGGCGGCTGAAGAGCGCGCCATCGGTTCCATCACCGCCGCCGATGCCCTCCGGCGGGTCCGGGTCCGGGGCCAGGTCTGGGACGTCCACGAGCCCTACTCCGGCCTCACCCTCATCACCCTGCGGGACGCCACCGGCGCGGTGGACATCGCCGTAGACGCCAGCCTCTGCTACCTGACCGGCGACTTCCGCCCGCCGGAAGTCGGCCAGTCCCTGGAAGTGATCGCTGCCGTCTCCCTGTACCGGAACCGCCCCCAACTGGTCCCGTCGTCCGTGCAGGACATCGTCCCACTGGCGGAGGCGGTTCCCGTCGCCAAAAAGCGCTCCATCGGTTCCCTCTCCGCCGCCGACGAGGGCCGCCTGGTGACCGTCCAGGGGACAATCCAGCAGGCCGAACCGTTCTCCGCCGGTTACCGGATGACGCTGGACGACGGCACCGGTTCCGCGACCGTCCTGCTCTGGAACAACCTCTACCGCGCCCTGCCCGACCCCTCCTCCCTGCGGACGGACGCGGAACTGGAAGTGACTGGCGAAGTCACCATCTACCGGAACACCCTGGAGATCATTCCGGTCCGCCCGCGCGATGTGGTCTTGTTGACGGGGTTCCCATCGGCCCGCCCGCTTTCTATCGGCGCGCTGGCAGATCAACCCCTCGGGGGGATAGTGACCGTAGAGGGTACAGTCATTGCGGCCAAATCCTTCCAGAACGGCTTCCGCCTCACCCTGGACGACGGCACCGGGCAGGTGGTCCTGCTCCTGTGGCTTTCGGCCTACGACAAACTGACCGATCCTGCCCGATTGCAGACGGGCACGCGGGTCCGGGCGACGGGCCAACTGGATGAGTATCGGGGCCAGCGGGAAGTGGTGCCGGCCCGGGGGAGCGACGTCGTCATCACCCAGGCCGCGCCGGCCCCCGCACGGCGGGACATCGCCTCCATCACCCCGGCCGATATGGGCGCCCTCGTGGCCGTAGAGGGGACCGTCACCCGCAGCGAACCCTTCTCCCAGGGCTACCGGGTCTGGATAGACGACGGTAGCGGGGAGATCATGCTCCTCCTCTGGGAGAACATTTACGGACGGGTGGCGGGCCGGGACCGCCTCACCGCCGAAGCGCGGGTGCGGGCCATCGGAGTTGTAGAGGAATACCGGGGGACCCTGGAAATCATCCCCCAACTCCCCGGCGACATAACCGTACAGTAGTTTTTTCTCACACAAAGACACAAAGACGCAAAGACACAAAGACACAAAGACACAAAGACACAAAGAAGGTTTTTGTTTATTAATTTTTATTACCTTTGTGTCTCTGTGTCTTTGTGGGAGGAATTTGTGTCTTTGTGTGAGGAATCTGTGCCTTTGTGTGAGCAACTCTTCGGGAGGTCCTTGATGTCCGGACAACGCTGGCTCTACCGGATGCTCCTGGTACTCTGCCTCATCCCGGTCCTGGTCAGTTGCGGGGGGCCGTCGCCGACGCCCGCGCCGTTGAGTTTGCCGCCCACCCGCCCGCCGGCGACGCCGACCGTGGCGCCCTCCCCCACCCCCATCCCGCCGACGCCTACCCTCACGCCGACGCTCCGCCCCAGCCCGACGGCGACGCCCTCCCCCACGCCGGAGCCCTCCCCCACCCCGGCCCCGCCCACCCCCACTCCCATTCCCATCGTCCCCATCAGGCGACTGCCGGAGCGAATGGGCGAGGAAGTGACGGTAGAAGGCCAGGTCATCGCCACCGCGGCCCTCCGCAGAGGGAAAGGGTTCAAATTCACCCTGGACGACGGCACCGGACAGGTTGTCCTGCTGATGTGGCTCAACGTCTACGATGACTGCTGGGACGCGCAGAAAATCAACCTCGGCGCCCGGGTACGGGCCACCGGCACCGTGCAGACTTACGAGGGCGAGTTGCAGATAGAGCCCCGGTGGGGCCGGCAGGTGAAGGCCCTGCGGGCCGCCGCCCCGTCGGCTCCGACACGTCAGATCGCCTCCCTCACTGAGGCTGATAAAGGGCAACGGGTGATGATAGAGGGAACAGTGGCCCGGATAGAGAGGGAAGAGTCCTATGTACGGCTTTTCGTCAACGACGGGAGCGGTGAAATTCGGGTCTTCCTCTGGCTGAACATCTACGACCGAATCCCGAACCGGGAGCGACTGGATACCCCTGGCACGCCGGTACAGGTGGTGGGAGACGTCAACATCTACAAGGGGACACTGGAAGTGATTCCGGTATTGCCGTACGATATGGTGGTCCGGTAGTACGTATAAAAAACCACAAAGGACACAAAGGCCACACAAAGGGCACGAAGGAATTTTCGCCGTCAGGGGGCAGTCGTCAGGGGTCAGCCTATTTTTCTAACCCCTAACCCCTGATCACTAACCCCTAAACTTTGTGTCCTTTGTGAGTACTTCGTGCCTTGTGGTAGGTAAATTACCAGGGAATTCGGTATGGACATCCTCCGCGATTTGCTGTTCGCCGTCATCGGAGCGCTGGTGGCCGCGCCGCTGGCGCTATTGCCCGCGCTCCACATCTACAACGTCGCCGGTCTGCTCATCCTGGGGACGGCGGTCCTGGGGCCGCTCCTGCCCCCGGAGCACATGGCCATGCTCTTCCTGGGGATGATCACCTCCTACGCCATCCTCAACACCATCCCCAGCATCTTCTTCTCCGCCCCTGATGAGTCTATGGTCTTCATCGTCCTGCCGGGGCAGAAGTACCTGATGCAGGGGCGAGGGTACGAGGCAGTGGCGCTCACCGGCATCGGGAGTCTGGGCGGCATCACCGCCCTCCTCCTGCTGACGCCCCTGGCCCCGCACCTCTTCCCGACCCTGCGGGCCGTCCTTCAGCAACACCTGCACTGGATTCTGTGGACGGTCATCGCCTTTATGGTGCTCTCGGAGTGGCCCAAAGGGAGCGACCGGGCCCCCGCCGGGTGGCGGCGCTGGTGGGACGGCTGGCGCAACCTGGTCGCGGGGCTGGTGACCTTCCTCCTCTCCGGCCTGCTGGGCTTCGTCCTGATGTACCGCTCCATCCTCCCGGTCTACGCGGCCTACCAGAACCTCCTCCCGGCCTTCGTGGGCCTTTTCGCGGTCCCCTGGGTACTGCAGAACCTGCTGGCGCGGGTGGAATTGCCACCCCAGCACATCGCCCGCGATGTAGACGCCACGCCGGGGCTGATCGGACGGGGGGTCTTCGCCGGGACGCTGGGCGGGCTCTTCGCCGCCTTCTTCCCGGTGGTGACGGGGGGTATCGGCGGCCTCATCGCCGGACACGCCACCGCGCAGCGGGACGACCGGCTGTTCATCCTCTCCCAGGGCGCGTCCAAAGTGGTCTACTACGTGGGTGGTTTCCTGCTCTTCTTCGTCCCCGGCCTCTACCTGACGCGCGGGGGCATGGCCTGGATGCTGAGCACCCTCTGGCGCTCGTACACCCCCCAGACCTACTACATCGCGGTGGCCGCCATCTTGCTGACCGGCGTCCTTTCCTACTTCCTGCTCCTGCTGCTGGCGCGCGGAGTGATCCGGGTAATGGGGAAGGTGGACTACCGCTCCGTCAGCCGGGCCGTGCTGGTCATCCTGATTGGGGTGGTTATGGGGGTGCCCGCGCTGGGGGAGTACGTGGGGAGTGGGGACGGGGTGGCGGCGCTGCGGGCCGCGCTGGGGGGCCTGACCATCTGCGCCGTCGCCACCGGTATCGGGCTCATCCCCGTCCTCTGGGGCGCACGGCGGATGAACTGCATGGGATTGCTCCTGCTCCCCATCGCCCTGAACATGTCCGGCCTCGGCGCGACGGTGGCCGGCTGGCTGGGTCTGCTGGGATAACACGGAATACGCAATGCGGAATACGGAGTCGCATGCGGTCAACCCGGAACAGTACCCGACTCGCAATCCTCCTGATCCTGCTCTCCGCAGCGGCGAGCCTGCTGTTGTTTTTGCTGGGCCGGGAGCCGTCGCCGGGGGAAATCGCCACGCCGACCCCTTCGGCGACCTGGACACCATCGCCGACGGCAACAATGGCGCCCACCGTCCCCCCGCCCTCCCCCACCCCCAGCCCGCTCCTCCACACCGTCCAGCCCGGGGAGACCCTGGCGGGCATCGCCCGGGCCTACGGCGTCCCTTTGGAAGAATTGATCGCCGTCAATCACATCCAGAACCCCAACCTCATCCAGGTCGGGCAGGTGCTGATCATCCCCGGCGTGCTGGTGACCCCGACGCCTGCTGGGAGTCCCCCACCCTCACCGCCCCCGACCGTCGGCCCCACCCCGATGCCTCCCCAGCGGCCTGCCCTGCCAGCGCTGACCCCCTCCGGCCCGCCGCTGGTGGAGATCGCCGGGGTGCTGGGCGCGGGAGACCTGGCGCGCGAGATCGTCCGCATCCGCAACCGCGGGGGCGCCGTCTCGCTGGAAGGCTGGACCCTCTCCGACGCCGGGGGCGACCGCTTCACCTTCCCCCGCCTGGTCCTCTTCCCGGGGGGAGAGGTCACCCTCCACTCCGGCCCCGGCGTATCCACCCCGACCGACATTTTCTGGAACCGCGCCACCCCGGCCTGGCAGTCGGGGGAACTGATCACCCTGCGGGATGCCGAAGGAGCAGTCGTGGACACGTACGTTGTCCCTTGACAAATTCCCCCTCTTGTGGTATACTATACCCCAGTAGGGTATACAACAGCGCGCGGCGCAATGACGTTCGCGTCTGGCCATACGGGGGCAACCGTGTAGGGGCAGGGCTTGCCCCTGCCCCGGGGGGCAACCGCAAGGGTTGCCCCTACACCGGCCATTGTAGGGGCAGGGCTTGCCCCTGCCCAGGGCTTGCCCCTGCCCCATTGGCATCAATTTCGGCCCGACGGTAAACCGTCGGGCCGATTCAGCGAAGCCCTGCGGGCTATCTCCGAGACCCGAAGGGGCTTTGCAATATAAGCCCGACGCTTTTGCAACTTGACAAATTATTCCGACAATCCGTTACCCTGTCCCTGGGCAGGGTTTCTTGGGCCGCAGCCCTCACCCCACCCCCTGCCCCCTCCCCTCTCCCGCTCGCCTGCGGCGGCGGGAGAGGGGAGGGAGTGGAAAGAGGGGTTTTGCGGCGGGCGGCTTCGCCGCCCGCCGCAAAACCCTTCTTCACCCCCCTCTCCCCTGGCCGAAGGCCAAGGGGAGAGGGGGGATCAAGGGGGGTGAGGGGAAACAAATTACCTCTTTGGCTATTGTCGGAACAATTTGTTAAAGTGCAAAACCGTCGGGCTGATTGGGGATGAGAACTTATGGCCGGCACACGACGGCTGGAAAGCCAGGAGGACCTGGATGCACTGGCGCGGGTTTTCCGGAAGTATCCGGAGGTCCGGGCCGTCTACCTTTTTGGCTCGGCCGCGGAGGGGCGAACACATCGGGAGAGCGACCTGGACCTGGCGGTGGTCCCTCGCTCGCCGGCCGCGCGCGCTCGTCGGCTGGACATGCTCACCGACCTGGCCCGGGAGGGATTCTGCGATGTAGACCTGGTCTTTCTGGATACCAACGACATTGTCCTGAAGTACGAAGCCGTTCGTCTCAATCAGGTCGTTTACCAGACGGAAGAGTTCGATCGGGGAGAGATGTACTCCCGCATTGTGCGTCAGTATCTGGATTTTCTCCCGTACCTTCAGGTTCAGCGCGAAGCATACAAACGGAGGATTCTCCATGATTCGGGTAGAGGTCATCCGCAAGCGGCTGAACAAACTGGATGAGTACCTTTCCATTTTGCGGGGAATTCAGCGGTACAATTGGAAGGAATTCCTCAGCGATCCCGAACACTATGGGAGCGCGGAGCGTTTCTTACAACTGGCGATTGAGGCGGTCAATGACATCGGGAGTCACGTGATCGCAGCGCTGAGCCTGGGGACGGTCAACTGGTACAGCGACATCCCGACCATTCTGGAGGAAAAGGGCTACATTGGCCCTGAATTGCGGGAGAAGTGGATTCGGATGATCGGTTTCCGGAACGCGCTGGTGCACGATTATCTGGAGATAGATCGTCGGATTGTCTACGAGGTACTCCAAAGCGGACTGGACGACCTGGAAGGATTGCGAGAGGTTTTTGCCCGGTTTCTATGAGCGCCCATGTCGTTGTTGCGATGAGCGGGGGGGTGGATAGCAGCGTCGCGGCGGCGCTGCTGGTGGAGCAGGGGTACCGGGTGACCGGGGTGATGCTGCGGCTGTGGGCCGAACCCGCCGCCGGATGCCGGGACAACCTCTGCTGCACGCCGGAGGCGGTGGAGCGCGCCCGGGGGGTCGCTGCGCAACTGGGCATCCCGTTCTATGAGGTGGACATGCGGGAGCCCTTCCGCCGCGCCGTCGTGGAGACCTTCGTCGCCGAGTATGTCGCTGCCCGTACCCCCAACCCCTGCATCCCCTGCAACCGGGAGATTCGCTTCGGCCTGCTGATGGGGTGGGCCCTGGAGCGGGGCACGGACTTCCTGGCGACGGGTCACTACGCCCGCGTCCGCCGGGTGGGGGACCGCTACCAGTTGCTGCGAGGCCGGGACCGCACCAAGGACCAGTCCTATGTCCTGCACATCCTGACGCAGGAGCAGTTGGCGCGCGTCCTCTTCCCTCTGGGAGACCTGACCAAGTCTCAGGTGCGGGAAATGGCGCGGGCCTGGAGCCTCCCCGTCGCCGATCAGCCCGAGAGCCAGGACATCTGCTTTCTGGCCGACGGGGACTACCGGCGGTTTGTCGCGGAACACGCTCCGGAGGCGGTCCGCCCTGGCCCGATTCTGGACACGGCGGGCCGGGTGTTAGGGGAGCACAGGGGGCTGATCCACTACACCATTGGGCAGCGGAAAGGCATCGGCATCGCCGCGCCGTATCCCCTCTACGTCCTGGCGCTGGACCCGCAGCGGAACGCCGTCATCGTCGGGCGAGCGGAAGAGTTGGGCCGGTCGGAGTGCATTGCGGCCCGGATGCACTACATCTCCGGCGAGGAGCCGACTGAGCCCTTTGAGGCCACGGCGCAGATTCGCTATCGGCACAAAGAGGCCCCGGTCCTTGCCACGCCGCTGCCGGGGGGCCGCCTCCACGTCCGGTTCGCCGTCCCCCAGCGGGACATCACCCCGGGCCAGTACCTGGTGCTCTACGACGGCGAAGTGGTCCTGGGGGGCGGCATCATTTGCGCGCCGTGGGAAAGCATGGTATCATCTTTATGAAATCACCAGATTACCCGCGTCGCCTCAATTCTCTTGGGCATGCGGGAGGACGGGAACATGCAGGGAATTCTCCAGGAAACGGCGGGGGTGCTGGTCCAGCGATACCGGCAGGCACTGGGAACGAACCTGGTCGCTCTTGCCTTCTTCGGCTCCCGGGCCAGAGGGGAGGAACGGGAAGATAGCGACCTGGATGTCCTTCTCCTTGCGCTGGATCTCCCTGCTCATCCCCTGGAGCGGAACCGTCTGGTCTATGAACCCATCCAGGGCTGGAGGGAGAAACCCTGTGCCATCTCCATCCTGGCAAGGACGGTAGAGGAATTCACTGCCGACATCACGCCTCTCCACCTGGACCTGGCAGTAGATGCCATTATTTTTTACGACCCGCAGGGGTTTCTGGAGGAGAAACTCAGGCGGGTGCGGGAAATCGTGGCCGAGGCCAGGCTGGTCCGGAAGCGAGATGCCCATGGCATTCCCGTCTGGTGGTGGGAAAAAGGCGCTGAGCCCTCTGGACGTTGGGCAATTACCTGGGCCGGAGTGCAGAAGTGATCTCCGATAGGGATGCCCTGTACCGGCTGGAAATGGCCAGCCGGTATCTGGCGGCGGCGGAAAAGATGCTGGCGGCGGAGGAGTGGCCGGGTTGTGTGCATTACGCGCAGTTGACGGTGGAAAATGCGGCCAAAGCGGTCCTGGCCTGCCTGGGGCCCATCCCCCGCACTCACGACATCGCTGAGTGGCTTCAAAAGTCGTTAGAACAGGAATTACCAGAAACGGTGAGCATTCAAATCCGGGGGATCCTTCCCATTGTGGGGGAGTACGGCCGTAAAAAGCATATTCTGACCACCTACGGTGACGAAGAACTTTTCCGGACCCCGTGGGACCTCTTTGTTGAAGAAGACGCCCGGCAGGCGGTGGAGGATGCCCGCCAATGCCTTGGCGCTGCCCGCGAGGTCTACAAATATTACTTCGGACCAGGTCCGGTGCATTGATAAGGGGGAAATATGGCATCCAGTGACAAAGTTCCAGAAACGGCCCCTATGCCTGCGGAAGCGCGCCTGAAGCGCAACCTGATTCTGAGTCTGGTCATCGTGGGCGTGCTGATGCTGGGCATGATCGCCCTGCTGGTGGTGCTGGCGGTGGACGCTTATCGCTCCCCGGTCCAGCCCAGCCCGGGGGCGGCGGTCGTCTCCCTGCTGCGGGATGCCGCCATCATACTGGTTGCCTTTGAGACCCTCCTGATCGGCATCCTGCTCATCATTCTGACCATCCAGGTGCAGGCGCTGGTGTCGCTCCTCCGGAACGAAATCCGCCCTATGCTGGAGACCATCAACGACACCCTGGCGACCGTTCGGGGGACGACGCGGTTCGTCAGCCACCACGTCGTCGCCCCGACCATCCAGGCGGCCAGTTTTATGGCCGGGGTGCGGCGGGTGCTGAAGGAAATCGCGGGGTTCATCGGTGGTCGGTTCGGATGATACAGGCCAAGTTGGCTATGGAGAGCCCCCTGCAGTGATCACAGGGTGATATGGAACTTCTTATGCAACCACCGAAACCGATAGAGAACCGGTTCCGGCCGGATGCCGAGATTGTGCTCTTTCACGGCGACGTCAGCGAGTTCCTGGCTCAAATTCCAGACCGGTCGGTGACACTGATTATCACGTCGCCCCCGTATAATCTCGGCAAAGAGTACGAAAACCGGGTCGCTATTGAGCAGTATCTGCAGGCTCAGGCAGAGGTTATCGCGCAACTGTACCGCGTCCTCCGGGAGGACGGCAGCATCTGCTGGCAAGTGGGGAACTTCGTAGAAGACGGCGAGGTTTTCCCGCTGGATATTCTGTACTACCCCATCTTCAAGGCGCTGGGCCTGAAACTGCGCAATCGGATCATCTGGCGCTTCGGTCACGGACTGCACGCGTCTCGGCGCTTTTCCGGTCGGTATGAAACCATCCTGTGGTTTACCAGGAGCGATCGGTACGTGTTCAACCTGGACGCCGTGCGAGTCCCCGCCAAATATCCGGGCAAACGTTATTATAAGGGGCCAAATAAGGGGAAACCGTCGGGCAATCCCTTGGGGAAAAACCCCTCGGATGTGTGGGAGATTGTGGTTCAGGACTGGGAAGAGGCATTTTGGGACATCCCGAACGTGAAATCCAACCATCTCGAGAAGACCGTCCACCCCTGCCAGTTTCCGATAGAACTGGTTGAGCGTTGCGTGCTGGCATTGACCCATGAAGGGGATTGGGTATTTGACCCCTATATGGGCGTGGGCTCAGCTCTGATTGCAGCGGTGATGCACAATCGTCGGGCAATGGGCAGTGAAAAAGAGAAAGAGTACGTAGATATTGCTCGCCAGCGCCTTCTGGCCTACTTTAATGGCACGCTCCGGTATCGTCCGCTGGGCAGGCCCGTCTATCAACCAACGGGCCGGGAGAAAGTCGCCCAGATCCCTGAAGAGTGGAAAAGTGTGTCCATTTCTCAGCCGCGACTCCTGGACGGGAAGGGCCGATACGGATGAACATCGCTGGGATATATTCCTTCAAAGGGGGACAGGAGGTCATTGAGGCCCAGTATGCGCAGGAACTGCGCGAGGTGGAAGAGATCATCGCGGCAGTAGATAGTACGCAATGTCGGACAAAAGCCAGCCGGGAGAAGACGATGCCGGGCCGGATTCTTTATAACCCTCGTGCTCTTAACAGGGCCTTTAAGCAAGAATTTGAGAGGCGGGGCTGGATAAAACACAAGATGCAGTGCGAGTATCCCACCAATTATTATCTTCCCGGTTACGCTTCTAAGTCTCCACAGGGAGCCTTTCGGGAAATGGATTTTGTGAAAAACCGGGTGGGAGTGGAGGTTCAATTCGGTAAGTACGCTTTCATAGTGTACAATGTCTGCGCAAAAATGACGATTTTTCACAAAATGGATGTTATTGACGTGGGGATTGAGATTGTACCCATTAAGCGGTTTGCCGACGAAATGTCCACAGGGGTTTCTTATTTTGAACAATTCGTATGGGACCTGGAGCACCGGGGGGTAGCGGATATTGACATCCCCGTCCTTGTCCTGGGAGTTGTGGAGTAAGTGCCCTCTTTGCTACTGGAAGCATGGTCAAGGATCAACTTATGGACCGTCAAACTTCCGTTCTGACCGAAGAAGAACTCATCTATATTCTGGAAGTCCAGATTCCTGACCTTCTGGACCGTCGCCCGGAGTTACAACGGCGAATCTACTTCGCTTTCCTGGACCTTTTCGCTCGCCGTGAGGAAATCGCGGCGATTATGGAGGAACTGCGCAGTCTCCATACCGAATTCCAGGAGTTTCGGGAGGAGACGGCTCAGCGCTTTGACCAGGTGGAGCAACGCTTTGAACGGATAGACCAGCGCTTTGAAGGGGTAGACCAGCGCTTTGACCAGGTGGAGCAACGCTTTGAACGGATAGACCAGCGCTTTGAAGGGGTAGACCAGCGCTTTGACCAGGTGGAGCAACGCTTTGAACGGATAGACCAGCGCTTTGAAGGGGTAGACCAGCGCTTTGAAGGGATAGATCAGCGGTTGGATGAGATAGCCCAGGAAGTTCGGGAGTCCCGAGAGGAGACAGCCCGGCGCTTTGATCAGGTGGAACAACGGTTCGCCCAAATGAGTAAACACTTTGAGGACCTGCGGGATTGGGTGGAACTGGTCGTTGGGCGCGCTCAGGTGCGCTCCGGGCGCAACCTGGAGGATGTGGTCGCAGCAGCGCTGCGGGTAGCCCTCAAGCGCCCGGACATCCGCCCGGAGAGCATCCGGTTGCGCCAGAAAATTGTGGATACCGAAGGGTGGGTCTTCCCCCGGGGACGCCAGAAGGAGGTGGACCTGGTCGCAACCGATGACGAATACCTGGTGTTTGAGGTCAAAAGCGCCGCCGAAGTGGACGACGTGGATTATTTTGCGGACAAGGTGGAGTTAGTACAACGGCTGAACCCCGATAAAAAGGTGCGCGGAGTGTTCATTACTCTGGCTCCCGAACCCGATGTCCAGCAGCGTTGCCAGGAATTGGGGATTGAACTGGCGCGGTGATGATTTTCCAGCAAAGGAGGTTTCTCATGGCAAAAGACAACGGCAGCGATGTGGTGGCCTTCCTGACCGGATTCGTGGTCGGTGGACTGGTGGGGGCAGCGGTGGCGCTACTCTTCGCCCCCCAGTCCGGTGCGGAGACCCGCGCCCAGATCCGCAGCAAGGGCGTGGAGGTGGCCGAAAAGGCCAAAGAGGAGGCCGAGAGGGCCCGCCTGCGGGCAGAGCAGGCGCTGGAGGAGGCCCGCGCTAAAGCCGAGGCGGTCGCCGCCGACCTTCGCCGCCGGGCCGAAGAAATCCAGGCCCAGGGGCAGGTCGTCCTGGAAGAGAGCCGCAAGCAACTGGCTGAGGCGGTAGAGGGAACCCGCAAGGCCGTCACCCGGGCCCGGGGAGGCGCCCCCGCTGAAGAGCCTGTCGCCTGACCGCCAGAGACTCGGAGCGCTGGCCTGACCCGACTGATCGGGGCAGGGAAGGATTCGCGCGCCTTCTCCCAGCCCTGGCTCTCTTCGCTCTTCACGCTTCGCGTTTCACGCTTCACGTTTCATATCGTGAGGTGAACCGATGGAACTCCTGACCGTCCGCATCCAGAAACCGGATGATGTCAACTTCATCCTGGGGATGAGCCACTTTATCAAGACCGTGGAGGACGTGCACGAAGCGCTGGTGAACGCCGTTCCCGGCATCCGCTTCGGCCTGGCCTTCTGCGAGGCCTCCGGCCCGGCCCTGGTCCGCTGTAGCGGCACCGACGAGACGATGATAGAACTGGCGAAGCAGAACGCTCTGGCCATCGGCGCGGGCCATTCCTTCATCATCTTCCTGGCCCCCGGTTTCTACCCCATCAACGTCCTCAACGCCATCAAGATGGTGCCCGAGGTCTGCCGCATCTTCTGCGCCACCGCTAACCCCGCCGAAGTCATCGTCGCCCAGACGGAGCAGGGGCGGGCGATTCTGGGGGTGGTGGACGGCGTCAGTCCCAAGGGGGTGGAAGGGCCGGAGGACGTGGCTCACCGCAAGGAATTCCTGCGCCGCATCGGGTACAAACTCTAATATCCCGAAACCTGTAGAAAGGGCCTGTCTCGCCTGGAAGATCTTTCAGCGACCCTGACGAGATGGAAGGAGGCGCGATGGTCACGCCATTACCCCCTGTGGTCCGAGAGTCCTGGGGCGAGGATGTGGTCGCCGCGTTTATACCATGGCTGGAGGAATAGGGAGATCGCTTGCTGAGGGAAAAGACCGTACCGCGAGACGAGTACCGCCAGGTGCTCTCGCGTCTGGATATGGTGGAAAGGGAACTGACCCGGCTCCGGGAGGAAATCGTTGCTCTGCGGGCGGAATTCAGAGAGACTCAGAACGCAATGAGGGCAGAGTTCAGAGAGGCCCAGAATGCTATGAGAGCGGAGTTCAAGCAGGACCTGGCCGAGGTGCATACGCGGCTGGACCGCATCTATTACCAGATGGTCGTCCAGACCCGATGGTTGATCGCGGCTATCTTGGGGGTGGGCACTCTCATCACCCTCCTGCTGGCCGTTGCCCAGTTCACACCGTAGGGAATTGATGACCGCCCCTTCGTTTCTCCTGGCTCTTCTGGCTGGTCTGGCGTCCTTTCTCTCCCCTTGCGTCCTCCCGATGGTGCCGGCCTACATTGGCTACCTGGGAGGTCGGGCAGTCGTCGCGCCTGGGGAATCCGGGCCCGGTCGTCTGACGACGTTCCTCCATGCTCTGGCCTTTGTCCTGGGCTTCTCCGCCGTCTTTGTTTCCCTGGGCGCGGCCGCCGGGGGCCTGGGACAACTTCTTCGGGCCGACTGGGTGCGCTGGCTCGGCGGCCTGGTTATGGTCTTCTTCGGCCTGACGCTGATGGGGGCGGTCAAACTCCCCGTTCTCTACACCGAACGGCGGCTTCACCTCCGCGCCGGCCTCAACTGGGGCTATCTTTCTTCTGCGCTTGTCGGCGTCTCCTTCGCCGCGGGCTGGACGCCGTGCGTGGGCCCTGTGCTGGGGGCCATCCTGGCCCTGGGGGCCAGCCAGGAGACCGCCGGGCAGGCCGTGCTCCTGCTGACGGCCTACTCCCTCGGTCTGGGCGTCCCTTTTCTTCTGGTCGGTCTGGCGGTGGACCGGATGGGGGCGTGGCTGCGGCGCCTGCATCGCTACCTCCACCCCATCCAGGTCGCCACGGGCGCCGTCATCCTCCTCTTCGGCGTCCTGCTTTTTATGGACTGGCTGCGCGTCCTGGGCGCGTGGCTGACCACCATCGGTCTGGGCTGGGACCCGGGGCTTTAACGATACCGGGGGAGAAAGCAGAGAGCGGCGGGCGGCTTTGCCGCCCGCTGCTCTCTATCTCTTTCACTTCGGACCGGAGAGCCCAATCGTGCTAACTTTTCGTGTGGCGCAGGCTGTCGGAAGATTTTGTTCATCGCCTATCGCCGTCTGTCATCTGTGGTCAGTCGTCAGTCGTCAGTCGTCTGTCGTCAGTCGTCAGTCGTCAGTCGTCTGTCGTCTGTCGTCAGACCTCCCGGCGCCAGAAGGTCAGGTTGGTCTGGAACTCCAGGCCCAGGGCGGCAGCCAGTGTTCCCCCCTCCGGCTCCTCCAGGAGAAGGTCCACGTAGGCGAAGCCCAGATGGGCCGCCAAGGCCTGGAGGGCCTCCACCGCCGGGCGCAGGTCGGCATGGGGCAGTGCCCAGACGAAGCCGTCGGCCTGCGTGGGGGACAGCGGCTGCGCCCGCAGTTCCAGCCAGACCCTCTCCCCACCGGGCATACAGGCCCGCCAGCGTCCCCAGGGGAGGCGGGCCAGTTCGGGGATAGGCCGGTCGCCCAGTTCGCGCCACATCCAGATGTGGCGACTGGCCTGGTAGCGGCCCACCCGCAGCGCCACTCCCTGACCGGCGGGGTAGGGAGCGTCTTCGGCCGGTAGAAGGTCTGCGGGAAGGGGGCCCTCCCGCGCCGGGGCCTGCCACTCCCGCAGCCACAGCCAGGGCTCAAACCCCATCCGCTGGTAGAACGGTTCCGCCTCCCGCTCCGGCTGGGTCGTCAACGCCACGCAGCCCCGCTCCCGCGCCAGTTCCACGCCCGCCTCTACCAGCGCCCGCCCCACTCCTTGCCCCCGATGGGCCGCGTGGACAAAGAGCAGGGAGAGGTGGAGGACGTGCCCGTACGGCGGTGGTTCCTCATCCTCCACGAACTCTGCTTCGCCCACGATTCTCTCACCCTGAAGAGCGACCAGCGCCAGATGGTCTGCCCCTAACCAGGCCTGCAGATACGCCGCGCAGGTCTCCACGTTCATCCACGGGCCGCCATGGAGCCACTGCTCGTAGGGAGAAAGCGCGTCGTACGGGACGACTTCCCCTTTCCCATCCCGCCGCCAGACCTGGACGTGACTGCAGTGGACGGCGGTGATGGCAGCCGCGTCCTCAGGAGTCGCCGGACGAACGATCAACCCGCTCATTCTTCCCCTATCCGCAGTAGAGCGCTCCGAAATTGTCTGGGCAATCTCATTCCCGCAGGGTGGGCAGATTGCTGCCCACGCCCAAATCCTGTTCTGGCCTCTTTCCCAACCGACGCAGAAATAGGGTTTTGCGGCGGCCGAAGGCTGCCGCAAAACCCCCTTCTCCCTCCTCCAGAAGAGGGTGAAAGAGGACATCCTGTGGCCCCGGTAATCCCCTGGCGGGGCAGACAGTCTGGCGATCCGCGCCACGCCGGAGGGCTTCTACACTTCAGCCACCAATGCCTGCGACCACCGCCGTGAAAGAGGCCAGAAACCAGTGGATGAGAAACGGGTACAGAAACGAACGGGTCCGCCAGGCGATGTAGCCGAAGGCCGTCCCGCCGAAGATACAACTGAGCGTCTCCAGTTCCGGCTTCCCGATGTGGGCCATCGTGAACGGCACCGCCTGGAGGAGCAGAGCCAGCGGCCCGCAGGCCCGGTAGAGGGCGAAGAGCAGAAACCCCCGGAAGAAAAACTCCCACCCCAGCAGTTCCACCCCGTCCGCCAGCCAGAACAGAGGCCGGGATGCATCGGTGCCGTAATACTCCCGGAACGCCGGGGTTCGGGCCACGACGGCCATCAGCGCCGCCAGTCCTGCGCATGCCCCCAGCGTCCAGGCCATCCCTGCCCGCCAGTCCCCCAACTGGACCCCGTAGCGGGCGGGGTGCTCCCGGAAGATCAGCAGGACGATGCCCAGTGGGACCACCAGGTAGAGCAAAGTGCGGGTCAGCAATAGGTCCCCCCAGAAGACGTGGTAACTATCCACCACCAGGAGGAGAGTGCTGGCGACAACCGCCACAGTGGCTCTCCAGGTCGTCCCCGAGAACAGAGATGATAGGGGTGAAGTTTCACGAACCATCCGTCTCCCTGGTTAATAGGGGAACCCCAGTGTGTGTCCCCCTGGAGATAAGAGCAGGAGAAGTTTTTGCCGGTCAGCGTATACTTCAAAGAGCCAGTTGTACAGCAACAGCGCGATCAGGGTGGCGGCAATTCCCCATTGCCATTTTTCGGCCTTCTTCATATCCGTTGTCTGATGAGAGAGGATGGAGACGCCGCGCGCGGCCAGTATCGCCAGAAAGGGGATCAGGGCAAGGTGGAAGCGGTCCTCCGCGATAATCAGTATATGGGGAAGAATGTAACTCACCAACAGCAGGGTCAGCAGGGCGACGGGGCGCCGCCATCGGTCAAACACCAACCCTAAAACGGCAGGCAGGGTGATCAGGGCCAGCGGCACACTCACCAGCAACAGAGCGAAAATCAGCACCCACGCCGGGAGCGGGCCGAAGAAGCCGTTACTGTAGAAATAGATGAGCGCCCGTTTCTCCAGCCCCCAAAAATATCCCAATTTCCGCACCATCAGATACGGCACGCGCATCGGGTCGGCGCGGACAAAGTCCGCCACCGCCCGCAATCCTTGTTCGTTCCGCTCCGCATCGTCCAGGATGGACAGCAGGTCTGTCGCGATCTCGGCGTTAAACGTGCCGGTGGACTTCGGATGATACCCCAGGTACATTTGATAGCCCAGGGAGGACTCCACGAACGTGAGTTGGCCGTGCAGACGGGTATTGCGCGCAGCCCAGGGGAGGATCAGCAGGAGAGCGCCAGTCAGGACCAGCAGGCCGTTGCGCAGGCCCACGCGCCAGCCATGGCCGGAGAAACCAACCCAGCCTGCCGCCAGAAGCCCGAAGGCGAAGATGACCGAACGGGTCAGCGTCGCCAGTCCCAGAAGAAGGCCTGCAATGAACCAGTCGCGGGCCCGGTTCCGCTCGTCGGCCCGCAGCAACAGCAGCACCGAGGCCAGAACCAGCGGGAAAAAGAGGTTTTCTGTAGCCAGCGCCAGTGGATAGGCCAGCAGAATCGGATATGTGGCCACAGCCAGTGAGGCCCCGCGGGCCTCGCGCTCTCCCAGGCCGTATCGTCGCCCCAGGATGTACGTCATCGGCGCCAGCAACGCCCCCAGAACCGCTTGCGCCAGCCGCGCCGCCGCGAAGCGGTGGGGGAGGCCCGAAATCGTATACACCAGTGCCAGAAATGCGGGATACAGGGGCGGACGAAACGAGGTCTCCACGCCGCGCGGGTCGTAGGGAATCTGAGAAAGGTCTATCTGGAGGTACGGCAGGATAAGTTCCAGGTCCGGCCGGGCATACCAGCGGTAGCCATTCCCGGCAGCGATGCTGCGCGCCAGCATATCGTACTGGAACATGTCGTCCAGGCCGATGTCCAGGGAGAGGCCCCAGAGCACCGGTATCAGTCGGAGGATCAGGGCAAGCCCGAACGCCCACAGCGGAAAAGGGAGTCTCATAAATGGCAACAATTCCGTCTCAGGTGGCAGAACCCTCGAACGTGCCAGGCACTTCCGAAGTGCCTGGCACAGAAGGGCGTGACGGTTCAGCCTCACTCCTCCCCCAGCGGCCTCGCCGCTGCCAGTAACTACCGACCCTGACCCGTTTGCAGATGATGTAGCGTAGGCTTTAGCCTGCGAATACAGGCCTGGCGGCCTGCGCTACAAGGGCGTGCTTGCCAGCATCTTTTACAGGCGCTGGCTCAGAGTCCCCCTGTAGGTAGTTGCCGCTGCCGCCGCAGGCGGCGGGGGATGGGTGAGGAAGCCTGAATGGTTCGCTCTCTTTCAGCCAAGCCCGGCAGCCTTCAGCGCGGCCTCCGTCGGCGCGCCGGTCTGCGGGTCCCAGCCGTATTCGGCATACGCCCCCGCCAGCAGGACCTCCAGGTCGGGCACCACGCCCGCCGCCCCGCCCGTCTCCAGAGGCTCCAGCAGCGGCGCCGGAAGACGGTCGCTGGCGCGGGTCAGCCCCCGGCGCATGTTCAGCACCCGTTTCAGGGTGACGATGCGTTTCCCGGCCTCCAACAGGTCCTCCGGAGCCCAGCCCCAGCCTGTGGCTCCGTTCAGCGCCGCCAGGACCCGCTCCACGCCGGGGTTCTGGAACTGGCAGAGAATCATGGCGTTGTAGAGGTTACGCCAGGCCTGGTTGCGGGCCGCGACGCGCCCCTTCTCCTCCGTCATCTCCAACCGGTCGCCGGGGAGGATGCCCAGTTCCACCGCCGGGCCCTGCCCGGTGTCCACGCCGTACATGTCCCCCTCCATGTGGCAGGCGCCGCGCGGGGAGAGGGCGTAGGTGACGGCCATCCCGACGAAGGCGCGCGGGTCGTGCATCGGCACCTCCAGCCGGTTGACCACGATGGCCCGGTCGGGGACGCCGAACCGTTCCGCCAGCGCCGCGCTCCCCTCCGCCAGGACGTCCCCGAAGCCCTCCCGGCGGGCCATCATAGAGATGAGCCGGTGGACAGTCTCCGCGTCGCCGAAACGGAGTTCCAGGCCGCCAGTATCGGCGGGGGTGAGGATGCCCCGCTCCGCCAGTTCACAGGCCAGGGCGATGGTGCAGCCGACGCTGATGGTGTCCATCCCGTAGACGTTGCAGAGGTGGCCGGCGTAGATGACGGCCTCCAGGTCGGCGATCATCAGCATCGTCCCCAGGGCGCCAATGGTCTCGTACTCAGGGCCGTCCACCTTCTCCAGGCCGTAGCGGGGCGCGCGGGTCTCCCGGCCACAGGCGATGGGGCAGCGGTAGCAGGCCATCGGGCGGTTCAGGTACTGATCCGTCAGGAGGACGCCGGAGAGGTTCCCGGCCTCCTCCCACTCCCCCAGCCGCCAGTTCCGGATAGGCAGGTCGCCGAACATCAGCGCCATATCCACGTACCCCGCTGTTCCCGCCAGCCGGAGTGCCTCGGCAGCCATATCCTCGGAGGCGGCGGCGTTGACCTCCCGTACCGTCTCCTTGAACCCCTCCGGGTCCGCCAGGGGGACCTGGGCGGTGCCCCGCAGGGCGACGGCCTTGAGGTTCTTGGAGCCCATCACGGCGCCCATGCCGGTCCGTCCGGCGGCGCGGCCGTGGTCGTTCATCACCGCCGCCATCTTCACCCCCCGCTCCCCGGCGGGGCCGATGCAGAGGACGCGCGCCTTCGGTTCCCCCAGCAGTTCCCGGACCCGTTCCTGGGTGGCGTAGGAGTCCAGGCCCCAGAGGTCGGCCGCGTCGTGCAGGCGGGCCTCCCCCTCCACGATGGAGAGCCAGACGGGGCGGTCGGCTCGCCCGGTGACGATGATGCCGTCGTACCCGGCGAAGCGGAGTTCGGGCCCCACAAAGCCCCCGGTGTTGGACTCCCCCCAGATGCGGGTGAGGGGGGAGAGCGCGCAGACGCTCAGCCGTCCCGCCGAGGGCATCGCGGTGCCCACCAGCGGGCCGGTCATCAGGATGAGGGGGTTCTCCGGGCCCAGGGGGTCCGTCTCCGGGCCGACCATATCCAGCAGGTAGCGGGCCGCCAGGCCGCTCCCGCCGACGAAGCGGCGGGCGTACTCCTCGTTCAGGGGCTCCTCCCAGATTCGGCCCCCGGAGAGGTCCACGCGCAGCAGTTTGCCCATGTAGCCGTTCATGTTGCCTCCTTACAGGTCGCAGGTCGCAAAGTTGTAGGACAACTGCGAGCAGTTGTCCTACAAAGCGGCCAGGTCCGGCAAAATTGGGACACATCCGTCGCAAGTCGCAGGGTCATCGCCCCAGCAGGCGCAGGATGGCCTCTATGCCGTAGTACCCGGCCAGGGCGAAGACGATGTTTTTGACGATTTTCCCCGCCGCGCAACTGGAGAGAAATTTCCAGAGCGGGAAGCGGAGCGCGCCGGCGATCATTCCCCCGATGTCAAAAATCGGGTTGGGGATGGCCGCCAAGACGAAGATGACCCAGACCCCGTAGCGGCGCATCCAACCGTAGAGGCGGTCGTAGATGGGGCGGTCGGCGACCAGGGTCTGGCCGCTGTAGCCCAGCAGGTAGCCGGAGAGTTCCCCCAGCGCCTGCCCGATGCCCGCGACCACCCCCACCAGCCAGGGGTTGAAGACGCCGCCCAGCACCGAACTGACCGCCAGGCCGGGGATGGGCAGGATGATGGTGGCGTTGCTGAGCAATCCCACCAGGAAGACGGCCGCGTAGCCGTAGGCCGCCAGTTCCTGCAGCCGGTCCCGGAAGTAGACGGCGGCCGCCAGCGCGCCGACGATGACGACGCCCGTCAGCACCTGGACGGCGCGCAGGTGGGCGGGAGAGGGGCGTTTGTGTTCTAACCGCAGAGAACGCAGAGGGCGCGGGGGTTGTATCTGATCGTTCCTCTCTGCGGCCTCCGCATCCTCTGCGGTGATGGTGAACGGAGATTTCATCGGTTTCACCTGGGGAAAGGAGCGCCCAGGCGGACGACGCGCCGGTCCGGCGGCGTCCCCCGGGTGGCGTTGCAGCAGTCCACGACGCGCCGTGCCTTCTGGACCACCCGCGCGTAGTCTACGGACCGGTGCCCGGTCACGATGACGACGCAGTCGGCGGACGCCAGTTCCTCATCGGTCAGCGGGACGGAATCCAGCGTGCAGTTGGGCCGGTAGAAGACGTCCCCGCCGACGGTGAAGCGGGGGATGTAGGGGTCGTGGTAGCGGACCTCCGCGCCCCGGGCCAGCAGGAGTTCTATCACCCGCTCGGCGGGGGAGTTGCGGGGGTCGTCCACGTCGGGTTTGAAGGCCACGCCCAGCACCAGCACCCGCGCGCCCTTCAGGGGAAGCCCGTCCTGAGAGAGGGCCTCCGCCACCAGGTCCACCGCGTGGTAGGGCATGGCCTGATTCACCTCCGCCGCCAGTTCTATGAATTTGGTGTAGAAGTCGTATTCGCGGGCTTTCCAGGAGAGGTAATACGGATCAACCGGGATGCAGTTATGAACAACGATGCCGTAAGAGGTGACGAATGTGTGAAAGTCGTCAACCTCTACGGAGTAAACCATGTCTACCGGCGGAGCGGGGTTAACCTCTCTGACTTTTACGGTTGCAAAAAAGCCGTGGTCCTCCGATTGGGTTACAGGCATTCGCTTGCGGCGCCCGCTGGCGTAGGCTTCTAACTTTACTGGTAACCCTTTCGCCACAAGAAGGTCATCCCCCGCTTTCAGAGCATCCGCCCGCCGTATACAAATTTCCTCTTTGTCCCAAACCAGCATTGGGTGCCCATCCGTCACCTTCAGCCGTCGCCCGTCTGCGGTGAGAACCTCCACCATCGCGCCCTCGTAGCGGCGAGCGGAGATATAGCGCAGGGGCCGGAAGCACGTCTCACCGGTCTGGGGATTAAAGGAGAGAATCTCCAGATGAGAGGAGGGTTGGGCCAGAATTACACCGTGGATTTCAGACCTTCCAGAGACCCGTTCAAAACAGGATTGGATGGGGAGGATTTCACAGCCGTTTTCTCCCCGAATGGTGATATACTCCCCAGGCGCCAGGCAGTGACCTCCTACCCCGGCTCCCGGATAGAACGGCATAAATCCGAAGGGCTTGGTCTTCGCCGCCTCTATGACCTCCCAGAAGTCAATCCCCATCCGCTCCGCCAGCAGGGCCAGTTCGTTGACCAGCGCGATGTTGACGGAGCGAAAGATGTTCTCCAGGAGTTTGGTCATCTCCGCGGCACGAGGAGAGGAGACGGGGTGGACCGGCGCGCCCATCTGGCCCAGCAGGTCGCAGGCCAGGCGGGTGGACTCCGGGTCCACGCCGCCCACCACCTTCGGGGTGTTGTAGGCCGACCACTGTTTGTTGCCGGGGTCTATCCGCTCCGGGGAGAAGGCCAGGTAGAAGTCCACCCCCGCCCGCAGACCACTGGCCTCCAGAATGGGCTGGACGACCTCCTCGGTGGTGCCGGGGTAGGTGGTAGACTGCAGGACGACCAGTTGACCGGAGCGGAGGCGGGGGCGGATGCCCTCGGCGGCGGCGCGGATGAACGAGAGGTCAGGGGCCCGCTGAGCGTCGTAGGGTGTGGGAACGCAGATGAAGATGGCGTCCGCTTCCCGGAGCGCGTCGTAGTTCGTGGTGACGCGGAGGCGGCCCGAGGCCACATGCGGGCGCAGGTCCTCATCGGAGACGTCGCCGATGTAACTGCGGCCCGCGTTCAGCGCGGCAACCTTCTTCTCATCCACATCCACGCCGACGACGGGGAACCCGGCCCGGGCGAAGGCCACCGCCAGCGGCAGCCCCACATACCCCAGTCCGATCACTGCAACCCGCGCGGTGCGGGAAGAGATGCGGGAGGAGAGCAGGTCAGTGGTCATCGTCGCCACCATCCTTGAGAATCGCCCCAAATCGTAACTACCTGCCAGGGGGCCTCCGGGCAAGCGCCACAAAAGACGCTGGCGAAGGCGCGCCCCTGGAGCGCAGGCTGCCAGGCCTGCATGCAGGCTAACAGCCGGCGCTACGTTACCTGCAAACCGATCAGGGTGGGTTTTACCTCAAATCTTATTATACATCTCGTTGTTTGTCAAACTGTTAACGATTCAGCCGATAAGAATCGCCCTCACTGGGCACTTCGTGCCGGGTGTCGGCGGAGGCCGACACCCTTCACCCACGCCAATCCGTGTCCCATTTCCTGATAACACCTGCCTCCACCCTTATTTCCGGCTCAACGGTTGCACATTCTGCAGAATATGATATACTTATCCCAGAAAAGTATTACCAAGAGGGGAAAAAGTATGACTACAGCAACGGTTACGGCGAAGGGATGGGTCGTTATCCCCAAAGAATACCGTGACCGATACGGTCTCCGGCCAGGTACAAGGGTGCAGTTCATTGATTACGGTGGCATTCTGTCCATCGCAACTGTTCCCGAAGACCCGATTGCCGAGGGGTTGGGAGCGCTCAGACGGTTCGGAGGTGAAAACCTCTGGACTCAGGCTCTTTTGAGGGAGCGCACGGAAGAGCAGACGAAGGAGGAGCAGGAGATT
>Ga0308421_1000338_pt1 | contig 29015 bp, 29 predicted proteins | sample HotsprSampleMS60_FD_203673 | JGI IMG/M metagenome (GOLD analysis project Ga0308421, IMG submission 203673) | Hot spring phototrophic mat microbial communities from Mushroom Spring, Yellowstone National Park, Wyoming, United States - 20090730_MS60 ...
GGCGGCCTTCGGCCGCCGCCCGCCCCTGTGGACCGTCACCAGTCCACCACCTCGCCCGCCAGATAGCGGTTGATGTCGGCGGCGGCCCGCTTGCCCGCGCCCATCGCGCTCACCACCGTCGCCGCACCGGTCACCACATCGCCGCCGGCCCAGACCCGCGGCATCGTCGTCCGACCCGTCTCCTCGTCCTTCACCACCACCGTCCCGTGCTTCGTCCGCTGCAGCCCATCCGCGTCCACGAAGACCAGCGGGTTCGGGCTGGTGCCCAGGGCGAAGATGACCATGTCCACGTCCATGTCAAACTCGGAGCCGGGGACCGGCACCGGCGACCGCCGCCCCGACGCGTCCGGCTCGCCCAGTTCCATCCGGATGCAGCGCATCCCGCGCACGTTCCCCTTCTCGTCCCCGAAAATCTCCACCGGGTTGGTCAGGAAGTCAAAGATGACCCCCTCCTCCTCGGCGTGGTGGACCTCTTCGGCGCGCGCGGGGACCTCGTCGCGGGACCGGCGATAGACGATGTGCACCTCCCCACCCTTCCCCTGCAGGGTCTGGAGACGGAGCGCGCAGCGGGCCGCGTCCATCGCCACGTTCCCCGCGCCGATCACTGCGACCTTCTTCCCCACCTTCACCGGCGTGTCGTACTCCGGGAAGAGGTATCCCTTCATCAGGTTGACGCGGGTGAGGAACTCGTTGGCGCTCATCACGCCGTTGTAGTTGATGCCGGGGATGCGCATGAAGGACGGCAGACCGGCCCCCGTCCCCAGGAAGACGGCGTCGTACTCCGCCAGGAGTTCGGTCAGCGTCAACGTGCGGCCGATGACGTGGTCGGTGTAAATCCGAATCCCCAGGCACTCCACCGCGTAGTCAATCTCCGCCTGCACAACGCTCTTGGGTAGACGGAACTCGGGGATGCCGTAGATGAGGACGCCGCCGGGGGCATGCAGGGACTCAAACATCACCACCTCGTGCCCTTCCCGCGCCACGTCCACCGCGCAGGTGAGCCCCGCCGGGCCCGTGCCGACGACGGCCACCTTGTGGCCAGTGGCGGGCTTGCGCTCCAACGGGCAGGTCCGCATGGCCAGTTCGTAATCGCCCACGTACCGCTCCAGCCGCCCGATGGCGACCGGCTCGCCCTTCCGGGCCAGAACGCAGCGGATCTCGCACTGGGTCTCCTGGGGGCAAACCCGCCCGCAGATGGCGGGGAGACTGTTTTTGACCTTCATCGCCGCCACCGCGCCGACGATGTCCCCCTCCCGCAGCGCGCGGATAAACTGGGGGATGAGGACGCCCACAGGGCATCCCTCCACACAGTGGGGCCGTTCGCACTGCAGGCAGCGGTTCGCCTCCGCCAGCATCAGTTCCTCCGTCAGGCCCAGCGCGACCTCGTTGAAGTTCCCCCGCCGGACGACCGGGTCCTGTTCGGGCATCTTCTGGCGGGGGATTTTGGTCCGTTCTCGTTGGGTGAGAGGAGTCATCGGGTTGCCTCCTGTTCCTTCAGTACGCCTTCCAGACGGCATTCGTGTTCCCAGCGTTCTATGGCCAGCCGCTCCTCGTCCCGGTAGAAGGCGAGGCGGGCCAGCAGGTTGTCCCAGTCCACCTTGTGGCCGTCAAATTCGGGGCCGTCCACGCAGACGAACTGGGCACCCTCTTCCAGCAGGACGCGGCAGCCGCCGCACATCCCCGTCCCGTCAATCATAATGGTGTTCAGGCTGACGATGGTGGGGATGCCGAAGGGCTTCGTCGTCAGCGAGACGAACTTCATCATGATGGCGGGGCCGATGGCCCAGACGCGGGCGATTTCCTTCCCGCGCGCTTCCAGCAATTCCTTCAGGGGCTCGGTGACCAGCGCCTTGCGCCCGTAGGAGCCGTCGTCGGTACAGACGACCAGTTCGTCCGAGACGGCGCGCATCCGGTCCTCCCAGAAGAGCAGGTCCCGGGTGCGGGCGCCGATGATGGAGACGACATGGTTGCCGGCCTCCTTCAGGGAGCGGGCGATGGGGAAGATGGGGGCTATCCCCACGCCGCCACCCACGCAGACCACCGTCCCGTAGTTGGCGATCTCGGTGGGATGGCCCAGGGGCCCGGCCAGCGTGGCCAGCGCGTCCCCCACCTTCAGCGTTCCCAGGTGCATGGTGGACTTGCCGACCTCCTGGAAGATGAGGGTGATGGTGCCGGCCTCCCGGTCGTAGTCGGCGATGGTCAGGGGGATGCGCTCGCCGTGCTCGTCAATACGGACGATGACGAATTGCCCGGCCCTGGCCTTGCGCGCCACGTGGGGGGCCTCCACGACCATAAGTTTGGTGACGTCGCTGAGGACCTGTTTCTCCAGAATCCGGTACACCGTGAACCTCCTTCGGTTAGATGCAAGGTGCAGGATGCAGGATGCAAGATGCAGGATGTATGGCCGGTATGGAAGGATACTCCAAAATGGCCGTTTGGTCAAGTGACATCTGGCCTGTTTCTTTCTTGTCTCTGGTAGAGATTGTGCTATACTCCCGGTATCAGCGTTGACTGAAGTCACCCTTCCTGGGCCTGCGGCCGACACCCGGCACGAAGTGCCCAGGGAGGACGATTTCAATCGGCTGAATAGTTACCTTCGGAATTCGCCACGAATTTTATTTCTTTTAATTCGTGTAAATTCGTGCAATTCGTGGCAAAAAAGACCAACTGCGTAACTCCTACCGGTATCTCTTGCAGGGAGGTGCCAGATGCTCAAAGCGGGTGGAATTGGCGCGGCCGCCGGGTTCGTCATCGCCCTGATCCTGACCCTCATCACCCCTCTCTGCGATCCCTGCGCGGCGCTGTTTGTCGGGCTGGGCGTGGGGGTACTGGCCGCCTTCTGGGAGCGCCCCGCCACCGGAGGCGACGGGGCACTGAAAGGGGCCGAGGCCGGCGCCATCGCGACGGCCGGTAGCCTGCTGGGGCAGATGGTCGGGGCCGTCCTGAACGGTATCATTGTGGGGCCGGAACGGACCGCCCAACTGATCCGCCAGTTCGGCCTTCCCGTTGAGTACCCGAGCCCCGCGCAGTACTGGGTATACCTGCTGGTCGGCAACTGCTGCTGCGCGCTGGGCGGTGTCCTCCTGGGGGCCGGGCTGGGCGCGGTGGGCGGCCTGATCGGCTATCAGATTTGGGGCAGGTCCATGAGCGGCCCACCCGCCGAACCGATACAATCCTACCAACCCTGAGTCCCGGAGCATCCGTCCAGAATGATGCCATTTCCCTATGAGCCCATTGGGTCTACCCAAGAGAGACACTACAACTCTTTTCCACGCGCTGGCCGTCTCCTTGCTCATCCTGCTACTTTTCCTGTACTGGTTCGGAATCGCCAACCGGCATATCGTTTTTCTCTATGAGCATCTGGGAGCAGGCCCCTTTGGTCCGCCGACGGTCAGCCGCTACTGGATGTCCGGGCTGGTAGCATCGGGGATGGTGATGGTCCTTTACACCTATGGGAATTGGTTCTGGGGGCGCGTCCGGGGAATACAGGGCCACCGATACCTCCCGCCAGCACCGGCGAAGGTGTGGGCATCATCTATTCCTCTGCTGATACCCGGTATCCTCTGGATCACGACCCACCTGAACTGGCCCGTGCTTCCCCTCTCACTGGCCCTGGCATGCGCCGGAGCAGCAGCAGGTGGACTCTGGCTGGCACTCCTGCCGGCCCGGATGGCTGCAACACAGGTTGCTGATTTCCTGTGGCTCTCCCTGGCCGGTATCGGGCTGGTGCCGGCCTTATTGCTTCTGCGCGTAGTGGAAAGAGCAGGACAGGGCGGAAAGTGGCCGACACATGCCGCTATCGGGGTCGCCAGTACACTGGTCGGTGCCCTTTGGACCTTTTTCCTGGCAATGGGGTATGTCCGATGGCGGCACAAGGTCTGGCGAGGCTCGCATTTGCTGGTAAGTAGCCTGTGCTGGAGTTATCTTCTGCTCCCGCTGGTTCATCACATCCTCCTTACGCCTCCGGGCTTACACTACATCAGCGTGGCGGAGAATTTCTTCGCCGCCACCCCTGGTGGACAGGCACTGTCACTTCTAACAGCAGGAGGGCTGGCAGTAGGCACAACAATTCTGCAACGTCGGATCAAGAACGGGATTGGACTCAGGCCTCATGCAAACCCGCCTGCCCCGTAGTCTAAATTCATCTTGAATCACACCCCATCCTCTCTAATCTCTTCTATGATGGAGGTGCATTATGAAAAGAAATGAAACTACAGAGTTGATCGTAGGCATCCTGGTCTTCGTAGCCTGTGCCATTTTTGTCCTGCCGCTGGCCTTTGGATCCGGCAGGAATACAATAAGCCAAGCATGGTGGTACAGCGTGGACCTCTACGCCGACCATGCTCATTTTGGCCAAGCGGTCTACCTGCCTGTTGTCTTCCGCAATTACCCGTCCACTCCCACTCCCCCTCTGGCCCCCACTTTACTGAATCCGGGGTTTGATGCCTGGGAGGGAAGCACTGTACCCCACTGGTATCCCTGGCACGAAGACGCGGGAGATAACTGCAGGCAGGCCCCAGACTGGTTGCCTTGCCGCCCGAACTGGTGGGTGGAGCGAGATTTCAATGGATATGGCCTCTATCGGAGTTATCCATCTTCCCAGGCTATAGGAGCCCAATATGGGCCCTGGCACGGCGGGGTGATGCAGACCGTCAGCGTGGCACCGGGGACCCGCCTGCGCTTCAGCGTCTGGGCTCGCGCCTTTATCAGCAACGATGACCTTCCCAATCCTTCCTACAGCAGCTGGAAACCCAACTTCCAGGTGGGAATTGACCCAGAGGGCAAGGGGCTATGGTACGACCCCGGCATCGTCTGGTCGGCACCGGTGAATGTGCTAGACCAGTGGGTGCAGGTCTCGGTGGAGGCCACCGCCGGAGCCAGCGGCAAGGTGACCGTCTTCGTCTCCGCCCGGATGACCGGGCAGGTGCCGCTGAAACACAACGACGCCTGGTTTGACGACGCCAAACTGGAAATAGCGACGACGAGGCCTTGAGCCCACCTGGAAGGGGGCAGTTGCTCCCCATAGGATAGATCATGTTTAGAACGGGACCACCGAAAGTTTCTGCGGTTCAACCTGCTGCGATTCTCCTGCTGGCGATGCTGGCCCCCGGCTTGGTCCTCCTGCTGGGACAAGCGCCCGCCGGTAGCGCTGTTGCGTGGTCGGAGCACCCGATAAGCGCGGGCGCAGAGCCCGTCCCGGAAACGACCTACCTCTACCTCCCCCTGGTCATGCGCGCCTACCGCCCCCCGCCGCCCCCGCCCGTCTATCCCAACGACTCGTACTACGGATCTCAGTGGGGCCTGAACAAAGTTCGCGCCCCCGAAGCCTGGGCCCTCTCCAAAGGCCAGGGGGTCCTCATCGCCGTCCTGGATACCGGCACCGACTACATCCACCCCGACCTCTCCGGCAAAGTCCGCACCGATATAGACTGGGACTTCGTCAACAACGACGACAATGCGCGGGACGACCACGGCCACGGCACCCATGTCTCCGGCATCGCCGCCGCGGCGACGAACAACAGCATCGGCGTGGCCGGCCTGGGCTGGGACGCGTCCATCCTGCCCCTGAAAGTCCTGGACTCCCGGGGTCAGGGGACTACCGCCGAACTGATCCCGGCCATCTACCGCGCCGCCGACCGGGGCGCCAGGGTCATCAACATGAGCCTGGGCGGCCTGTATTCCTGCCCCTCCAATTTGCAGGCCGCGGTGGACTCCGCCTACAGCCGGGGTGTCCTGCTGGTGGCCGCTGCCGGAAACAACGGCGCGAACCTGACCGTTGCCCCGGCGAACTGCGCGCACGTGCTGGGGGTGGCGGCAACCAACAGTTCCGATACCCGGGCCTCTTTCTCCAACTCCGGCGATCATGTCAGCGTCGCCGCGCCGGGGACAAGCATCTACAGCACCCTGTGGGGTGGCGGATACGGTTATATGCAGGGCACTTCCATGGCCACGCCCTTCGTGGCCGGACTGGCCGCGCTGGTCTACGCCCGCTTCCCCACCTACACCCCCGATCAGGCCGCCTCGGCGATTCTGGATAACGCCCAGGACCTGGGGAGCACCGGCTGGGACCCGTACTACGGCTGCGGGCGGATAGACGCCTTCCGGGCCCTGTGGGACGGCGCGCGGGGAGATTATCCGGTCTGCCTGGGCGCGCGGGTGTGGAGCGCGGGAGCGGGAGGGCAGGGGGGCGGAGGAGCGGGGGAGCAGGGGGGCGGAGGAGCAGAGGGGCAGGGGGGCGGAGGAGCGGAGGAGGTTATCCCCGGGGAGGTGGTGGTCACGCTGCGGGCCGGGGCGCAGGCGGAGGCATTGTTCCAGGCGCAGGGGCTGGCCCGCGCCGGGTCGCTTCTCTACCAGGCCCGCTCCGGAGTCCAGGTCTGGCGTCTGCGGGTGCCGGTGGGCCAGGAAGAGGCCGTGCTGTCCCGCCTGCGGGCCGACCCCGCCGTCATCGCCGCCGACCGGAACTACCGCATCAGTGCCCAGTAGACGACAGACCACAGACCACAGACCACAGACCACAGACGACAGACCACAGACCACAGACCACAGACGACAAACCACGGCGATCAGCGATTTGCGATTCGCGATACGCGATAAGCGATTCGCGATACGCGATAAGCGATTCGCGATACGCGATAAGCGATTCGCGATACGCAATAAGCGATTCGCGATACGCGATAAACGATTTGACAACCCGGCCGAGTGATGTTAAACTGAACTCTGCGATCCACAAGAGACGGAGACCCGATGAGTGGCTTCTACTGGATTCTGCCCGGCCTTCTGGCCGGTCGGCCCGGGCCGCAGACTGTCCCCTGGGACCTGGCCGAACTCTGGGAGACGGGGTTCCGGACCATCGTCTCGCTGGTGCCGGTGGACGGGGAACCGATCCGGCGGGCAGGATTCCGCCACCTGCTGGTGCCGCTCAACGGCGGGCTGGCGTTTCTCCCCCCGATGCGGCGCCGACTGGCGCGACGGATGCGCCTGGTGGTGGACTTTGTCGCTGAAGAGGTCGCGGCCGGGCGCCCCACCCTGGTCCACTGCCGCAAGGGCAACGACCGCACGGGTGCCGTACTGGCGGCCTACCTGGCCTGCTATGGGGGACTGACCCCCGAAGAGGCTGTCCGTCGGGTCCTGGAAGCCAATCCGCATGCGATGCGTTCGCTGGGGTTCAAGGGCCTGGTAAGAGTGATCTGTTCGGAGGAATTCTGACCCCTTGGTCCGTGCCGATTCTGTGAACAATAAGACACCCACACTGACCGAAATTCTGGGTTCCCTGCGGGCCGGTCAGACCAACCGCCGGACCCTCTACGGCCTCTCCAATCTGGAACGGAGCGAGGCCGAGCAGGTCTGGGCCGTCTGGAGTGAACTGCCCGTCGCGACCCGGCGGAAGATGGCCCAGATGATGGTGGAAATCGCCGAGAGCGACTTTGAGGTCAACTTTGACGAGGTGTTCCGGCTGGTCCTGGAGGACCCGGACGCCACGGTGCGCCTGGCCGCCGTGGACGGCCTCTGGGAGAACGAGGACTTTCGCCTGGTGCCGGTACTGGCCAACGTACTGCTGAACGACCCGGCTGCGGAGGTCCGGGCCGCCGCTGCTACCTCCCTGGGCCGCTTTATGCTCTCCGGCGAACTGGGCAAAATCCGCCCCCGCCCCCACCAGCAGGCCTTCCAGGCCCTTCTGGCCGCCTGCACCAACGAGAAGGAAGACCTGGAGGTCCGGCGGCGGGCGCTGGAATCCCTGGCCTACTCCGGCGAGAGTGTGGTCATTGACCTCATCCGCGCCGCCTACTGGCATCCCGACGAGCGGATGCGCATCAGCGCCGTCTTCGCCATGGGCCGCAGCGCCGACGACCGCTGGGCCCCCGAGGTCCTGCGGGAACTCCACAACCCCAGCCCCCAGATGCGCTACGAGGCCGCCCGGGCCTGCGGAGAACTGGAACTGGCCGATGCGGTGCCCGCCCTGCTGGAACTCATAGAGGATGTGGACGCCGAGGTCCAGGAGGCCGCCATCTGGGCCCTGGGGCAGATCGGTGGAGACGAGGCGCGTCAGGCCCTGGATGCCTGTCGCCACTCCGATAACGAGGCCCTGCGCGGCGCTGCGCGGGAAGCCCTACGGGAACTGGAATTCCGCCACGGCGACCTGGGGGCATTCCTCCTGTTTGACTTCTTTGAAGATGAAGAGGACGACGAGGAGGACTGGGACGAGGATTGGGATGAAGAGTGGGAGTAGGAAGGACGGAGTAGGAAGTAGGGAGTACGGAGTAGGAAGTAGGGAGTACGAAGTAGGAAGTAGGGGGTACGGATTGACCCTTGCCATCCTGCTTCTGGCCGTTTTGCTCTTTCCGGCGCCCTCTGCGGTCATTGCGGGCCCGGCGCCGTTCCAGGAAACACCCATCACCGTTAAAGAGGCCTCCATTACATACACCTTCGGCCAGCAGGCCGTCTTCTCCATCCAGGCCGCTTCGTCGACCAACATCACCGGCCTTTACCTCTACATCCGGTCGGAAGGCGGCGAGCGGGTGGAAGTCACCTCTGTCCCACTGGAGCCCGGCCCGTCGGTCCAGGCGACGTTCACCCGGGACCTGCGCCTTTTCCCCTTTCCCCCCTTCGGTACGGTCACCTGGTGGTGGGAGGTGCGGGACGCGGCGGGTCACCAACTGACCACCCCTCCCTCCACCTTTCGCTACGAGGACAACCGGCTGAACTGGTTCCGGCGGACGGCCGGACCGGTCGCCGTCTACAGCACCGTAGACGACCCCCAGTATATGCAGGCGGCGCTGGATATTGCCACCGTCGGCCTGGAACGAATCTCCCGCTCCCTGAACGCGCCGGTACCGGAGAAAGTGGAAATCTACCTCTACCCGTCGCTGGCTGACCTGCAGGCCGCGCTGCGGATGGCCGGTCGGGCGTGGATGGGCGGACAGGCCCGCCCCGAACTGGGCGTCATCCTGGTCGCAGTCCCCTACAACGAGGGATACATGGCCCAGATGGAGCAGGAGATTCCCCACGAACTCACTCACCTCCTTGTCTACCGTCTGGCAGGCCCAGAGGGGTACCGGTACATCCCCGCCTGGCTGAACGAAGGACTGGCGATAGCCTACCAGACCCGTCCCGACCCCAATCTGGACTCCCTGCTGGAACGGGCGCGGAGCGAGAGGCGCCTCATCCCCATCCGGGACCTCTGTTTCCCCTTCTCCACTGACCCGGCGGAAGCGCTGCTGGCCTATGCCGAAAGCGGGAGTCTGGTGCGCTACATCCGGCGACAATACGGCGATAGCGGCATCCGTGCTCTCCTGCAGGCCTACGCCGACGGCGCCGACTGTGACGGCGGGGTCCGGCGGGCCCTGCACGTGTCGCTGGAGCAACTGGAGCGGGCCTGGCGGGCCGACCTGAGCGGCATGGGAAAGTGGATGGTGTGGATTGCGGACAACAGTGCCGGGCTGGCCCTCTGGGGGCTGAGCGTACTCCTGGCCCTGCCCATCGCCCTCGCCGGGCGCCCGAAGAACATGCAGTACAAATGAACCCCTGGCTTTCTGTTTTCACAGGCCTGCTGGGCGTTGCCCTTTTCGTCCTGATGAATGCCTTCTTTGTCGCCGCCGAATTCGGGCTGGTCAGCGTCCGGCGGACGCGGGTAGAGGAACTGGCCACCCAGGGCCACCCCACCGCTCTCATCATCCGGCGGGCGCTGGATAACCCCGACCGATTCATCGCCGCCACCCAACTGGGCATCACCGTTGCCAGCCTGGCCCTGGGGTGGATTGGGGAGCCGGCCCTGGCTCACCTCTTCGTCCCCCTCCTGCAGTTCCTCCCCGAAGCCTGGATCGGAGCCGCGGCCCACTCCATCGCCGCTGCCATCGCTTTCATTTGCATCACCTTCCTTCTTGTTGTCGCGGGCGAACTGGCCCCCAAGTCCATTGCCCTGCAGAACCCGGAGCGGACGGCCTTTTTCGTCGCCCGGCCCATGCTGGTCATCTCCCAGATTTTCCGGCCAGCCATCTGGGCCCTGAACGGTGCCGGGAACGGCCTGCTCCGACTGATGGGCATCCGCCCCGCCAGCGGCCACGAGCGGGTCCACTCCGTCCAAGAACTGAAGATGCTCATTGAGGCCAGTCAGGAAGAGGGGGTCCTGGAGGCCGAAGAGGAGCAGATGCTGCGCGCCGTCTTTGACCTCCGCTCCAGCCGCGCGGCTGAGGTGATGGTCCCCCGCACCGAGATGGTCTGCGTCCCCGCCGACGCCACCGCGGAGGAACTGGCGGACCTGGCCGAACAGACCGCGCTAACCAAATTCCCGGTCTTTGAGGACGACCTGGACCACATCATCGGCGTCGTCTACCTGAAAGACCTCCTGCGGCCCATCCGGGCCTGCCAATCCAACCTGACTGCCCGCGCGCTGATGCGGGAGGCCCTCTTCCTGCCGGAGACCGTCTCCGTCGCCGACCTGCTGGCCCACTTCCGGCGGACCCGCCAGCACATCGCCATTCTGGTGGATGAGTACGGCGGCACCGCCGGCCTGGTGACGCTGGAGGACCTGCTGGAGGAGATTGTGGGGGACATCGGCGACCTGTTTGAGCCTCCCACCCCGCAGGTCCAGCACCTCCCCGACGGGAGCGTCCTGCTGGACGGGCTGATGACCATAGACGAGGCCAACGAAGCGCTGAACCTGACCCTGAGCGACCCCTTCTACACCACCGTCGGCGGTCTGGTGATGGGGCGACTGGACCGGGTACCGACGGTCGGGGATGAGGTCGTCCTGGAGGACGGACGGCGGCTGCGGGTGGAGGAGATGGACGGCCTGCGGGTCGCCCGGGTGCGACTGATCCAGCCCCCGGCGTAGGGTCAGGGCTTGCCCCTGCCCTGGGCAACCGCAAGGGTTGCCTCTACATGATGACGCCATGCGACCACCGCTGGAAATTCATATCGGCGACGTCGTCCAGATGCGCAAGCCCCACCCCTGCGGCGGATACCAGTGGGTGGTGACCCGCGTCGGCTCCGACATCGGCATCCGCTGCCTGACCTGCGGGCGGCGGGTGATGCTTCCCCGTTCCCGCTTTGAGAAAGGGGTCAAACGGATCATCGGACCCCTCACAGCGCAGGAGTCATCCTGTATCCGGACAGGATAAATCCTATACCTGTAGCGCAGGATTTATCCTGCACCCGTAGCGCCGGATTCATCCTGTATCCGGACAGAATAAATCCTATGCCTGTAGCGCAGGATTCATCCTGCACCGGACAACCAATGACACAGGAGGCCATCGTGGGACCCGAAGAACGTCCGTTCCGCTTTCTACTCCTTCACTCCCGTACGGGCGGCGGACACCTGCGGGTAGCCCGGACCGTCGCCGACGCGCTGACCGCGCGCTACGGCGACCGGGCCCAGGTGACACTGGTGGACGTGCTGGCCGAATACGCCCCGTGGCCCATCTCCAAAGCACCGGACTGGTATCCCTCTATCCTGGGGAAACGCGGACGGATATATGGCCTGGGTTTCCATCTGCTGAACGGTCGGCGGCGGGTCTGGACCATCTGTCACCTGGCCTGGCCGCTGACCTACCCCCGGGTCCTGCGCATGTTCCGGGAACATCCCGCCGACATCATCGTCTCCTTCCACCCCGTCCCGGTGTACACGATCTCCCGCGCCCTGGAGTGGGCTGGCCGCTCCACGCCCTTCATTGCGGTGGGGGCGGACCTGGTGGTGATGCATGCGGCCTGGGTGGCCCCCGGTGTTCAGCGCTACCTGGTCGCCACCGAAGCGGCCCGGGAGCAACTGCAGCGGCACGGGGTGGAACCGGAGCGGATAGAGGTGACCGGCCTGCCCATCGGCCCCCAGTTCCGGCAGATCGCCGCCGAGGACCCGGCCGCCGTCCGCCGGAGACTGGGACTGGAGCCGGATCAGCCCACAGTCCTGCTGATGGGTGGGGGTGTGGGGTTTGAGCCACTGGAGGCGGTAGCCCGGGCGGTCGCCGCCGCCACGCCGACGGCTCAACTGGTCATCATCGCTGGGCAAAACGAGCGGATGCGTGCGCGGCTGGCGGCCATCCCATGGCCAACCCCGGTGCGGATTGAGGGATTCGTGGAGAACATCCACGAATGGATGCGGGCCACCGACGTGCTGGTGACCAAAGCAGGCCCCACCACCATCGCCGAAGCGCTCACCGTCGGCGTCCCGATGGTCCTGTGGGGGGCCATTCCCGCGCAGGAGACCCCCAACGTCCACCTGGTCGTCCAGGCGGGGGCGGGGATATGGGCACCGGGACCTGAACGGTCCGCCGCGGCCGTCGCCCGCCTCATCGCCGACCCGGCGGCGCGACGGGTCGCGGCCGGAGAGGCCCGCCGTCTGGCCTCCCCGGAGGCCGCCCGCCGGGTCGCCGACATCCTCTGGGAAATCGCCTCCCATCCACCGAACTCCCGGCCATTGGGAGTGCCCGCCCTCCTCCGGAACCGCCTCCAGCACTGGATTCGGGCCCTCCGGGAAGTTCCCCCCTTCCTGGTCCGATAACCCGCCCGCTTCACGTTTCACGTTTCACGTTTTACGTTTTACGTTTTACGCTTCAGGAGGCCCTATGATTCCCGTCATCTCCATCGTTGGCAAATCCGGAGTCGGCAAGACCACTTTGCTGGAGAAATTGATCCCCGAACTGAAACGGCGCGGCTATCGGGTGGCGACCGTCAAACACGACGTGCACGGCTTTGAGATAGACCAGCCGGGCAAGGACACCTGGCGGCACGCCCAGGCCGGCTCCGACCACGTGGTCATCGCCTCTCCGAACCGCATTGCCCACATCCAGCGGCTGGAGCGAGAACTGACCCTGCCGGAGATTGTCGCCACCATCCACGACGCCGACATTGTGCTGACGGAGGGGTATAAGCGGGGGCCGGCGCCCAAGATTGAAGTCAGCCGGGCCGAGAGAAGTCGGGAGTTGCTCTGCACGCGGGAGGAACTGGTCGCCATCGCCACCGACCAGCCCTACGACCTGGATGTCCCCCAGTTCGGCCTGGACGATGTGGTCGGTCTGGCGGACCTGATAGAGGAGCGCTTCCTGCGCGCAAAATGGTAACCACGAAGACACAAAGACACCAAGAGGATAATTGTTAATTTTTTAATTGTTAATTTGCCTTCGTGTCTTCGTGTCTTTGTGGTGAATAAAAGAACGTCCCCACCGGGACGACGTTCGGCGGGGCATCCAGGGTCCGGGCCAGCGTCGGGTCCCGCCAGTGCAGGACCCATTGCCCGCCCCACCCCACCTCCGCTCCGATCAGCGCCACGTGGGCCATCACGATGCCCGCGTCTATGGGCGCTGGCCTGGTCAAAAAGAGATGCAGGGCCGGGAAACGGTCCCCTGCCCTATCCTCCACCACGAACCGCCACGGCTGCCGGTTTTCCGCCGATGGGGCCAGCCGGGCGCACTCCAGCACCTCCACCAGCGCCGGGTCCGCTCCGACTGGCGACCAGGGCACGCCCCACTTCCCGGTAAAAACGATTTCCTCCAGCGGACGGCGGCGGTGGGCCGCCACCAGCCGCCGGACCGTGCTGTCGTGCAGGCGGGCCAGCCGGTCCCTGCGGGCATACCCCAGCGCCACCGTCGCCGCGACGACCTCCCCCGGCCTCCGCTCCACCTCGTCGGCGGCCCGCTCCGGGTGGTAGGAGCCGGTCATCCAGCAGGTGGAAAGCCCCAGCCGCGTCGCCTCCAGAACAACCTGTTCCAGGACGTACCCCAGGTCCAGGCGGGCCCGGTCCGAGTCCTCCGGCATGAGCCCCACCAGCAGATGCGGCGCCCCCTGGACCAGCCCGTAGACCCCCAGATAGCGGGCCAGAATCCGTCCCACCCGCTCCCGGCCATTGACCACCGTCACCCGTGGGGGCACGTCGGTCAGATGCGGGGCCCGGGCCGCAAACTCCAGCAGGTGGGCCAGTACATCATCCGGCACCGACCGGTCGGCGTACCGGCGGGTGCTGTGACGGAGTCGGATCGTTTCCCGGAATGTCCCCGACATATCCACGCCAGTTTCCTGGTCGCCCGGTCAATTGTCCCGGCGGGCCTGAAAGTAGACGTAGAGGATGCGCCAGAGGGCCGTCAGGTTGGAGCCGATGGCCAGTATCCACAGGGTGATGGTGGGGATGTTCAGGATCAGGCCGATAGCCAGCAGGGCTATGCGTTCCAGGCGGGTGAAGATGCCCACCTTGCAGGAGTAGCCGTTGGCCTCGGCCCGGGCGCGGGTGTAACTGACCAGATTGGCCCCGATGAGCACCAGGAAGGCCAGCAGGACCTCCGTCGTGGCCCCGCGCCAGAGATAGTGGGCCGCCAGGCAGAGAAAGAGGACGGCTTCGGAGACCCGGTCCAGGGTGGAATCCAGGAAGGCGCCGAAGCGGCTGGTGCGGCCGGTCACCCGGGCCAGCGCGCCGTCCAGCGCGTCTATGGGGGCGACAATGGCCAGCAACCACCCGCCCAGCACCAGACGGCCGCTGGCCAATACGCCGCCCACCCCAATCATCAGCAGGCATCCCAGCAGGGTCAGGGTGTTGGGATGTACTTTCCAGCGGGAGATGATCCTGGCGAGGGGGATCGTGATCACCTGGGCAGCGTCTCGCGCCCACTCCGCCAGCGATTCATACACCCGCAGGGATCTCCTGCTCTGCGTTTTTTCCACGCTCATAAGCCCCCCCTTTCAGACCACAGACCACAGACCACAGACCACGGACCACGGACCACGGACCACGGACCACGGACAACTGACCACGGACGGCTGACCACAGACCACGGGCCATCATTTGTCGTCTGTCGTCCGTCGTCTGTCGTCCGTCGTCTGTCGTCCGTCGTCTGTCGTCCGTCGTCTGTCGTCCGCCTACGGCAGTGTCCGGTTATCCTCCCCGGAGATAAAGGCCTCCACCGCCCGGTGGGCCTCGTCGTCGCTCATCTGCACCGGCGGCGACTTCATAAAGTAGGCCGACGGCGCCAGCACCGCCCCGCTCAGGCCCCGATCCAGCGCCAGTTTGCAGCAGCGAATGGCGTCTATGACCACTCCGGCGGAGTTGGGACTGTCCCAGACCTCCAGTTTCAACTCAATGTTCAGCGGCACCTCGCCGAACGTCGTCCCCTCAATCCGGATGTAGCACCATTTCCGGTCCGTCAGCCAGGGCACGTAGTCCGATGGCCCCACGTGGATGTTCTCCGGCGGCATTTCGTAGTCCAACTGGCTGGTGACCGCGCTGGTCTTGGAGATCTTCTTGGATTCCAGCCGCTCCCGCTCCAGCATGTTGTAGAAATCCATATTGCCGCCGAAGTTCAACTGGTACGTCCGGTCAATCCGCACACCCCGGTCCCGCAGCAGGCGGGTGAGCACCCGGTGGACAATGGTGGCGCCCACCTGGCTCTTCACGTCGTCGCCGATGACGGGCAGGCCCCGCTCCGCGAACCGTTTCTGCCAGTACGGTTCCCGGGCGATGAAGACCGGGATGCCGTTGACGAAGCCACAGCCGGCCTCCAGAATCTGCTCAATGTACCACTTGGTCGCCATTTCGCTGCCGACAGGCAGAAAATTGACCACCACGTCGGTGCCCGTGTCCTTCAGGATGCGGACGATGTCGGCGGTAGGACCGGGGGCCTTGCGGATGATCTGGCGGAGATAGTGCCCCAGGCCGTCGTGGGTCATCCCCCGGCTGACCGGTACGCCCAAGTGGGGCACCTCACAGAAGCGGACTGTGTTGTTGGGGCCGGAGAAAATGGCCTCGGAAAGGTCCTTGCCGACCTTCTCGGCGTCAATATCAAAGGCGGCGGAGAACTCAATGTCCCGGATGTGGTAGCCCCCCAGAACGGGGTGCATCAGTCCGGGGACCACGCCGTCATCGGGGACGTCCCGGTAGAAGTAGACCCCCTGGACCAGGGACGAGGCGCAGTTCCCGACGCCGATAATGGCCACGCGCACTTTTTTGCTTCCGCTCATCCTGACTCCTCCTCAGTGGGTTTTACCGATTCCGTCAGCAGGGCGTAGAAGTCGCTGAACTGTCGCTGCAGGGCATCCAGGTCGGCCTGGTAGCGGGCCAGCCGACCGTCCCGCGTCACCCGCACCAGCGCGGCGGCCCGCAGACGGGCCAGGTGCCAGGAGACCAGCGGCTGGGCCAGGCGGACCGCCTGTACAATCTCGGTGACGGTCATCTCTCCGGCCCGCGCCAGCGCCATCAGGATGCGCAGCCGGACCGGGTCCTTCAGCGCGTAGAAAAAACGGACCGCCTGGCGCAGGCGCGCCTCCGTATCCCTGCTGGTGTCCATACACTCTCTCCCCGATGTATAAACAGACGCTTAATAAACGGGCGTTTATATAATAGCACAGAGGGGGGAGATTGTCAACCGCATGCTCCCCGCTCCCCTGCACCCCTGCTCCCCTGCACCCCTGCACCCCTGCTCCCCTGCTCCCCTGCACCCCTGCACCCCTGCTCCCCTGCTCCCCTGCACCCCTGCACCCCTGCACCCCTGCTCCCCTGCCCCTCTGCTCCCCTGCCCCTCCGCCCTTGTACGCTCGGCCCATCTGTGTTATATTACCCTTGCGGAGGCGGTCTATGACCCTCTTTGAGCACTTCGGTCAGAAACGGATACGGGAAGAAGCACCGCTGGCTGCGCGGATGCGCCCGCGGACCCTGGACGAATTTGTCGGGCAGGAGCACATCCTGGGCGAGGGCCGTCTGCTGCGCCGCGCCATTGAGACCGACCGTCTCTTCTCCTCCCTCATCTTCTGGGGCCCGCCCGGTACCGGCAAGACCTCGCTGGCGATGATTATCGCCCACACCACCCGCTCCCACTTTGAGACCCTCAGCGCGGTCATGGCGGGTGTGGCCGACATCCGGCGCGTCGTCCAGGAAGCGAAGGAACGGCGCGGGATGTACGGGCGGCGCACCATCCTCCTGATTGACGAAATCCACCGCTTCAACCGCGCCCAGCAGGACGCCCTCCTCCCTCACGTAGAGGACGGCACCATCACCCTCATCGGCTCCACCACCGAGAACCCGTACTTTGAGGTGGTCGGGCCGCTCCTCTCTCGCTCCCGCGTCTTCCAATTCAAGCCCCTCACCGACGACGAGGTTCGGCGGGTGATAGAACGGGCGCTGGCGGACCCGGAGCGGGGGTACGGACGCCGCGCCGTCCGGTTGGACCCGGAGGCAATGGACCACCTGGTCCGCATCGCGGGCGGGGACGCCCGGGCCGCGCTGAACGCCCTGGAACTGGCGGTGGAGAGCACCCCGCCGGACGAGACGGGGACCGTCCACATCACCCTGGCCGTGGCGGAGGACTCCATCCAGCGGCGTGCGCTCCTCTACGACCGGGCCGGAGACGAGCACTACGACACCATCTCCGCCTTCATCAAATCTGTGCGAGGATCGGATCCGGACGCGGCCCTCTACTGGCTGGCGAAAATGGTCGCGGCGGGGGAGGACCCCCGGTTCATCCTCCGACGGCTCTACATCCTGGCGGCGGAGGATGTGGGACTGGCGGACCCGCAGGCCGTCGTGGTGGTCAACGCCTGCGCGCAGGCCTTTGAGTGGGTGGGGCTACCGGAGGGCCAGTACCACCTGGCCCTGGCGACCCTCTATCTGGCGACGGCGCCCAAATCCAACGCCGTCGGCGCGTACTGGCAGGCGCTGGCCCACATTGAGGAGCACGGCCCCGGGCCTGTCCCCCTCCACCTGCGGGATAAGTCCGACCTCTTCCACGGCCCCCTGCGGGAGCACTACCGGCGGACGATGGGTGAGCATCCCATCTACCGCTACCCCCACGACTACCCCGATGGATGGGTAGACCAGCAGTATCTCCCCGACGGGGTGGAGGGGAACTGGTTCCGTATTAAAGGCCACGGCTACGAGCGGGTCATCCTTCGTCGCCTGCAGCGGATGAGGAAGAAAGAATCAAAAGAATCAGCGAATCGCTGATTCTTCTGATTCTCCTGATTCTACAACTGGGAGGCTCAATATGACCGCAATGGTTGTTCCCACCCTCTACTTTGACCAGCCCGGCCCCCAGAACACCGACCAGACGCTGAAGGCGGCCCGCCGTCGGGCCCACGAACTGGGCATCCGGACGGTCCTGGTCGCCAGCACCACCGGAGAGACCGGCGTTCGGGCAGTGGAGGTGTTCCAGGGGTACGATGTGGTGGTGGTTACCCACTCCACTGGCTTCCGGGCGCCGAACGAGCAGGAGTTGCGGCCAGAGGACCGCGCGGCGATTGAGGCGGGCGGCGGGCGCATCCTCACCTGTCAGCACGCCTTCGGCGGCATTAACCGGGCCGTGCGCCGCAAACTGAACACCTACCTGACCGATGAGATCATTGCCTTCACCCTGCGCAACTTCGGCGAAGGAACGAAGGTCTGCATAGAGATTGCGCTGATGGCAGCGGACGCCGGCCTGGTTCGGGTCGGGGAACCCTGCATCGCCATCGCCGGAACGGGTCGGGGGGCCGATACCGCGCTGGTCCTCAAGCCCGCCAACGCCCAGTCGTTCTTTGACCTGCGGGTGATGGAGATCATCGCCAAGCCCCGGCTGGGGTAGGATGATTTCGGATAACCACGAAGGACACAAAGGAACACGAAGGTTCATCCCAATGGTTCACCATCGGGCGGGTTCAGCAAGGACCTCCAGTCTATCAGCCCGAAGGGGCTTTGCAGAATAAACCCGACGCTTGAGTCGGGCGAAACTTCCTTGACATTTGATGCCAGAAATGGTAAAGTAGAAGGAGCCCTACATTTCCAATGGCAGCGGGGGCCATACACGAATGGGGCACGAATACACGAATGCACGAATGCACGAATGCACGAATGCACGAATCACGAATCACGAATCACGAATCACGAATCACGAATCACGAATCACGAATGACGAATCACGAATCACGAATTACGAATCACGAATCACGAATCACGAATCATTTGAGGAAATCCCCCACACCGCCGACGTCGCGCTGCGCGTTTGGGGGCAGGACCTGCGGGAACTCTTCGCCAGCGCCGCGCGCGGCCTGGCCTGGCTGATGGCCGACCCGGATACCGTCCAGCCCGAAAAAGAGGTCGCGCTGGACCTGACCGCGCCCGATGCTGAAACGCTACTGGTCACCTGGCTGGGCGAACTCATCTACCTGAACGAACGGGACGGCGTGGTTTTCACCGAATTTGACCTGGAGGAGGTCACGCCGACCCATTTGCGGGGGACGGCCCGGGGCGGCCGGGCAGGCGAAATCCGCCGGCTCATCAAGGCCGTTACCTTCAGCAACCTGGCCATCCGCCCCACCGATCGCGGCCTGGAGACGACCATTACGTTTGATGTGTGAGGGGAATGGTTTTGGGACGGTGGCCAAAGGCCGCCGTCCTAAGAACCGCGCTCTTATCCTTAAGGAGGTGACATCATGGTGGAGAAGAAGGACTTCCGCAGAGTGGATAAGTTCATCTGGGAACTGCCGAAGGAGACCCGTCCGGATATGCGAGTACCGGCCCGCATCTTCGCCAGCGCGGAGATGCTGGACTCCGCCTTCCGCGACCGGACGGTGGAGCAGTTGATCAACACCGCGACCCTGCCGGGCATCCTCAAGTACGCGATGGCCATGCCCGACTTCCACGAGGGCTACGGCTTCCCCATCGGCGGCGTCGCGGCAATGGACGCCCGGACCGGCGTCATCTCCCCCGGCGGGGTGGGCTACGATATAAACTGTATTGCCGGGGATAGCCGTGTCCTCCACGAGTTCGGCTACACCCTCCCCATCGCCCGGATGCAGGAAGGATGGGAGCGCGCCCGTCTCCGCTGCCAGGACTTCAGCGCCGAACGGGAAGCGGCCACCCCGGTCGTCCTCTACCTCCGCCGGAAGCCCCACGTTCCGGTCTACCGCTTGACAACGGAGACCGGGGACGAAATCGTCGCCACGGCCGACCATCCCTTCTGGACCCCCGGCGGGATGCGGCCGCTGGAGACCCTCCAGCCCGGCGACCCGGTCGCCCTGTACCCTTTTGAGGGGGTGGAATACGAGGAGCCTGAGGACCGGGTCCTGGTAGACGAGACCGACGTGGAGCGCGTCCTGCGCGGGCTGGGCAAGGAAGGAGGCAATGCCCCGGCCCAGATTCGGGCCCAACTGCGCCGCCGGGGACTGCTCCCTCTCCGCCTGAACTCTCCGGCGATGCCGTACCTGCTCCGGCTGATGAGCTACCTTTTCGGCGACGGCACCCTGTACTTTACCGGCGGCACCGGCAAAGGCGTTGTCTGGTTCTACGGCCAGCCGGAGGACCTGGAGGCCATCCGGGCCGACGTGGCCGCCCTGGGATTCACCCCCTCCCCGGTCTACACCCGAAGGCGCCACCATCGCATCCGCACGCCCTACGACGAGTACGAGTTTGAGAGGGACGAGCACAGTTTCAAAGTCGTCAGCAGCGCGCTGGCCGTCCTGCTGGTCGCCCTGGGCGCACCGGTGGGAGCGAAGGCCGCGCAGGACTTCGGGGTCCCCTCCTGGCTCTTCGCCGCCCCCCGCTGGCAGCAACGGCTCTTCCTGGCGGCCCTCTTCGGCGCCGAACTCTCCGCCCCGGCCACCTACGACGCCCACGGGGCCAACTTCTACACGCCCGTCCTCTCCATCAACAAGCGGGATGCCTTCGTGGAAAGCGGACGGGCCTTTCTGGAGGACATCGCCCGTCTCCTGGAGAATTTCGGAGTGGCAACCCTGACCATCTCCGGGCGGACGGAGCAGACTAACCCCGACGGCTCCCGTTCCGTCCGACTCCGGCTGGTCCTCTCCTCCCGTCCGGAGAACCTGATCCGCCTCTGGGGACGGGTGGGGTTTGAGTACAACCGCCAGCGCCGATGCGAGGCCCTGGTCGCCGTCCAGTATCTGAAGGAGAAACTCCGCGCCGTCTCCGAACGGGAAGAGGTGGCGGAGACGGCCGCGGCGATGTACGCCGCAGGTGTCGCACCGTCGGAGATTTACGCGCGCCTGGAAGGGCCCGTGAACCGCCGCTTCCTGGAGCGATCCCTCTACGAGGGGCGAAAGACGGCCCCGCAGGTCGCCATCACCTTCCTGGACTTTGAGGCCTACCGGCAGGAGGCGACGGCCGGCCTGGGAGAGAGCGGCATGGTCTGGGCCCGCGTGGCCGCTGTAGAGCCCCTGCCGGACTTCAACGACGACGTGTACGACTTCACCGTCGCCCATCCGGACCACAACTTCATCGCCAACGGGTTTGTCATCTCCAACTGCGGCGTCCGTCTGCTGGCATCGCACCTGGAGCAGGAGGAGGTGGCCCCGCACCTGCGGGACCTGACCAATGCCCTCTACCGGGCCTGCCCCAGCGGCGTGGGCGAGCCCGGACGCATCCGCATCTCGGGCCGGGAACTGGACGAACTGGTGGTAGAAGGGGCAAAGTGGGCGCTGAAGCGGAGGCAGGCACGGGAGGAAGACCTGGCCCACACCGAGGAGGAGGGACGCATCCCCGGCGCCGACCCCAGCAAAGTGAGCGCGCGGGCCCGGGAGCGGGGCGGCGACCAGATCGGCTCCCTGGGCGCCGGTAACCACTTCCTGGAGATTGACGTCGTGGAAGAAATCTACGACCCCGAAGTGGCGAAGGCCTTCGGCCTGCGGGAGAACCAGATCGTCGTCCAGATTCACTGCGGCTCCCGGGGCTTCGGCCACCAGATTTGCGACGACTACGTCAAGAGCCTCCAGACCGCCGTCCAGAAGTACGGCATCACCATCCCCGACCGGGAACTGGTCTGCGCGCCGGTTGACTCCCCGGAGGGCCGGGCCTACTACGGCGCGATGGCCTGCGCGGTCAACTACGCCTTCGTCAACCGCCAGGTCCTGGCCATGGGCGTCCGGGAGGCCTTCCGGGACGTCCTCCAGGGCAAAGTCCGCAACTGGGACCTCTATCAGGTCTACGACGTCGCCCACAACATCGCCAAGTTTGAGGAGCACGAGATAGACGGCAAGCGGGTGAAGGTCTGCGTCCACCGGAAGGGGGCCACGCGCGCCTTCGGGCCGGGCCGTCCGGAGGTCCCGAAGGCCTACCGGGACGTGGGCCAGCCGGTCCTGGTTCCCGGCTCTATGGGCACCGAATCGTATGTCCTGGTGGGGACAGGCCGGGCCATGGAGATTTCCTTCGGCTCCACCTGTCACGGGGCCGGACGGGTGATGAGCCGTTCCCAGGCGCTGAAGAAAATCTGGGGCGCGGACCTGAAGCGGGAACTGGAGGAGCAGGGCATCGTCATCCGGGCCGGGAGCACCAAGGGGCTGGCGGAAGAGGCTCCGGCGGCCTACAAGAACGTCAGCCAGGTAGTGGAAGTGGTCCACGGCGCGGGGCTGGCCCGCAAAGTCGCCCGCCTGCGCCCCCTGGCGGTGATCAAAGGATAGCCGTTAGCCGTCAGTGGTTAGCCGTCAGTGGTCAGTGGTCAGTCGTCAGGTCCAATGGATACCATAGAAGTCTCCACCCAATCCCGGCAGGAGTTTCGGGACATCACCCCGCAGGTCCAGGAGATCATCCGGCGTAGCGGCGTGCGGGAGGGGCTCTGCTACCTCTTCTGCCCGCACACCACCGCCGGCCTGACCCTGAACGAGAACTGGGACCCCACCGTCCGGCACGACCTGGGGCTCATGCTGGATACCCTGGTGCCGGACCGGCCCGACTTCCGGCACGCGGAGGGAAACGCGCCGGCCCACATCAAGACCTCGCTGGTCGGCAGCCAGTTGACCCTATTCGTGAGCGAGGGGCGGCTGGTGCTGGGCTCCTGGCAGGGGGTATTCCTGGCCGAATTTGACGGCCCCCGCCGCCGTCGGGTCCTGGTCAAAGTGGTTGGGGCATAGACCACAGACGACGGACGACAGACCACGGACGAAGGACGACACACCACAGACGAAGGACGACACACCACAGACGACGGACGACAGACCACTGACCACGGGATGGCAGACCACATACGCCCTGGCGCGCAGCGCACTGATAGCGCTTGCGCCGAGGTAAGAGACCTTCGGGCAGAGACTCCCTCGGGCTGACAAACGCGAGAGGAGGTGAACAATGCAGGCGGTTATCTTGGCGGCAGGCGAAGGAAGCCGTATGAACCATCCAGAGGGACAACCAAAGGTCCTGATAGACCTCTGCGGGCAAACGCTTCTGGAACATGTGCTCAGTGCGCTGGCTGCAATTGGGGTTAGCGAGTTTGTCATCGTCGTGGGGTATCAGGGGGAAGAGATAGAGAACTGGATCCGCCGCCAGCGGCTGGACCAGCAATGGCCGCTGGCAGTGGTCCACAACAACCGCTGGTCTGAGGGAAATGCCAGTTCCATCCTGGCGGCCCGTCCCTACCTCAAGGATAACCGCTTCGTGGTCGCAATGGGCGATCACCTGTTTGATCCCTTGGGTGTGCAGGGTTTCCTGAAAGTCCGGGGCGACTTCGTCGGCGTCTTTGACTCCAACCCCCGTTTCGTGGATGTGGCGGAAGCCACCAAAGCCCAGAGCCATAGGGGATATGTGGTGGCACTGGGCAAGAATCTGACCACATTCCGATACGTGGATACCGGCCTCTTCCTGTGCTCCCAGCGTATCTTCCCTTTCATTGAAGAGTGCCTGGCAGAAGGGGTCGGAACCTTCAACGAGGTGAAACGACGCTGGATTGCAAAAGGACATATCCTACACATCTTTGACTGTCAGGGCATGTTTTGGATAGACGTGGATACGCTGGAAGACCTGGAGCGGGCGCGGGGAATTCTGCTCGCTCGTCTGAGAAAATCGCGCGACGGAATTGTGGCACGGGGGCTGAACCGGCGGCTCTCTATGCCCATTTCCCGCTGGTTGGTGCGTCACACCTCTCTGACTCCCAATCAGATTACCGTTGGAGTTTTCGGCCTGAGCGTTCTGGCGGCCCTCCTCTTTTGCTCGGGGACCGGTCTTCCGGTGGTGATGGGAGCCCTGTTGACACAGTTGGCCTCCATCCTGGATGGCTGCGACGGAGAAGTGGCCCGCCTGCGGCACATGAGCACCCCCTACGGCGCCTGGCTGGACGCCGTTCTGGACCGCTGGGCCGACACTCTGCTCATCGGCGGGATCACCATGGGCCTGTGGCGCGCGTTTGGACAGCCGTGGGTGTGGCCACTGGGTTTCCTGGCGCTGGCGGGCTCTCTTTCCATTTCCTACTCCGAGGCCCGCTACGAGGAAGCATTCCGGGAACCCTCGCCCTTCGGACACGGCATCCCGGCCAAACGGGATGCTCGCCTCTTCCTGATCATGCTGGGCGGGCTGACCGGGCGACCGGTCCTGGCCCTCCTGGGGATCGGTCTTCTCACCCTGGCCGAAAACATCCGACGGGCGATTGCCACCACCCTGCATTGGCAGGAGAGCAGGGCGTAGCGCCGTTCCTTGCGCCCTGCGACCTGCGACCTGCGACATGCGACATGCGCCATGCGCCCTGCGACCTGCTCCCTGCAACTTGCGACCTGCTTCCTGTTCGCCCTGCTCCTTTCCGCCTGCGCGGCGGTTACGCCGTCCCCGCCGGCCCGCGACCCGCTCTCGGCCCTGACGCCGGTTCCTACCCCGGCGCCCGCGCGGGAACTGCGGATTCTGCTGCCGGAGTGGCCCCAGACCCTGAGCCCGCTACAGGCCCGCTCCTGGTCGGCCCGCGCGCTCCAGGATCTCTTCCTGGTCGGCCTGTGGCGGGTGGATGACCGGTTGGAAGTCTGGCCCGAACTGGCCGCCGGGGTCCCCACCCGCGCCAGCGGCGGCATCTCCGCCGACGGCCGCGTGCTGACCGTTCGCCTGCGGGAGGGCCTCTTCTGGTCGGACGGCCAGCCCCTCACCGCCGACGACCTGGTCTTCACCCACGAGCAGGCCGCCGCGCGGGGGGTATTCCCCCACGACTCGCTGGTGGAAAGCGTCGTCGCGCTGGACAACCGGACCGTCCAGGTCACCTTCACCCGTCCCTTTGCTCCCTGGCCGACGATGCTCTTCCCCTTCGTCCTCCCTCGCCACGCGCTGGAGGCCGACGGGGACGGGTGGAACCGCGCGCCGACGGTGGGCAACGGACCGTACACCTTCGCCGGGGAGGACGGTGGGGCCCTCGTCTTCGTCGCCAATCCCCGGTACTGGCGGGGAAGCCCGGCGATCCAGCGGGTACGGGTCTTCGCCCAGCCGGACGCCCGGGCCCGCTGGACCGTTATGGCCTTCGGCGACGCCGACGTCTCCCCCTTTATGGCCCCGGACGGCCTGCCCCAGCGGGAACCGCCGGAGGGGACGGCGCTCATTGTGTCCCCTTCCGGCTACGTGGAGACCCTGCTCTTCAACCTGGACCCGCGCCGGGGACATCCGGCGCTCCAGGAGGCGCGCGTGCGGGCGGCCCTGGCGACGGCGCTGGACCGGGAGTCGCTCTGCGCGGCACTGACGGCAGGCCGGGCGGTCCCGGCGACGAGCCTTTACAGCGGGACCCGCTGGGAGAGTCCGGCCCCGGCGGCGTCCCCTTCCGTCCGGGAGGCCGCCCGGATGCTGGACGAGGCTGGCTGGCGGGACGCGGATGGGGACGGCATCCGGGAGCGGGCCGGGATCACCCTGACCCTGCGCTACGCCGCCCCGCCAGGACGGGGGGCCGCTCAGGCCGCGCTGGCGCAGACACTGCGGAAACTGGGCATCGGCGTGGAGGCGGTCACCCTGGAGCGGCCGTGGGAGGACCCGGTGGTGTGGGACCTGGCCCATTGGGCGGGCCAGCCCTCCGGCTATCCCGACCCGGACGACGCCCGCTGGCTATGCGTGGAGGCGCGGCCGGGCGGCGAGAACCCCGCCGGGGTCTGCGATGAGACACTGGACCGGTTGCTGACAGCCCAGGCCTATGCGCCGGACCCCGACGAGCGCGCGGCCATCCTGATAGAGATTCAGGAGATGGCCCGCCGGGAGGCCTGGTGGGTGCCCCTGTGTCGGTGGGAGGACCTCTGGCTGGTGCGGTCAGACCTCGCCGGCCCGCGCCCCTGGCGGGGCGCCCCGTTCTGGAACATCGGAGAGTGGCAGATTACCCCGGAGTAAATATTGCTGTTCCACCCGATTTGTGGTATCATCATCTTCAGAAAAGATACCCGGCCGTTGGCTGCAATGCTTTTCTGAGCGGGAGGTGAAAAGATGAGAAGTGCAAGTGTTGTTCGTGAAATCGCATCGTTACCCCCAGAGGCACAAAAGCAAGTCATAGATTTTATTGCTTTCCTGAAAACTCGTTACCCGACACCCCAAGTCGCCAAGAAAACAAGACGAACCCTGCTGACTGATGAGCCATTCATTGGTATGTGGCAAAATCGCGATGATATGCAAGATAGCACTGCATAGGTACGGGATCTGCGCCATCGCGAATGGGAGCATATCAAGTGAGCGATCTGATCCTCATGGATACCGACATTCTGATTGACGCGGCACGCCAGATCCGCGAGGCGGTTGATTACCTGGCCAAAGTTGAGCATCAGTCCGTGTTAGCCGTCAGCGTAATCACTCATACTCATTCAATCACGTCCCATTCCTGAGATCTGATTGGAGGGCGCTATGAAACCGCAGAGCACTGCCTTTCTGGAATGGTTGACCCGTTGGGAGTCTGAACTGCCCGCCGTTCCTCTGGAATCGGTTATCCAGGACCCGGCCCGTGTTGCCATCCTCTCCGTGGACCTGATCAAGGGCTTCTGCACCATCGGGCCGCTGGCCAGCCCGCGCGTGGCGGGCATTGTCCCCAACGTCGTGCACCTGTTTCAACGGGCCTACGACCTGGGCGTCCGTCACTTCCTCCTGACCCAGGACGCCCACGATCCCGACTCGGTGGAATTCGGGGCCTTTCCGGCCCACTGTGTCGCAGGCACTCCCGAGAGCGAGACCGTGGACGAACTGCGGGCCCTGCCTTTCTCCGACATCTTCGTGGTCATTCCCAAAAAGTCCATCAGTTCCAGCATCGGCACCGAGTTGGTCCCCTGGCTGGATAGCCATCCGGCGGTCAACACTTTCATCGTGGTGGGCGACTGCACCGATCTGTGCATCTACCAGGCGGCGATGTTCCTGCGGCTGCGGGCCAACGTCCTGGGCCTGCGGGACTTCCGCGTCGTCGTCCCCGCCGACGGCGTCCAGACCTACGACATGCCGGTGGAGACGGCGCTCCAACTGGGCGCGATGCCCCACGACGGCGACCTCCTGCACCGCATCTTTCTCTACAGCATGGCTCTCAACGGCATAGAGGTCGTCGCCCGCCTGACCTGATGCCCTTCACGCTTCACGCTTCACGTTTTACGTTTTACGTTTTACGTTTCACACTTCACGTATCAGGAGGAGCCTCATGTCCCTTCCCGACCGCATCGCGCAATGGCTCCGGCAATATCTGGAGAGCGCCGGAGCCGACGGCTTCGTCTTCGGGCTGAGCGGCGGGGTGGATTCCGCCACCGTGGCCGCGCTGGCCGTGCGGGCCGTGGGCACCGACCGGGTGCTGGCGGCCATCCTGCCCTGCCACTCTCAGCCGGATGACGTCCACCTGGCCCGCCGGGTGGCCGAAACCTTCGGCATCCCCACCGTCACCGTAGACCTGACCCCTGTTTACGACGCCCTGGTGGCGGCCCTCCCCCCGACGGAGAACGCCCTGGCCCCGGCGAACATCAAGCCCCGCCTGCGGATGATCACCCTCTACTATCTGGCGCAGTCCCACAACTATCTGGTGCTGGGTTCGGGGAACAAGTCGGAGATTTCCGTGGGGTACTACACCAAATACGGGGACGGCGGGGTGGACCTGCTGCCCCTGGGCGGCCTCTATAAGACCCAGGTCTGGCAACTGGCCCGGGAACTGGGGGTCCCACAGGAGGTGATTGACCGTCCCCCCACGGCCGGCCTCTGGCCCGGTCAGACCGACGAGGGGGAGATGGGTATCACGTATCGGGAACTGGACCGCATCCTGGCGGCGATGGAGGTCGGAGACCTCTCCGGGATGGACCCGGCGGCGGTGGAGAAAGTGCGCAGGATGATAGATCAATCTGAGCACAAGCGCCGGATGCCGCCGATATTTGAACCGTAGCCAGGTATTTCTGTCACTGCGAGGGCGCGTAGCACCCGAAGCAATCTCCAGAACGGCTTGCGGAGATTGCTTCGCCGCCTCCGTTGGCTCGCAATGACAGCCCGAATGGCTACCCTGCCCCAAAAGGACGACCGGCGCCGGGGTATCCCGGCGCCGGTCGTCTTTCCGGTGGCAGAATCCGGACCGGTCAGGCCAGGGCAATCTCTTTGCTGTTCTCCCACAGCCCGTGGATGTTGCAGTAGGAGACGGCGATCAGGGTGCCCGGCGCGTTCACCTGGCAGGAGAACAGGGCCACCGGATGGGCGTACGCCGGCCCCTGGTTGGCCCCCTTCACCGACTCCCCGTGGGCGGCGAAATCGCAGCGGCCGATTTCGTAGATGAACTTATCCCCCTCCGGCTGGAAGTAGAGCGCGATCCAGCGGATGTGGTGCTCGGTGGTGTTGGGATGGGGAATCTCCTTGCCCACGCTGACCGTGACCTGGAAGGGCTGATTGGCCGCGACCTGGTCGGGTCCCTCTATGACGGGGACATGCTTCTCCGCCTTCCAGTCTGCCGATTGAATCCGGTCTCCGAACTTCATGGCTCTCTCCTTAAAGTAAATTCTGAATGGTTGTCGCTAACGTTTATCCGGCTCCACGATGGGGAGTGAGGTGATGGAGTCACTGCGCCCGCCGCAGTCCTTACTGCGGGTGGCCTCAAAGGCGCAGGCCTCGGAGCAGTAGACCCGGTCTCCCCGCCGTACCGGTTCCCCCTCTATGAAGTCGCCACAGTAGTCACATCGGCCCTCGCCCATCGTGCCCCCTCCTCTATGGCGAATAAGATGATCATCGCCTGTTATTTTAGCCGAACTTCGGGCAAATGTCAAGTTCTGTGCACACATTGTGATTGTTCACCTGTTGGTAAAATTGGGGTATAATGTTGGAGGCAATCCGTTCTTGCGGGAGGAGGAGAGATGCGGCTACTCTTTCGTCTGCCCCCAGTGAAGCCGGATGCGTTCCAGGCCCC
>Ga0308421_1000348_pt1 | contig 28418 bp, 27 predicted proteins | sample HotsprSampleMS60_FD_203673 | JGI IMG/M metagenome (GOLD analysis project Ga0308421, IMG submission 203673) | Hot spring phototrophic mat microbial communities from Mushroom Spring, Yellowstone National Park, Wyoming, United States - 20090730_MS60 ...
TCGAACTGCTCTCGCCGTCGGACACCTACCAGCGCTGGAAGGAGAAACTGCAGGACTATCATCAGCTCGGCGTGCGCGAGGTATGGGCAGTGGATGTGGAGGCGGGCGAGATTGAGGTGCTGGTGCGTGAGGAGGGCGGCTACCGTTCGCTGGGCTGGTTTTCGGGCGAGCAACTTGTGCCGACCCAGGTGCTGACAGGGCTGACGCTCACGCCTGCGGAGGTGTTCACTGGCGTGTAGGAATAGGGATGACCCTTGAAATCGCGCTCACTTTAGGCTTGCTTGTGGCGGCGATTGCGCTGTTCATCAGCAACCGCTTTCCCCCCGAAGTGGTCGCGCTGATTCTGCTGGCGACGCTGCTGGTGAGTGGGCTGGTTCCTGTGGAGAAGGGGCTGCGCGGGTTCAGCAACGACGCCGTGATTACGATTGCGGCGATGTTTGTGCTCAGCGAGGGGCTGCAGCGCACGGGGATGATTGGCTGGCTGGCGCGGGGGCTGGGCTGGCTGGCACGGCGGGCAGCGTGGCTTGCAGTGATTGCCCTTCTGCTTGTGACGGCGTTCCTGTCGGCGTTCGTGAACAACACGGCGGTGGTTGCGCTGTTTATCCCGCTCACGCTTGCGCTTTCCGAGACGGCGCGGCAAAGCCCCTCGCGGTTGCTGCTGCCCCTCTCGTATGCCTCCATGCTCGGCGGGGTCTGCACGCTGATTGGCACCTCCACCAACCTGATTGTGAACGGCGTCGCCGTGCAGCGTGGGCTTGAGCCGCTGGGGATGTTCGAGTTCACGCCGCTGGGGCTGATTTTCACGGGCGCGGGGCTGGTCTACCTGCTGGCAATCGGCATGCGCATGATTCCTGATCGTCGCCCTGCCGCCGACCCTGCGGACGCTTACCGCCTGAGCGCGTATATCACGGAGGTCAAGCTCACCGAGCGTTCCAAAGCGGTCGGCAAGCGACTGATGGACGCCGACTTCGTGCGCGAGTTGGGGCTGGAGGTGCTGGACATCTGGCGCGACGGGTTGCGCCTGCTGCCGTTGCCCGACCGCATCCTGCAAGCAGGCGACTTGTTGCGCGTGCGGTGCAACCTGCAGCGGCTGCAGCAGTTGGAGGGCGCGTATGGGCTGAAGCTGGTCGCCAACGCACCGCATCATCCCGCCGAAGAGCCGACCTTGCTGGTGGAGTTGGTGCTGACGCCCAGCTCGTCGCTGGTGGGGCAGACACTGCGCAGCAGTCGCTTCCGCAACCGATTCGGCGCGACGGTGCTTGCGTTGCGCCACCGCCAAGAGATGGCGCTGGAGCAGTTCGCCGACATCCCGCTGCAGGCGGGCGACGCGATTGTGGTGCAGATTGAGCGCGAGCGGCTGCAGGAGTTGCTGCGCCTGCCCGACTTTATCCTCGTGTCGCAGGTGGAGTCGGCGCGCCCGCGCCCTGTCAAAGCGCTGCTGGCAGGGGTAATCATGGCGGGCGTGGTGCTGGTCGCTTCGATGGGCTGGTATCCGACGGCGGTTGCTGCGCTGGTGGGCGCGCTGGCGATGGTGCTGACGGGCTGCCTCAAGCCCGACGAGGCAGTGCAAGCCATCGACTGGCGGCTGCTGGTGATGCTCGGCGCGATGCTGGGGCTGGGCATCGCGATGGAGACCACAGGCGCGGCGCGCTGGCTCACGGTCAACTTGCTCAGCGCACTCGGCGCGCTGGGACCTATCGTTGTGCTGTCGGGGTTCTATTTGCTGACCTCGCTGCTGACGGAGGTGATGTCGAACAACGCGACGGCGGTGCTGATGGCGGCGTTGGCGATCGAGGCCGCCGCCGCGCTGGGCGTGGACGCGCGTCCGTTTCTCTTTGCGGTCGCCTACGCCGCCTCCGCCAGCTTCATGACGCCGATTGGCTACCAGACCAACACGATGGTGTTCGGCGTCGGGCAGTACCAGTTCAGCGACTTCATCCGCGTGGGGCTGCCGCTGAACTTAATTTTTTGGGTTTTGGCGACCCTGCTGATTCCACACTTTTGGGAATTCTGAATGACCGATGGATGCGACCATCACAGCAAAAAGATAGTACACTACTACAATACCACCTTATTTATTCAGAGTACAAGTACTACGGCTTTTAGCCTACCTGTGATGGACTGAAATGTTTCCCTTTCCGCGAACGGGTATACTTGTGCACACGATGCGGATTGTCGTTGGTGTTGACGGTGCAGGCGCCTACGAGAGCGCGCTGGCTTGGGTGCGGTCGCTGCAGTTTGAGCAGCCCCAGGTGATACTGGTATCGGTTGTTGAACCGCCACGCCCGCCCATAGTGGGCGTAGTTGCCCCGTTTTCAGAGGAAGCTTCCCAACAATCGATGCAGGTACAAGCAGAATCCCTGCAGAAACGGCTCGATACCGTGCAACAGCAGTTGCAAGCCGACGGCTTCACAGTGGAGACCGCGCTGCTGTATGGTCAAGCGAGCACAAAGCTACTGGATTTGGCGGACGAACGAAGCGCCGACCTGGTAGTGCTGGGCGCGACTCGCAAAGGTACGCTGCAGGCGCTATTAGTTGGCAGCGTGGCGCGCGCTGCATTAGTTCATGCCCGACAAAGCTTGCTTATTGCCCACACGCCGCCCGCCAACCAGCCACTGCACGCGGTGCTAGCGACCGACCACTCTGAGTATAACTACCGCTGTATTGAGCGTCTTGTGCAGTTTGCGCCGCAGGGTATTCGCCGAATTGCCGTCACGACCGCCTTCGACTTGGATGAGGAAACGCTCCTGTCGATTGCCCGTGCCATACCTGCCGCCCAAGAATCGGGCGTGGATTGGGTGGTCGAGCATTTGCATGAGCGCAATCGGCAGGTGTGCGAGCGGCTGCGCTTCCTAAACGCTGCCTGCGAGTCGGTCGTGGTGGAAGGATTGCCCATTCCTGCGATCCGCGAAGCGCTGCGCGCCACCGAGTCGCAGTTGCTGATTTTGGGTGCGAGGGGACATTCCCTGCTGGAGCGGCTCTCGCTGGGCAGTGTCTCGTATCACTTTGCAATCGGCGAAGCAGTGAACATGCTGTTGCTTCGCGCTCTTGAGTAGCGATGCGCTCCCGCAAACGACTCGTTGGAGTGATCGGTAGTTCGGTAGGAACGCCCGAACAGCTTTACAAAGCGCACGCAGTGGGACGCCTAATTGCCGAGCGAGGTGCAGTGCTGCTCTGTGGGGGTATGACAGGTGTAATGACCGCTGCGGCGCAGGGAGCCCAGCAAGCAGGCGGGCTAACGATTGGAATCCTGCCTGGTGCAGATGCTACCGAGTCGCCCCCGAACGAGTTTATCGAGATTCCACTTTTTACTGGGCTACGCGAGGCACGCAACTACTTGATTGCCTGCGCCAGCGATGGACTAATTGCCATCGGCGGCGGCTACGGCACGCTCTCTGAAATCGCGCTCGGACTGCGACTCGGCAAGCCTGTCGTGCTGCTCAATAGCTGGCAGTTCGAGATGGCGGGTGAAACGCTTGCCGTGCCCACTGCCAACACACCCGAAGAGGCGGTGGATAAACTGTGGGCACTGCTCTCCCCGCCCGATTTTTAGGCGCGCTGGAGATTCCTATCGGGGCGTGTGGTCGCCGAAGGTGCTTGCGGCAATCCTGCGCAACGGGTGGCACCCGCGCATGCGCATTAACACGCAGGACGCCTTACTGGAAGCAGAACTCAAGCGGCTGCGCGGCGAGCGCCCCACCCCAGATGCTCTCCCCAGAGCGCGACGCAAAAGTTTCCAGCCTGCGAATTGCATGTGTTGCCGCGCACAACAGAAGATCTCTTGCGAACCGCTTGGGTGGAAACGGGTACAATCTACCTGCGTAGGAGGCTTGAACGATGGCAATTATAGAGGTGGTTGTACCGCAGCTCGGCGAAGGTCTACAGGAAGTGCGCGTAATCCGCTTTTTGAAACGGTCAGGCGAGCACGTCGCGCGCGATGAGCATATCTACGAGATGGAGACCGATAAAGCCACTGTGGAAGTCGAGAGCCCATACACAGGTGTGATTGTAGAGTGGCTGGCAAAAGAGGGTGACATCTTGCCGATTGGTGCGCCAATCGCACGAATTGAGATCGAAGGCGCTGTGGAGACTACAGTGCCTGTGGCGTCCATCCCATCGCACACGGCGTCCGCACCGAGTGGCGACGCGACGCGTGGGGCGATCTCAGTCAGTGAGCGGTTAGAGCTGGTCATTCCACCGCGCACGCGCGCCTATGCCCGCCAGAAGGGTGTTTCTGAAGAGGAGCTGCGCCGAATCCCCGCAGCGTCGGGCAACAAACTGATGCCCGAAGATATAGACGCCTACCTGACGCGTCGGGCAGGCGACGGCGCAGCAGCATATGTGGACTATCCCCTCCCACCGCAACAGCGCACCTTCATCTATCGGCTCAAGCGCAGCGCACAACTGGTCGTGCCTGCTACCCTACGCAGGTATGCAGCGTGGGACGCTGTGCAGCGCGTCGCTGCGCGCTTCAAGGCAGACCCGAACGCACCCGTGCAGCCATCGGAGTTCCAAGTATTCGCCTACTGTGCCGCGCAAGCAACCTTACAGCACCCCAAGTTCCGCGCACAGCTCGTAGGAGAGGAGACCCTGCGCCAGTACGCGCATGTCAATCTGGGTGTTGCGGTCGCGCGTCCAGGCGACGAGCTGGTAACTGCACTGGTGAAAAACGCCTCCGCGCTGGACTTTGTGAGTTTCGTGCGTACCCTGCAGACACAAATCCGCAAAGCGCGCGCGGGCGAGGATCAAGCCGATGCAAGCATCCAACTCCTGCTGACCTACATGGGAGGGTTCCAGATGGTGGACGCAATCCCTGTGTTAGTTTCCCCAGCCGTTGCGATTCTGTTCGCAGGTGAAGCGTTCCTTATCGAGGGCGTGCCCCATGTGAACTTGGTATTGACCTTCGACCACCGCCTCATTAACGGCGTGGGCGGCGCAGAGTTTCTAAATGCAGTAGCAGAGAATCTCGCCAACGCAGAGACGCTTGTTGAGCGCGGGCAAGTAGGCGCATAGAGGCTCAAACGCACTGGGAAAGCGGCGCAGGGCTGCTTGCCCAAGTGAACATCCGTGCCCTCCGTGCGTCTATGGCGCTCGGAGGGCGAAATTGATGCGGGTAAAAACGATTGTTGGCAGCCTGCTTGTTTTTAGCCTAATGTGCGGTGCACTTGCGCAGAGCGGATCTGGTCAGCCCCGACAGGGTGGTCAACAGCAGCGCGAGCAAGGGTTCGGCAGGATGACGGGCGCAAACATCGCAGGCATGCTGCTGCAACGCCCCGATGTCCAACGCGAGCTGAACCTAACCGAACAACAAAAAAACCAAATTCAGCAGATTCAGGAGTCGATGCGCCAAGCGATGCAGGAGTTGCGCAACGCGCCTCCGCAAGAGCGACGCCAGAAAATGGAAGAGCTGCGTCAGCGACACGACCCAACCAAGATGCTCAACGAGGCACAGAAGAAGCGTCTGCGCGAACTCGAGCTGCAAGCACTGGGACCGACCGCCTTCCTGCAACCACAGGTCGCGGACACGCTGAAGCTAAACCAAGAGCAGCGCGCACGCCTGCAGGGGATCGTGATGCAGCAGATACAACAGTTGCGCGAGCAGTTTCAAAGCGGTGGCTTTGGGCAGGGGCAAGGGGCGCAGAACTTGCAGCAACTGCGCGAGCAGGCAGAGAAGCAGATGCTGGAGGTGCTGACCCCCGCACAACGCGAGCAGTGGCAGCAGATGCAGGGCAAGCCGTTTCAGTTTGAAGGCGGTCGCCCAACGCTGTGGGGCGGGTTGGATGGCTTCGGGCGCAGACAAGGTAGTCCCCGCGGCGGTTCGGGCTTCGGCGGCAGTGGATTCGGCAACTAAGGCTTGTACCTCCTCAAGCGAACACCGGCAGAGTACGCCCCCCACTTTTTGGGGGGCGGCTCTGTTCAAGAGGGCTGACTCGCCGAAGGCATGGGCGGCTCGTGGAGGGGTAAGCGCACGCGGAACACGCTCCCCACACGGTATTCGCTCTCCACTTCCACTTGCCCACCGTGCGATTCCACAATGTGCTTCACAATCGCTAGTCCCAGTCCGGTGCCACCACCTGCGCGCGAGCGCGTCTTGTCCACTCGGTAGAACCGTTCGAAGATACGCGATAACGCCTCGCTGGGGATGCCAATCCCCGTGTCGGCGACCTCCAGCACAGCGGTCTGCCCCTCCGCGTAGGTGCGCACCGTCACGCTGCCTTGGGGCTTGTTGTAGCGAATGGCATTACTCAAAAGGTTCAGGGCGATCTGCAGTATCTGGTCGCGATTAGCGAACAGCCGCAAATTGGGCTCCAGCACAGCGCTTAGCATCACTTGTGCCCGACGCGCCTCAGGTTCCATCTCTTGCACAGCTTGTTGAATCACGGGCGCGAGTTCGAACACCTCGCGCACGGGCTGCATCGACTCGGCGCGGGTCAGCGTCAGCAGGTCGTCGGCGATGCGCGTGAGCCGATCTGCCTCCTGCATAATCAAGTCTAGGAACCGCTGGCGTGTTGCAAGGGGCATGTCGGGGTCGTCATGGATAGTCTCCGCCAGCGAGCGGATGGACGCCAGCGGGGTGCGGAACTCGTGCGACACATTCGCCACGAAGTCGCGTCGCAATTGTTCCAAGCGCAGCAACTCACTTTTATCGACAAGCGCAATCGCGAACAGTTTGTGCGTGTCTACCTCGCCAAGATACCAGATATAGGCATCGGTATGTCGCTCTTTAGGGAAGCTAAAGGTAATCTCGCCTGACACCGCCGATTCGCGCCGCACCGCCTTGAGCATCAGCAGGTACAAATCGTAGCTGAAGGTCAACGCAAGCAACGATTTGCCCGTCATGTAGCGGAAGCCGAACCACTCCAGCGCGAGCCGATTGGCGTAGCGCAGCATGGCGTCCGCGTCGCAAATCAGCAGCGGGATGGGCATGCCATCAATCAGCGCGAGCCGTCGCCGCTGCTGGCGCGTCAGCTCCAGTTGCAGCGCCTCAATGTCGGCGTTGCGTTCGGCGAGTTGCTCGCGCAGTGTGGTGAACCGCGCGTAGAGCCGCCGTGTGAAGTAGAGCGCGAGCAAAATACAGCCGACCACCCCTGCGACCAACACCTCGCGCCACAAGGGCGAAAAATCCACCAGCGCGGTCAGCAGCAGCAGTCCCGCGCTTAGCCACAGCAACGCGGGCAGCCAGCGAAAGCTCATCCCTCGAAACGATACCCACTGCCTCGTACGGTCTGGATATAGCGTGGGTTCTTAGGGTCTGGCTCCACCTTCGCACGCAGCCAACGCACATGTACATCCACCGTGCGCGGATTTACATAAGTCCCCAGTCCCCACACATGGTCTAATAGCTGGTCACGCGTGAAGACCTTGCCAGGATGAGTCGCCAGCAGCGCAAGAAGCGTGTACTCTTTTGGGGTCAACGCCAACTCTGCGCCGTCACGGTAGACGCGCTTGGCGTCCAAGTCGATTTCGATGGCGCCAAACTGTATGCGGGAGGGCACATTCGGCTGCGTGCGGCGCAAGATGGAGCGCACGCGGGCAGTTAGCTCGGCTACACTGAAGGGTTTGACGATGTAGTCATCTGCGCCAAGCTCGAAGCCGCGAATCTTGTCCTCCTCTGCCGTGCGTGCCGTTAGAAACAGCACAGGCGTCTGGTTATGCTGACGGATAATCCGACACAGGTCGAACCCGCTGCGACCAGGCAGCATCACATCCAGAATCACCAAGTGTGGCTGGTGCTGATGGAACAGTTGTAGGGCATCCTCGGCGTTATCGGTCGCGAAGACCTGCAGTCGCTCGCGCTGCAGATTGTATTGCAGCGTCTCACATAGCACGGGATCGTCCTCCACAAGCAGCACGCGCACAGGCTTGTGCATCTCAGGTGCGTCGGGGCGTTCCGCTTCGGCAGTCCGGCGCATCGTCACTCCTCCACGATGATTTCGACATTCGCGCGCGGCACGACGGCGACCGTGCCGTCATCCAGCTTAGCTTTCAGCACGCGGGCGTGCGTGCCCGATTCGATCTCCATCAGCTCGGGCGGCAGTTCGACGACCGTGCCCAGCCGTCCGAAGTACGGTTCGCGGATAATCCGCACTGCGCTGCCGATGTCGAGCAGTTGCGCTTGGCGCGCGGGCGGCGACTCAGGCAAGTGCGACGGGTCTTCCAGTGGCACGATGATCTCGGGGCGGATGACCCCTGCGCGGATTTGCGTCGCGCCGTTAATCGAGGCGGTCTTGCCCTCCAGACTTTTCAGCAGGCGGAAGGTGCGGCTTGCCATCTGAATCGTGCCGAAGCCCTCCGTAATGATAATCGAGAGCGGGATGTCTTCCGAGCCGGTGATGGCGACACCGATGTCGCGTCCCAAGTAGCGGATGAGGTCGGTGTCGCGGATACCGCCTGCAACGATGCCCACCGCGCCACACTCCGCTGCGCGGGTAATCGCGTCTGCTTCGACCGCTGCGCCGCCGACCAGTATCTGCCCTGCGACCCCGTCGGGGATATGCTGTGCAGTGAGCGTCTCGCTGGGGTCGCTGACCACCACACGCAGTGCGCCGCGCCGCTCGCCACCCACACCAAAGATGCCCTGAATCAGCGCGCCCTGCGTTTCGATGACCGCGCCCTCTTGGGGCAGCACCTTCACCACGCGCCCCTGCACATAGGCGTTCACATCGATGACCGTCGGCGGCTGACGCACGCCCACATGTCCCGTCACTTCCGAAATCAGTTCCACCGTGCCCGCCACAGGCGACTTGGCAACACCGCGAAACAGCCCTAAAAATCCCTTCGTCTCGGCAATCACCTGATCCTTTTCGACGGTGTCGCCCTCTTTGACCTTAAGCGTGCTGTGAATCTGCTTCGGCTCGATGCCCAGCATCTGCGCCACGCGCACCGTCTGCAAGATGCCTGGCAGCAACGCGCGGGCGACCACCGTGTCGGGCTGCACCAAGTCGCCCTCCTGCACCAGCACCTCGCCCTTGATGGGCAGGCGGCGCGTTTTGAGAATCACCGTGTTCGCGCTGACGGTCAGTCCCGGTGTGTATGCTGTGCCCATACCCTCTCTCCTTGTCAGGTCTGTTTCGTCTCTACACGGAGCGACTGCCGACGCCGCCGTTTGGCAATGCGCCCCACCAGCAGAATGCTCAGAAAGTAGAGGAACACCATCGGCAGCCCAATCGCAAGCATCGAGAAGGCGTCGCCTGAAGGGGTCAGCAGCGCCGCCAAAAGCCCAATCCCCAGAATCGCGTGCCGCCAATACTTCCACATCGCTTCGGGCGTCGCCAGCCCAACCTGCGCCAGAAACATCAGCACCACAGGCATCTGGAAGCCCAGCCCGAACGCGAACATCATCTTCACCACGAACATGATATATTGCGCGGGGTTCTGAAGCAGCTGCGCGTCGGGGTAGTCGTCCAGGTAGCTCAGAAAGAAGTTGAACGCCGCAGGCAGGATGTAGTACCCCAGCGCGACGCCTGAAAAGAACAGGAACGCGCTGAACGGCGCGATGAGTTTGACCGCACGCTTCTCCTGCTTGGTCAAGCCAGGCGCGATGAAGCCCCACACCTCGCGCATCAGCAGCGGCATCGCCAAAATCAGCCCCATAATCAGCGCGAGCTTGAACTTCAGAAAGAACGGCTCGGTTGCATGGGTGAAGACGAACTTCGCGCCTTCGGGCTTGGTGCGCAGCAGTGGATTTGCCAGAAAGTCGTACACATACGGAGTAATCGCGAAGGCGACCACCCAGCCGAGCATGATGTAGATGAGCGCGCGGAAGATGCGCTTCCGAAGCTCCTCCAGATGCTCCATGAAGGTCGCCTTCGGCTCATCTTCCGCGTGCGTGCGGGGCGGTTGCAGGTCGGCTGGGTGGGTCATCTCACAAGATTCGTATCAGCCGCATGTCGATTTCGATGCCGAATCGGTTGATGATGTTGCGTGCGCCCGTTTGTGCGCCGCCGCCACCGAAGCCGCCGCGCATCCCGCCAGGTTGCCCGCCAGGTGCGCCCAGTCCGCCCGCGCCGGGTGCGCCGAGTGCGCCTGGTCCGCCGCGCGGCGCGCCTCTCGGTCCGCCACGCGGTGCGCCTGCCATCCCGCCGTCATCGTCCGCGCCGAAGCCGCCTCCGCGCCCAAAGCCTGGCGGCGCGCCAAAGCCGCCCGGACCGCCAAACCCGCCGCCGAACGACTCCTGACGCACGCGCCCCTCTAACTGCAGGGTGGTCTTGACGCGGATAACTTGCCCGATGTCGTAAGCGAAGTAGACCTCACGGCGCGTGATGCTCTTCGGCTTCTCCAACTGAAGCCCGCCCAGATTCAGCGTGATGGGAATGTTGCCCGTGAACTCGTAGACGATTTTCGCGCACTTGTAGCCTTGCTCCCACTCGAACCGCTCAAGGCGCGCAGCGACAGGGATTTGATCGCCCACTTCGGAGGCTTGCCCTGAACGCAGCGGGTCGTTGAGGCTAATCGTCGCGCTCCAGCGGTCGCCCGGCTTGTAGCGGCGCGGGGGCAGCAGCGGCAGGTCTTCCACCCAGTAGTAGTAGACCTCTGCCTGCTGCGAATCCGCCGCACGCGAGACCTGATAGCGCACGCGCCCCGTGGTCTCCACCTCTTGGTACACAGGCGCCATGCGGTCGGAGGTAATCACATTCACCTGCCCGCCCTCAATTTCGATGGCAGGCGGCACAGGCGTCCAAGAGATCAGCCCTAAACCGTTGCGAAAGTCCAGCACGGATAAGTCGCCTTTGAAGGTGATGTCGCTCAGGATAGTCTCTTCGGGCGTCAGTCCCGAGTACTGGATTTCGTTGACTTCCTTGATCACTCCCTTGAGATCGTAGCGGTAGGTCTTGCCAGGTGTCCAGCGGTAGCGCAAGAAGATGCCCTCAGCGGGGACTTTGATTTCGTTTTCCACTCGCAGGCGCACGGAGCTGCGTCCCAGCACGCGCGCGCCGCTGCCGCCCTCAGGATTGCTGTAGAGGGTAAGTTCAATCGTGTGTTCGCCGTCGGGCACATTCAGCCTCTTGGTGTCCCAGCGGTAGATGTAGTGTCCGCGTTCGCGGTCGGTGTCCAGCGCGGCAGGGGCAACCGCTTCCACGAACTTGCCGTTGATGCTTACGCCGATGAACCCGCCCTGCGGCATACTGCGGATCGGGAATCGGATTTGCACCACCTCGCGCACGCGCGCGCCGTCCTGCGGGCGCACGATGGTAAACGGCGCTTGCGCGACCGCCGCCGCGCTCCAAAGCATTAGCAACCCAATCGCTGCACGCTTCATCATCAATGTCGCCTCCACCCCCTGATTGTACCCCACACACCCGCAGATTCCTGCCAGTCGTCGGGGTCAATCAGCGCACGGTCGCTTGGTCGCGCTCAGCCAAGATGCGGCGGATGTCCGCCACAAAGTCCTCAATCAGCGTGCCTGGGGGGTAGACGCCCTTGACCCCCATCTGCTTGAGCGCGTCGGCGTCATCTTCGGGGATCGTGCCGCCCGCAATCACCAGAATGTCTTCGGCGTTGCGCTGCTTGAGGATCTCCAGCACTTTGGGCACGAGCGTCATGTGCGCGCCGGAGAGGATACTAATCGCGATGATGTCGGCGTCCTCTTGGATGGCGATTTGCACGACATCTTCGGGGGTGCGACGCAGTCCCGTGTAGATGACCTCGAAGCCAGCGTCGCGCAGGGCGCGGGCGACCACCTTAGCGCCCCGATCGTGCCCGTCTAACCCGACTTTGGCGACCACGATGCGCGGGATCTTGTCCATCGGGGGCAATTTTACCCGCTGGTGCGTTCTTGGGGTTCCCATTCCCCGCCGCGGGCGACATGGGGCGTCGCGCCCCCGCGATACGCCTCGAATCGGCTCAGCCACAGCCCCTGACAGACCGCTGTGCCCCGCATGCCTTCCGCAACGGTTTCGAACACCTCGCGCGCGGTCTCGTACTCGTTCTCCCTGCCGCTGGGTTCGCGCAGGCGCACATAGTAGTCCATCGGGTCGGGGTAGTCGTGCCAGTAGTAGACCGTCTCGCCCGTTTGCTTGTCGACGGCGGTGCAGGCGACCACATAGGCGTTTTCAATCGTGCGCGGCTCGCCTCGAAAGCGGTTGTGGTGCTTCCACAAGCCATACGCCGACACACCTCCTACAATCGCCATCCCGCCGAACAGAATGATGTAACCTGTAATCGCGATAGCCAGCAGCGACGAGTCGCCCCACTTGGCGAAGTTGGTGACGCCGCCCAGCGTACACAACCCTGCAACCAGCCCGCCAATCACCATCATCGCCAGCCCCAGTAAGATTAGCCCTGTCATCCCCTCGTAGCGCGGCATACCGTTGCACCCACCTCCTGAGAAACTGGCAGTAGTGTACCATGAGATGCGGGATTGACCCATAGTAGGCGAATAGTGTTCGCCCCGCTGCCTACTTCGCCAACTACTCTGCGTTGTTCGTATTGCCTGCTTTCGTCGGAACAAGCCCTTGCAGGGTACACTTTCCCCCGATGGATCTCAGCACGCTGAACTTGGAGCAGCTGGAGGCGGTGCTGCACAAGGACGGTCCGCTACTGGTGTTCGCAGGCGCGGGGTCGGGCAAAACGCGCGTGATTACCTACCGCATCGCGCACCTGATTCGCGAACACGGCGTGCCCCCGCGCCACATCTTGGCGGTCACCTTCACCAACAAGGCGGCGGATGAGATGAAAGAGCGTCTCGCCCGCCTGCTGGAGGGGCGCGAGGCGCGCGGACTGTGGGTCGGCACCTTCCACGCCGTCTGCGCACGCATCCTGCGCGAAAGCGGACGCGCCCTCGACATCCCCCCCAACTTCGTCGTCTACGACGACAGCGACCAACTGGAGGTGGTGCGCCGCGTGCTGATTGAACTCAACATCGACGAGAAGCAAATCGGCGCGCGCCCCATCCGCAACGCTATCAGCCGCGCCAAAGAGCGACTCCTCACCCCCAACGCCTACCGCGAGACCGCCAGCGACTACTTTGAGCGCATCGTCGCCAGCGTCTACGAGCGGTACGAGACCTACTTGCGCGCCGCGAACGCCCTCGACTTCGACGACCTCATCAACAAAGTGATTGAACTGCTGGAGACGCAACCGCACGCCCGCGAACGCTACCAAGACCAGTTCCGCTACATCCTTGTGGATGAGTATCAGGATGTGAACTACGCGCAGTATGTGTTGACGCGCCTGCTGGCAGAGAAGCACCGCAACCTGTGCGTGGTCGGCGACGACGACCAGTCCATCTACGCCTTTCGCGGCGCGGAGGTGGAACTCATCCTGCGCTTCGAGAAGGACTTCCCCGACGCGAAGGTCATCAAACTGGAGCAGAACTACCGCTCGACTCAGGTGATTTTGGACGCGGCGTTCAAGGTGGTGAGCGAGAACCGCATGCGTGCGCCGAAGCGGTTGTGGACGGAGCGCACAGGCGGCGCGCCGATTACCCTCACCCCCGCCCGCGACGAGGAAGAGGAGGCGCGCCTCATCGCGGACTATATCTACCGCCAAGTGCAACTGGGCAGGCGACGCTATGGCGACTTCGCAGTGCTGTACCGCACGAACGCCCAATCGCGCGCCTTCGAGGAGCGGTTTATGCGCGAGCGCATCCCGCATCGGCTGGTCGGCGCGCTGCGCTTCTACGACCGCAAGGAGATCAAAGATGTGCTGGCGTACCTGCGTCTGCTGGCGAACCCCGACGATTCGCTGAGCCTGCTGCGAATCGTGAACACCCCGCCGCGCAAAATCGGGCAGGCGACCCTCAAGCAGGTGCAGACCCATGCCGCCGAATGCGCGATCAGCCTCTACCGCGCGATGCACGACCCGCTGCTGCTGCAGCAACTGCCCACCAACACGCAGAACGCCCTGCTGGGCTTCGTGGCGCTGATTGAGCAGCTGCGCGAGTACGCCGAGACGCACACGCTGACCGACACGCTGAAAGCCATACTGCAGGAGACGGGCTACCTCGCGTGGGTGGAACAGCGCGGCGACCCCGAGGCGATTGACCGCGCGGGCAATGTGCGCGAGCTGGTCAATATCGCCACGCGCTTCGAAATCCGCGACGCAGATGAGGAACCCGACGCCGAACTCAGCCCGCTGATGCGCTTCCTGCAGTATGTGTCGCTGGTGTCGGACTTGGACACGCTCGATGAGCGCGAGAACCAGGTCGTGCTGATGACGCTGCACGCCGCCAAGGGGCTGGAGTTCCCTGTGGTGTTTCTGGTCGGGCTGGAGCAAGGCTTGCTGCCGCACGCCCGCAGCGAGGAGCCGCGCGAGATTGAAGAGGAGCGACGCCTGTGCTATGTCGGGATGACCCGCGCCAAGGACGAGTTGCACCTGACCTACGCGCTGTCGCGCGGTTGGTATGAGGGCAGGCGCAGCAGCGTGCCGTCGCCGTTTTTGCGTGCGCTGGGCGACGAGCCGATGCCAACGCTGTATCAGGTGCTGTACGGCGCGGCGACGCCCAGCACGCCCAAGCCGAGCGCGCCCAAGCAGGCGGTTGCCCGCCCCACGACGCCCGCGAAGCCTGCGCCGTTCCTGCCAGGGCAGCGCGTGCGCCATCCTGAACTCGGCACGGGCATCGTCGTCAAGGCAGCGGAGACGGTCGTGACGGTTATGTTTCCTGGCGGCGTGGGCATGCGCAGTTTCCCGCTGCTGAACTGCCCGCTGGAGGAGGCGTAAGCTACTCCGCCTCAAACAGCTCCCGCACCGTGCAGCGAAAGTCGGGCAAGAGGTCGCCGCCTGTGAGTTCGTCGTCTTCGTGTAGCGTGCGCACGCTGAACGGCGAGGTATATACATTCACCGTGCGCGTTTCGGGGAACAACAGCCACACCTGCTGCGCGCCCGACGCGAAATACTTGTCGACCCTTATCGGCACTGCCACCGCAGGCAGATTGTTGACGACGCGGGAGCACCTATGCAACTACTGCTCCCAAGTGAACTCAGAGGCGGCGACAGGAACCTCCTGCACGCGCCAGCGCGCCTTGCTCTTGAGGCGCGGCAGCGACACCCTCACACGGAACTTCTCGCCGCGCTGTGGGGCGTTCCGACCTGCCAGCCAAATCGAATCTTCAGGGGAGGGATTGTATCGTGCTTGCAGGAGCCCATTCGGCAAGGCGACCACGCTGACACTCAAGAGTTCGTACCCGTTTTCGGTCTCCTTATAGTTGTATTTGACGAAGACCGTTGTCGTGAGTAGCCTTCCTGCCTCCGTCTCCACGAAAGTGGGCAATTCGCCCTGCTCCTCGACTACTTGACCACTTCGGTACTGCCTGACGGTCATAGAGGTCTGGGAGAGCTGGATGGTGATGGTGTTTCGCGCTCTGTAGTCTTCCGCTTTTGAGTCGATAAACAGCGCCTGCTGGACAGCGTAGTCGCTATTGAAATGGTAGCGAGCACGCTTGTAGTCGGTCTTTCCGAATAGCCGAACCCCGACTCGGGACATACCGAGTGCGTCTACTGCCTCGCGCGTGATGTCCTCGGCAATATCGCTTGGAAGGTCTCTTTCGCGCACAAAGATCTCCCGCGCCGCGTTTCGATACAGAAATATCGCGTGTGCAACCATGCGCAAGGTGGCTCTCTCCGTAGATTCTACGATGTCAGGGCGCTGGGCAATCTGTTCAGGCGTCAAAAACATAGCGTCTCCTGACGATTATTGAGGTACGCAGCAACGCGCTGCTGGGCAAGTTGCGCATACTCAGGCACAATCTCGATGCCGATGAACTGCCGTTGCTCCATAAGCGCAGCAATCGCCGTCGTCCCGCTGCCCATAAAACAATCCAAAATGATGTCATCAGGGTCAGATAGCAGTCTGATGAGGCGGCGCGGCAGCTCGATAGGGAACTGTGCCTCGTGGACATCGTTTTTGCGCACGGACGGGAACCGCCACACGGCGCGGGAGCCCCACTCACGCCATTCATCGCTGCTGAGACGCGAACGACGGAACTTCGTGATGCCCGGTTTCCAAAGAATGTAGATATACTCGAACTCGTCAACAGAGCGGTAGGACAGCGTGAACCACGGGTTGTTCTCCCACGCGGGGTCTTTGAGCCAAATGCGCCGATCGTATAGGTAGAAGCCCGACTGCTGGCACCACTCTTCGATGAGTCCACCCACCAAGTGGACGCGCGTTTGGGGGGCGTACTTGCCGCCGCGCACATTATTGCCCCGCAATCGCCTGTCGATGGTCTGTTCACTGCAGCCCAGCAGCTGCGCCAGTTGATACCGATTGAGATGCGGATGACGCGCCATTGCTTCCAGCACCGCCTCGCGCGTGACGGGCGAGCGCTTCCGATCGACGCTATCTGCCTGCACGCGCGGCATCGTCGGGTCGCGAAAGCATAAAATATCGGCGATGTTGATTGCCACAAACCCACCGGGGCGCACGATCGGGTAGTGGAGCCGTATCACTTCGGCGAGAAGCGCGCGCCACTCGTCGTAGGTCATGTGCTGTTCGTAGCTTTTGCCGACAAAGTAAGGGGGCGACCAGACGCTGAGCGCAATGCTCTCAGGCTCTATGCGTCGCAGCAGCTCCCGCGCGTCGCCGATATAGATGTGTCCTGACTGCAACCGCTCTGCCTTCCCGTTGCTCGTTGCGCTCTCGTCGGAATGCCCACAAAATGGTCGCTCCTGCGCAGGCATAAAACGGATTGTACCCGACCGCGTCTTAGGCTATCTCAAACAACTCCCGCACCGTGCAGCGGAAGTCGGTCAACAAGTCGCCGCCTGTGAGCTCGTCGTCGGGTTGCAGCGTGCGCACAGTGAACGGCGAGGTGTAGAGGTTCACCGTGCGCGTTTCGGGGAACAGCAGCCACACCTGCTGCGCGCCCGACGCGAAGTATTCCCCAACCTTGCGCAACAGGTCAGCGGCGTCCTCGTTCGGCGAGACAATCTCCACCGCGAGGTCGGGCGCGCCCTCCTCGAAGCCTTTGGACGGCTTGCTGTCGGGCAGTCGCTCCTTGAGCGTGAAGGCGACATCGGGGCTGCGGATATTGCCGCTGAGCATCCGAAAGCCCGCCTGCGAGCCTGCCACATAGCCGCGTCGGCTGGAGGCGCAGCTTAGGATCCGCGCCCCCAACCGCATACCAATCACATCGTGTTCGTGTCCCGCAGGCACTTCTCTGACTTCCCCATCGACGAGTTCGTACTTGCGTCCGTCGTCGGGCAGGCGCAGGAACTCGGCTTCTGTGAGTTTGCGCTTGCGCTTGGAAGGCAGTGTAGACGCACGCATCGGCATCACCGCCGACAAGTGTACCCGCTTAGACCAATCGCCGAACCAGAGTCCACAAATTGGCGCGGTTGGGTAGAATTGCAGCGGTGGCACCGTGGCATACCTAAGCCTCTACCGCAAGTATCGGGCGCAGGATTTCGAGGAACTGATGGGGCAGTCCCATGTGACGGTCACCCTGCGGAACGCGATTCAGCAGGGTCGGCTGGCTCATGCGTACCTATTTTGCGGCCCGCGCGGCACGGGCAAGACCTCCACCGCGCGCCTGCTCGCCAAGTCGCTCAACTGCGAGCAGGGTCCCACGCCGAACCCGTGCAAGGTGTGCCGATTCTGCCGCGCCATCCAAGAGGGCAACTGCGTCGATGTCATCGAGATGGACGCCGCCTCCGAGACCAGCATCGACGATGTGCGCACCTCCATCATTGAAAACGCGAAGTATCCGCCGATGGAGGCGCGCTACAAAATCTACATCATCGACGAGGTGCATGACCTCTCCGCGAAGGCGTTCGACGCGCTGCTGAAGACTATCGAGGAGCCGCCCCCGCATGTGGTGTTCATCTTGGCGACGACGGAGTTCCACCGCGTGCCGCCGACGATACGCTCGCGCTGTCAACGGTTCGATTTCCACAGAGGCACGATTGCTGACATCACGCGGCGGCTGGAGCAGGTGCTGGCGGCGGAGGGGTTCACGGCGGAGCCTGCGGCGTTGCATCTGGTGGCGCGGGCGGCGGACGGCTCGTGGCGCGACGCGCTCACCGCGCTGGAGCAGGTCATCGCGTTCGGCGAGGGCGGCACAATCACGGCGCAGACGGTCTACAACGCGCTGGGACTGCTGGAAGACGAGACACTAATGCAACTCACGGACGCCCTGCTGGAGCGCGACGCGGGCAAGGCGTTGCATCTGTTGGAGGGGCAGATGCTGTTGGGGCGCGAGCCGCGCGTGTTCGCCGAGTCGCTGATTCAGCACTGGCGCGCGCTGATACAGGCAGCCCTGCACGCGCACGACCGAGCGGGCGCGTATGACCCGACGGTGTGGAGCGCGATGATCGAGCAGGCGCGTCGGGCGGGCGTGCCGCGTCTGCTGGCATGGTGGGAGCAGATGGCGGGCGCACTGAGCGAGATGCGCACTTCTGGGTCGCCCCGTGCGATTTTGGAGCTGTACCTGTTGCGCTTGGCGTGCGAGCTGAGCGTTGCACCCGCGCCGCAGTATGTTGCCTCTGTGCAGCCTGCCGCGCCGACGTCACGCCCCGTCTCGCCTGCGCCGACGCCAGAGCCGACGCCCCGCGCCACGCCGCCCGCTGCGACGCCAGAGCCAGCACCCCGCGCGTCCCAACCCGCTCCGCCAACCGACTCGGTGACTGCGCTGCCCGTAGACCCCGCGACGGCGAACCAACTCTGGCAGCAGCGCGTGGAAGAACTCGTGCAGCGCAGCCCTGCGGGAGGGATGCACCTGCGCGGCTCGCGGCTGGAGCTGGACGGCGGTCTTGTGCGCGTGGTGATGCCGACACGGTTCGGCTACGAGTATTTCAAGCAGCAGGCGCGCCGCGAGGCGAACTTGATTGAGGAGGTGCGCAAGACGCTGGGCGCGCCGAACGCGCCCGTGCAGCTGGTATACTCGGAAGGGTCGCGCACGGAAGAGCCGTCCCCTACGCCCCCGCCCCCCGCCGAACGCGAACTGGAAGGCGAGGAGCTGGTCGACGAACTGATGCGCGCCCTCAACGGGCACGAGGTGGACGCTGGGGAGGAGTGAGACCCATTTGAGGATACAGAAACCATCGCCGCGTGAGACAGCCGAGCAAGCCGCGCAGCAGGCGGATGCGATTCTGTTTGAGCTTGAGAGAACCCCGCCCTTGCTGGATGTGTGGTGCAGGCTCGGCGTCGTATGGACGAAGCTGGGCAAGCCTGAACGCGCCCAGAGAGCCTTTTCGTCGGCGCGTGAACAACTTGCCGAGCTGCCCTGCGATGACACGCCTGGGGCGCGACTCGGGATCGAGTACGCCTGCACCGTGCTGGGGACGGCGCTCGCGCTGGCAGGGCAAGTGGAGCAGGCGCGTCAGGTTGTGGCGACCACGCCCTGCATCGAGCGCGACACGGTGCTACAACGGCTGGCTGCGCACTGTACGGGTGTCGGTAGCCTACAGGAGGCGCTCGCAATCGCGCTTGCTATCCAAGATGCTACCACGCAGGGAATGGCGCTCGAGTCGCTCGCGAACGAGGCGGATGCGCGTCGCCAGTTCGCGCTGCGCGACCAAGCACTCGCGCAGATGCGCAACCCGCTGCGACGCGCCGACGTGCTGTATACCGCTGCCCGTCGTCGGCTGGAGCGTGGCGCATCGGCGGAGGCGCGCGTCCTGCTGCGCGCGGCAAGCCAAGCTGTGCAGACGGCGCGCCAGCTGCCCGAGCGCGCGGACTGGTTAGCCAAACTGGCAACGGCGCTGACGACGGTGCAAGCCCCACAGGACGCGCTGCCGCTGCTTGCCGAAGCCGAGACGCTGCTGCCCAAGTTGGAGCCGTACACGCGCGGGCGCATAGGATGCCAACTCGTGCAGGGCTACGCACGCGCAGGGCAACAGGCGGGCGCCCAGCAGTTGCTCCAACGGCTCGCGCCGCTTCTCAAGCAGCAACGGCAACAGGCGCGAGACCTCCTGAACCAATTCTTTGCAGAAGCGCACGCCACGCTGGGCGAATGCACGCAAGCGGAACACCATGTCCGCCATATCCAGGACACACGGACTCGCGCCAACGCTTGGCTGCGCCTCGCACGCGCCCTACTGGAGGCGAATCGGCTCTCTGAAGCGGCACGAATCGTGCGCCTGGCGCATGAAACCGCCCTGAAAGCCAACCTTGATGGCTATTTCATCTTTCATACATTGCTCAATTACGAACAGTACGACATGCTCGCCAAACTGCTGACGCCTGCGAACTGGTCGCGCCTGCAGGGGAGCCAGATGAGAATACTTACCCGATTGGTAGAGCAGGGGCAGTGGCAGCTGGCGGCGTCGTATGCGCCGCGCATAGAATCCGCCCGCGAGCGCGAGCAGGCGTATCTCTCGCTGGCGCTTGCACGAGCGCGCGCGAATGACCTTGACAAAGCACAGGCGTTCCTCTCGCGGATTGCGTCGCCGCTGGGACGCTTTTGGGGCTACTGGTCGCTTGTGATGGAGAAGCCTGCCGAAGCGCCGTCGCTGATACCGACGCTGGAGTCGCTCGCCGAGCTAATCGAGCCGCCGCGTGCGCGGCTAACCGCGCGGCTGGGGATGGCGTTTGCTCGCATCCGCCTTGACCAGAAGGCGGCTGCCGTCGTGTTGCTGGAGCAGGCTGCTGCGATACTGGCGTCGCTTCGGCTATTGCCAGAGGAACGCGCGATTTATCTGCCGCTGCTGGCGCTGGGCTGGGCGCAGTGCGGGCAGTCCTCGCGCGCCGCCGAAACGCTTCGATTGGTTGTGGACGACGCCGAACTGCAACGCGAGTTGGGGGCGTCCTTCGCCGTGCGATGCCTCGAAGAGTTGGGCAACGCGCAAGCCCTCATCGACGCCGCGCCGACCATCGAGCAGCTGCGCGGATCAGGACTCGAAACCCACCACGCTTGGGCGTCTGCACTGCTCGCCGTCGCGGAAGCGTTGCTTGATATTCCTCCCTACTCGGCTGCGGAAGAGATCCCGTACCACATGTTCGGCAGCTTTTTCATGCAGTTGACGGGCGCAGAGGCGTTTGACCCGTACAACTTGACCCTGCCGCTGTTCACGGGCGAGATGCCCGACGCTCCAGCACCATGCGAGTAGCGCGGCTTGTACCGTCGGTGGGGCGGTGGTAACCTCGTCCCGCCTCGCTTGACTCATGGAGCGCTGTGCCTCTGTAGGGCAGACGCAAGCGCAACTGCCGTCTCTATTTGTGCCAGTGCCACCTGCAGCGGGTCAATCACATGGCGATCTGTGAGGTGCAGGACAACCCCAGCGCGCCGCGCACGCGCTTCAGGCAGCAGAGTCTGTCGGTGTTCCGAATTATCGGGCAGCAGTGCCACTTCGAAGGCGTCGTGCATTCGCCAGAGCGCAAGGATTGCCAGTGGCTTTCCGTATGCTGCTAGCCCAATTGCGCCGATTTGTCCCTCCTGACGCGCAAGTTCCAACGCTTCTAACGCGCCACTGAGTTGAGTCTCGTTGGGGGGCTCGTGGAGGGCGAGAAAGTAATACTCAATGTGCGTGCGCCCGACGGCGCAGAGCGTCTCGATAATGTGCGCCTGTACAAGGTTCGCTGCGATTCGGGCATCGGGGGCTTGCAGGAGCAGGTTTTGAGGCGAGACGACCGCGATTTCGATCTGGTGGGCATGCTCGCGCAGAAATCGTCCCCACAGGGCAATCGCAGGTGAGATGTCCAGCGTCTCGATAGGCGATTCGAGCAGCGCGCTAAAGAGCCGTGCCGCGCGCTCTTCTGCCGAGCCTTCGCCGCTCAGCTGCCCCCGTGCCCACACGGGGAACACATACCGATTTGTGCGTCCCAGTAGCACACGGTTCATGGCTGTATGCGTGCAACAGCTTGAATGTACCCTGCGTAGGCGAGCGGTTGCGTAGGGTCGTAGTCGCCGCCAAGCGTCTGGAGCAGCTGCAACGCGCGTGTACGCCAACGCCTGTCGCCCGACGCTTGAGCATATTCCCACATTGCCAGTGCAAGCAGCGCGTTATCGGCGGGTAGTTCGCCATCGTCTGCGCTCATACGCACGGGCGCGACCTTGAACTGCCCCCACTGCTTGCTCCGCGAAATATCGTAGAAGCCGCCCGTCGGATCGGCATAATCGCGCCAGATGCGTTGTAGCAGCTGCTCGGCAAACTGCAACGCGCGTGAGTTCGGCTCGAGCGCGTGGACGCGCACGGCAGCGCGGATTGTGAGCGCCAAATCGGGCATCCAGTCGTCAGCAGCGCGCTGGGAGCTATGGAACAAATCTCCGCGAATGGTGCGCAGGGCGCGGAGCGTCTCTAAGACGCGCGGAGCCGTTCGACGCGCCCAAGCAGCCTGCGGATCTAATGCACCGAAGGTCTGCGCGTAGTCCACAAGCGCCAGCACGGCGTAAGCGTTCGCGTCCACAAGGAGCGCGGAATCGGACTGAGGCTGCCCCAGCGATTGCGCAACAGCGATCCGCAGCTTGGGCGGTGCGAGCGACGCGATGAACCCTGCAGGGCGCTCGCGATGGAGTTGCGCACGCAGCCCGTCTGCCAGCGCATGCGCGACGCTGCTAAGCTTGGAATCGAAGCGCGCGGCGCGACTGTAAAGGCTCAACAGGCGGGCGTGCTCGATGAGCCGCGCGCCACCTGTCGGCTTACCTTCTGCATCGATGCCGTCGTAGAGGGCATAGACCGTCTTTCGCTCAGCATCCCAGTGGCGACTATGGCGCAGCGCGTGCAGTTGCGCAAGTAGACGCGCGCGTGCAGTCGCCTCCCCCCGCTCTGCCAACGCCAGCAGTGCTTCTAAGTGGTTCAGGTTGAAAGCGGGCGGGGTGCTGCTCGGATTCGTTGGCGAAGCGTGCAGCGCATTCAGAAACGCTTGTGGTCCTTCTGGGGCGGCTACGGTGCGCGCAGCGCGTACCCAGCGCGCGTTCCATGCGCGTTCCAGCACCTCTGCCATCTGCTGGATCGCTTCGGGACGAGTGCGGTGCAGTTGACTCAGCTCCTCCAGATGGTACATTAGTTCTGCTCGGGTGTCGGGCGCGACGGCACGAACGGGCTTGCCATCAGGCGTAAACCACGCGATGATAGGGTAACGGTCAGGCGCGTTGAGCAGCTGCGCCAGCTGACGCAGATAACGCGCCTGCTTCGGCATCGCATCTGCGTCGATTTTGACCGCGACGAACTCACGGTTAATCAAATCGGCTACCCCTGAGTCGGAGAACGCCTCACTGCCCAGCCGCTGGCAGCGTCCCGACCAATACGCGCCCAACTCGATGAGAACCAACCAACCGCGCTGCTGCGCTCGTTGGAACGCCTCCGCGCGGCACGGAAGCCAGTTCACCAGCTGATACTGTCCACTTCGGAGATAGCTCTCGGCACAAGTGTGAAGCGCGTTCGGGTGCTGCGCACGCTCCAGTCGGCGCAGTCCGATTCCTAACCACGCCAATGACACACTAATCAGGCATACTCCACTCAGCACGGCAAAACGAGGCGCGTACCGCTCTGCCGTTGCGCAATACTCAGGTGTTAGCCAACTCACATAAGAAGTATACCGCTAACGCGTGAGTTACTCGTTGCGTACAAGGTAATAGAAAAGGGGCTGGTGGCAGTGGACAGTGCGTTGATGGCATTATCGAGATCGCTGGAGAAGACAGCAGGTCTGGTGGGCTGGGAGTAGAGACAAGATCACTTAGAGGTCTGCCGCGTGATTCGCGAACCGCAGTGGCAGTTGGCACAACGGCGGCACGACAGTTGTTGGTGTTTTAGCGTGCGCGCAGGGCCGCCAACACCATCAGCACGAAGGCAATCGCGCTCAAAATCATTGTGACGCCACCTGGCATCCACTTCCCCGTCGTGAAAAAACGGTAGGCGAAGAAGATGCCCAGCACCAACGCGACCACTGCGCTCAAGCCGAAGCCTGCAGCGGGGTTTTTGAAACTAATCGCCATCCCCACCAGCAAAAGCAACGCTGCAATCAGCCCGTTCACCAGCGATACCACGCTCTGGGCGGAGACATAGCCCATCACACCACCTGCAGCAATCACCACCGCGTATAGCAAGAGCGCGATTTGGAAGGCGTTCATGACATCGGAGAGTGTACCCGACTTTGGTGTGTAAATCAGGAACCGCTGGACGCTTCAGGTATCCTCTTGACGCCATGAAACGCAAAAAACGAACACCCAAACGCAAAACCAACGCCCCCAAGCCCCGCTACTGCGTGCGCAACGGGGCACAATACGACCGCCCCCTTGTCCAACGCGCCGCCCTCACCCTCTGCATCGCCGACGACCTCCCCAACCACGGACGCCCGCCCGCAACGCCCAAAAGAGGCGCACCCCAACGCGACAGCGACTATGCGATAGAGGTCATGCGCACACTGCGCGAGGTGTACCAGTTGACCAATCGCGCCGTAGAGGGCTTGATGCGTTCCCTCTTTCAACTGGCGCAGGTAGACCTCCCTGTGCCTGACTCCACCACGCTGTCGCGACGCGGGCGAAAGGTGTCTGTGCGCTTGCCCAAGCGTTCGCAAGAAAAACCCCTGCACCTGGCGATAGACAGCCGCGGGCTGAAGGTGTATGGGGAATGGAAAGTGCGGCAGCACGGGGCGTCTCGGCGGCGCACTTGGCGCAGGGTTCACTTGGCAGTGGACTGCGCGAGCGGTCGGGTGATGGCGGTGGCGCGGGTTCACGACAGCACTGTCGTCGAGCCATTCCTGGCAGCGGTGGAGTGTCCGTTGGCGTCCGTGGCAGATGACGGGTTTGGGGATGCCTGAGAGTTATGCGGTCGTAGCGGAGTAGGTGGCGTGGATGTTGGGGTAGTTGTCGTTGTATGCCTTTTCTTTCGTCTCAATCAGAAGGATTTATGCACCAAAGCCGCAAACACCCGCACGCGTTGTCAAGTGTTTGAGCGCGAAAATGGAGGTTTTAGGGCAATTTAGAGGTAATTTTCTCCGACACTTCGGAAGGTCAATCAAAGGCTCTGGATGTCTACAGCGGGCTTAGGGCGGCTTCTGTTGGCTCTGCGTATACTTTGGCGCGAAAAGATAGAACGCGCGTCCCATCGCCTGCGCTTGCCCGATGCGGATTGCCGCCTCGCCGCCGAAATCGGGGTCGGTCGTGAGGCAGTACGCGCCCGTTTGGGTCATCTGCGCTTGGGCTGTTGCAGGGTTGCTGACGGGCATGTACGCGCCCCGCCGATAAAACTGCAGGCTGGGGTAGCCAGGGTTCACGCGGTACACAATCAGCGTGCGGTAGGGCGGCGGTTTGAGCGCAAGCTCGCGCACAGGACGCAACGCGAGGCGGTCATAGCCCGTCAACGCGCCGTTCCAGCCTATCAGCAGCGCAAGCGCGCCCAACCCCCGCATCCACGGCGGCGCGACAGGGCGATTCAGCGCGAGCATCGCCAGCGGCATCCCCAGCGCGAGCGCAACCGCCCACGGCGCGCCCTCCCAGAGCGGGCGGTACAGCGCGACGCCCGCCCACACCACCGCGCCTAACACAGTTACCAGTGTCCCTACGCTCCGCGCTAAGCTCGCAACGGTCAGCAATCGTCGGACAGGCGCACGGGATTTCGCCCCCCTCCCAACCTCTTAAAGGGGTAGGTTTTTTCCGAGGGCACGGAAACCTACCCCTCAAATCTACAAAGAAAACCTATCCGCACACAAATCAACACAACAACCACCACCACCAAGCCCCCCTCGCAGCCGTACACAACCACCATAAATACCCACAACCCACTCACAACACCCCAACACACGACCAACACCACACGCACCCAACCCGAACAACACGGCTGCGCACACCCAATACACCTACCAACCACGCCCCACCTCACACAGGCGGCGAACGCTCACCCAACCAATCCCCACCCACTAAACCCTCTAACGCACACCACTCCCCACGCGCCTGAGCTGCCAACATCTGCAACCGACCCAAACGAAAACAACTCACCCCAACACACCGCCCCAGCCCACACGCCGTCCGACACTGGGCAACCTCAGACCCCACACCCACCACCCACAAAGTCGCTACCGCCAACGCCAACCACACACGCGCCGCACGCGCCCCGTCCACCATCTGCGTCTTGTGCCACTGCCACCCCCGACGCTTCAAGTCCGCAAACCCGCTCTCTATCCACGCCCGCATCCCATACCACCGCGCACGCGCCCGCTCAGGCGGCAAGTCCGTCACCAGCAGCCACGCCTCCGATTGACCCGCCTCCCAAGACGCCAACAAGGTACACGCCAACGGGTTCTCCTTGAAACAGACTACCTGCCCACACCACGACGCGCCTGCCTGCGACACAAGAGACGCCAACCGCTGATAGGTCGTCTGCCCCGCCTGCCGATACCAGCCCTGCGCGTTGATGCGCAACAACGGATGCCACCCCAACGACACAATCCGCTCAAACAGCCACTTGGCATACAGTCCCCTGTCCGCACAGACCAGCACCGTCCAATCCTTCGGGATCGCGGGGCGCAACGCTTCCAACAACGCTTCCCAGTACGGCTGCCAACTGCCTGGCTGGTTGGCAGGGATAATCTTCCACGCCACAGGAATGGCGCGGTGCTGATACAGCACGCTGATACTCAGCACCGTGAAGCGTTGCTTGAGGGTGGTGGCGTCTAAGGCGAGGGCAAGGCACTTGTGCGGGGGCGTCCACAAGCGGACAATCCAGCGCAGCAGGGCAGCAAAGCAGGGCGTGATGTCCAGTTCACGGCGTTGGGTGCCTGACTTGTGCGCGGCGTCTTTGTAGAACTCGCGGAGGCGTTGTCGGAGGGTGTTTTGAGGTTGTCGGAGCAGGAGCGCGGCGTAGGTGGCGACGGTGGTTAGTCCGCAGGTGCCTGTGTGGAGGATGGCGTCGCTCCAGAGGGCGAGGGTTTTGGCCTGGGGCTTGGTGAGGTGTGGGCGGTTGGTGCGGATGGTGCGGTAAAATTGTCGCAGTCGTTTGGGTAGAGCCATCGCTTGTGTGTTCATGGTGTGGATTATATCCCATCGGGCGATGGCTCTTTCTTTTGGGTATGGGCGGATGCTCCGAAAAAAAACCTACCCCTTTAAGCCGCCTGCGGGGTGGGGTGGGGTGCTGATAAGGGTACATCACTTAGGTTCACCTCCCGAAGAAAAACACAGAATTTCACTATCCACACCAAGCACTGCCCTCCAGCACTTCACCACCAACGACATCAACCCCAACAAAAACACACTCGCACTCCGACGACGCCTGTCCCATAAACCAACACCACCCCCATCCAACAACCCCTCACGCGCCGCCAACAAACACCCCAACGCATACACCAACCACAACCAACACATCCCCACCGCCGAACCCGCACGACACCGATGCCAACCAAAACACCCACGCTTGAGCCAACGAAATCCCTGCTCAATCCACATCCGATACCCATACCACGACCCACACACCGCACGCGCAGGCAAGTCCGTCAACAAAGACCACGGCTCCTGCGCACCCTCGCCCCAAAACACCACCAAAGTACACCGCAACCGATACCGAAACGCCTCCCCAGCAAGCGCCACCTGCTGACCCGCCTGCGCAGGACACAACGACGCCAACGCACGCGCCCGACGCCCCCACAACGGACGAAAGTTGCCCTGCGCGTTGATGCGCATCAGCGGATGCCACCTGTTGCGCACGATTGCCGCAAACAACTGGGGCGACCATAACCCCCGATCGGTCAATACATACGCAGGAATAGCCTGTGGCAACGCGCCCCGCAGCACGCCGAGCAGCGCCTCGCACAATAGCAGCCATGCGCCTTTGGTGTTGCCCCGCACGACTTTCCACGCGACGGGAATGGTGTGCTGGTGTACCACCACGCCCAGCGCCAGCACCGTCCAGCGGTTGCCCAGTGTGGTAGCGTCTAGGGCAAGGAACACTTCGGGCAGGCGCAACCACGCCACCACGAGGCGCAGCAAGGTTGGGAACAGGGTCTGATTGGGGAAGGGGTGTTGTCGGAGGCGTTTGAGGCGTTGTCGCCAAGTGTTGGGGGCGATGGGGGTGAGTTGGGCAAGGAACAGGCACACTTGGGTTTGGGCGAGCGTGCCGAGTGCGATGAGGGCGAACAGGAGCCAGTGGATGCGGTCGAGTTGTGCGGGTGTGAGCGCGTGTTGGCGGTGTTGGAGCAGTGTTGCGATCGGGTACTCTTCTGCCGTATTGTGCCGTTTGGATGTTATCATAGTGGATGAAATTTACCCCAAGCGGCACTTTTTTTGTACCCGACCGATGTACCCTTATCAGCTGTGTCCCCCTCTCCCGCAGGGCGGGCGAGGGGGAACACGCGGCTCCCCTCTCCCACCCTGCGGGAGAGGGGCTGGGGGTGAGGGCTACAAAAAAGCGCACACGCCCCGCACGCAGTGAACCCAAACGATGTACCCTTATCAACCCAGCCCCTCTCCCACGCAGTGGGAGAGGGGACTGACGTCTGCCATTTTAACATCCCCACACCCACACCCCCCTTGAACAACAAAACGCCCATCGGGTATCCCTATCCCTACTATGGTCAAAATCAAACATCACGAGACAGGACAACCCGATGG